>Ga0307378_10006189_pt1 | contig 16475 bp, 7 predicted proteins | sample UN1MG_FD_202238 | JGI IMG/M metagenome (GOLD analysis project Ga0307378, IMG submission 202238) | Soil microbial communities from Risofladan, Vaasa, Finland - UN-1 | ecosystem: Environmental > Terrestrial > Soil > Coastal area > Acid sulfate soil | place: Finland: Risofladan, Vaasa | collected... | reverse complement strand
ACTTGCCCTGCTTGATGAGGGAGAGAGTGCTCACCAGTTCCTCTGCGGCTTGCGCCGACAGTCGGCCAAAAGGATCGCCATCGTTATGCAGCCAGGAGAACGTGCCGCCCTTCTCAATGGTCAACCCACGACCGTAGCGGTAAGCCCCGAAATGCTCGTAACCCAGCGCGTCAGAAACAGGGAGGACAGGGACGTGGATGGGAGACCCCTTTGATGCGAACTTCTCCACCTTGATGGTCCGGCGTCCCTTCTCGGTGGACTTGAAATCATCATCGTCGAGGGCGGTGTTGGAAGCCGCATCCATCTGTTGCATCAAATTGGCGAGCCGGGCTTCACGTCCTTTCCCTGGGTTCATCGCAAGGAGTTGAAGCCCATCAAACACACGCTCAAAAATGGCGGTGATTTGTTCCGCATAGGCATCCGACAACTTGCGCAGTGTGGCGTTGAGGTTCTGGCCCCTTTTCCCCTGCTTTGTCACTGAAGAGGGAGGCGTGAACTGAGGAAACGATTTCATTTCACTCAACGGAAAAATGTCGATGCGGATGTCCTTGGTTAGAGAGGGGGCACGTACCCGAGTGGGGATTTGGTCCCCCCGAATGGGTTGACCAAATCGATCCACTTCCTCAACTGTAGGTAGAAACTCCTCGGGAAGCTCTCCCTCCGGTTCCAAGGTTGCGGACGCATCCACACCAAGGCTTGTCAAGAACCCATCAAGATCGTCTTCAGCTTGTGCCTCAGAGTCCCCTGTGACGGTAAATGTTGAAAACACAGCATCCCCAAAAGTCTTGATCCCTTCGGACAAAAACACCTCATCAAAGATGTCGAGGTCCGGGGGCACGCTTGGGTTGTCTGGATCATAAACGGGGATGGGAACGGCAGCATCGGGTCCGGCAGCAGGGTTGGGAGACAGATCCGAAGCAATCATGTCCCAAAGCTCTTTGAACAGGTCTCGTGGGGTGGACTGTGGAGTTGGATCAGTCTCTTGGGCCGTTTCAAAGAAGCGTTGCGAAAGGAGCTTCTTGAACTCCTTGCGACGGAATGAATACTCACCGCCATTGGGGGTGTCCCCGGAAATACTGGTTTCGACAAGTTGACGGAACTGTGTGAACTGCACGGTCTGAATGAGGTCCGTGGACACGATAGCCGGAGCCCCGGTCGGCCCTTTGGCGATGATCAACCCCTTGGTAGCAGTGACCAGCCCCCAGTCTGCTTCGGGGGCACGAAGCTCTGGGTCTGTGATCGTGGGCTCCACAAAACCGAAAACTTTTCGCGGGTTCGGGAGATCAATCGGGATCAGAGTGATGTCCGCCCCCGTAAGCTCGGGTGGTGGCTCGGGTGGCGGTGGTGCGACCGGTTCCGGTTCCGGCGGCGGTGGTGGGGGCTGTCCTACTTTCGGCTCGGTCTCTTTTTTCCCTTTTTCCGGGAAAATGATCTTCCGGTTTTTCTTCTGCTTGTTGACGGCATCGTACCCTTTGAACCCGCTTTCCTCGTAGATACGCGTGAGCCATTCACAAGGCTCCTGATTTCTCGCTGACGGGTTTGTAGCAACATCATCCCCGTTAACGGAGATCTCACACCCGTTACGCGAATGAATGGGGTAAACGTAGTTTTCCTTGTTCCCCGCACCTGCCCACTGCACCCAAGTCTCAACCGTGGTTCGCATATCAATATGGACAAACCCTCCCTGCGGATACAACCCAACCCCTCCGATTTTCCCCTCTTGCCACATTTTCTGGGCTTCCAAAATCTCGATTTTGAAAAAAGCATCCCAGGCCGCTCCCGCAGCGGCCTCCTCGGCCTTGTTAGCGCTATTCTTTTTGATGAACGGAGCGCGTTTCGGAAAAGGAGTCATGTCCAAGGCTTTCCCGTAGTGGTGCATCGAACTCTCTTTGGCGCTTTCCACGTAACTAGGATCCGGGCGCCATGCGCTTGTAGCAATGATCCTGCCACCTTGGTCTAGGAATGCTTTGGCTATTGGGTTTGCCGACGTGACAACAGTGATTCGGTTGATGAGTTCTTGACCAGCCGCAGAAATGTTTGCCAGGTTGTTGGAAACGTCCTCGGTAAGCGGCATCGCCGCTACCTGCTCTTTCGTCACCCCCGGGTGCTTCCTAAACCATTTTGGATCGGGACCACAATCGTGCCAACGCAAAAGCCTGTCGGCGGATGTAAACTTCACCCCCGTGGCTTTCAGCTTTGCCTGGAGCGCCTGTGTTGCGGTCAGACCCGTGGTGTCTGCTTCGTCGATATTTACATCCGTCTCCGGTGGCGGTGGGATGTTCGGTGTTGGACTTGAAGGGGTCGCCCCTCCTCCGGTTCCTGTAGTCGGGATGGGTTTTTTCTGACGGGCCCTTGTATGAAAGAACACTGCATCCTGCCCTTGCATCGACGGTCTGGGATGCGAAGCAGAGTAGTAGCGGTAATGGCCTGGGAGAGCGCTGGCCGTATACGACGATTTCAGATTTTCCAACTGGTCTAGTTGCGACGCTGCGACATCGGACCCTGGGATGCCATCGATCCGACGACGAGCCGGTTCGCCTCGTGCTTTGTCCGCGAGTTCGATGACGAAAGCGAACAAGTTGCCGTTCGGGACCCCCTCCTCGTCAACGATGAGGTCACCGCTGCCAGTCACCCGCTGATTTCTCCCATCGTTGGCAGCCACTTTCGCCAACGTAGCCTCCGCCTCCAGTAGTTCAACTTGAAGGGCAGCAAATGTCGCATTATCTGCCAATCGCGGGGAACGCTGTTGGAAAGCCGTGGCCTGTTGGGTTTCGACAAACAGTTTGGTCCGATTGTCGTCGATTTTCTTCTTGATCCGGTCTACTTCTTTGCGGGCGTTCTGAAGATCGTTGAAAGACGCCGCAAGGTCATTGATGGAGAAAACGAGAAACTCGTCCTCTCCAAACTGGATGCGATACTGAGTGCTTTCGGAGGGAGCCGTATTAGGGTCGTGACTTTGAGATGCGGGGACTTCTTGAAAAACCGGAGGAGTGATACTTTTCATGTCCTCCCGCAACAGATTGAAAAACAGGGCCACATCTTCGGTGGTCTGAAGATGTGGAAGCCCGGCCCCTACCGAGAGGAACTTGGGGTTCATCCGGTAGGGGTCTAGCGCCAACACGACGTTGGGGAACCCAGCCAGCCGGGGTAGCCCGTTGTCGTGGATCGTAATAGGACGTGGTGGGAGGTCTGGACGATCCAAACGGATGAGGTCCATGACATTCTGCCCGTCTCCCGCAGGCACCGGGAACCCAGGGGCAAAGAATTTCCGGCGGCGACAAGTAAGTTGAAGACTCGTCGTGCATTGGGAACCAAATTGGAATCCATGCGCCAACTGGTTGATGTAGTAGAAGCTGTCGATGCACGGGATGTAGACAGGGATGCCCGGACGCATCTCAGGGCGAATCGGGATGGTCACCGAGGCCGAGTTGACGCCGATGTTCAGTAAATCCAGTCGAGCCATTCCCACCAAGAAGGCCGCTCGGACATCGGTGGTGTACGTGATCTCGATGCTCGCCGGGCGCCACCCAAACTGAGCCACGAGCTTCCAATCCACGTAAACCGCTCGACGGTTCAGAGCCTCCGAGTTGGCGACCATCCCCTGCAACCCTTTGTAGTAGGTTGGCTTGACCTGAATCCAGGTGTACGGGGGCTCAACTTGATCGGCCTTGATGCTGATGATGTCGATGTCTTCGATGCGGTAAATACGGTTCGATGATGTGTCCATGTTGTAGAACGGCGGCTTGAAAACCAAATCGCCATCTACGTCCTGGTAGAACTCGTACCCAGTGACCTCCATACACGCCTCGGCGATCTGGAGTTTCGTCTCATAGGTGCCTTCGTATACATTTACCGTCCCAATGTCCGTGCTCTGCTGCGTGAACCCATACATATCGATCAGGTTCAGAGAAGCCGGGTTCTCGCTTTTGTGTGCTCGGTAGTCTTTGTTCTGCCCCTTTGCAGTTGGGTCTGTGTCGTCGGGGTTGAGGTTGGGCGCGAAGATGAAGTCGAACCCTGATCGGTCAAACCCAAGAGCCTTGGCAACGGCCAAATCCCCGGAGAAAGGATCCCGGGTTGAGCGGTACGAGCCGTCTTCCGCAAACTGTGCGTTCTTCAGGAGGTTCTGGAAGTCTCCATGGTTACGCGTTCCCAGAAATGCTTGTTGAGCGGCATTGAACAGGTTGCCATTGACCCCGTACATCCGAAGGTTCTGAACACGACTACGAAATCTCTGGTCCCAGTAACTCTGCACGAAAGACCAGATTGACTCGCCTCCGGTCTTACGCACCGAATCCAAAGGAGCGTCGAGGTTGGACTGTTCTCTGTAGGCATAGGCCACCCCGCCCGCCGCACCCTGTAGATCTCGAAACAGGGAATAGATCATCCCGAAAGGGTGCATGTTGTTGAACTTGTTGCCCATCATCGACATGCGCATCGTCGAGTTGTCGGGACGATCCCCGTAATACGACCCGTTGGTGCTCATGTTGTGGTACTGCCAAAAATGCAGCAGTGATGCGCATGTGACGGACGCGTGGTACTCACCTCCCGAATAATCGTGGCTGACACTGGTGGTGACACCGTGGAACACCGGGTAGTAGGGGTACGTGGGCATCTTACCCCATTCGATTCTCTTCCCATCCCGGAGAGATTCTGAGGGCACCGACTCTTCGGGTGTTGCCCCAAAGTATCCGGTTGTCGGGAAAAACCCACGCATGTAGATGTGGATTTCCTGGCCCGGATACAGCTTGTTGTATCCGTCACGGAAAATCTGATCCCCCGAGATTTTCGGGATCGCCAAGGTAAGACTGGCCGAAAGAGCGCCTGGAAGTGTCCCGGCATCCACACTAACGCCCGTCACAAACCGTTGGATGTCGATGCGACCATGGCACCGCTCACAACCAGGCAGTGCCAGGTCTCCATTGATGAACACCATCGCATCCGGCGTATGCCGAATGACTTGGCGCAGGTTGTGCTGCCAAGTGCCGACGTAGGGACGATTTTGGAGAGAAGGCATGAGTCAGGTGTTGAAGGGGGAGAAGATCCCGGTGGCGTTGGATCTATCGACGGTGACGCCCGTAGTGGTTGCGTCTTGGACCCCACGAACGGTGGCATTGACAGTGAAGGCTTCTGGACGTGATTGCTGCTGCCGCTTTTGTTGCCAAAGAGGATCGCTGGGGCTTGGAGTAGGTGCGGCGATAGGGAGAACCTGAAACTCTCGTTGGGCATTGTCGTAGAAAATGTCCACGACGAACTCAAAGCTGAACTCGACGCCACCGAGTTGGTTCTGCTCGGTGTACTGCCACTCAAAGTTCTCAAAATGCCCAATCCAAGTGTTCTGGTCGTAGTCGATAGCGATGGACCCGATGAACAAATGAGCTTCAGTCTGTTCCAGGTTGTCGTAGATGTAGCCGTTGTTCCGGTAGAAAGTGAACAGCGACATTAGGTTCTGCCACGAAGCTGAGTCCCGCTTTGTGGCGAACTGCACCCCAGTGGCGAACGGAGTAGACGGGATGGCGCCTCCAGACCGGGCACCGATGCCCCCAAAGTTCTGGATCTCGTTCGTCTGTGGCGTGAGAGCTTTGACGCCCGCGATGAAAGCACCCGTCTTCCCCTGGACATTCATCCGAATCTGCTGTTCGCCCCACCGTTGAAAGATGTAGCCGTAACGGTTGCGCTCGGAGTAGTTTTGGATGGTCCCGTAAGAGATGTTGAGTTGGCTCGGGTTGATGAGCAGTGTCAGCGGCGGAGTCTGAAGGGCCCGGTTGAGTTGAAGAAGAACATTGGCAGCCTGGGTGACATCCGAAATCGCGGGGACATTGGCTGCCGAAGTTCGGGAGTTGCTCGGATCAAACAACACCCCGTTGAGGGCAATCAGCGCCTCCAGCCGCTTGATCCCCGCTTCGGTGTCGGCCACGAACGAGGTTGCCCGGAGAGCGGCAATACGAGTCCGTTTGGCCGTAAAGTCGCTGCTCTCGTTGAGGGCCGCGCCCATGATCCCAATTTGGGGGGCCTCTGGATCAGGCTGGGAGGTCAGTGCGTTGACCAGAACCTCGGGGGGCATAATCCTGAAGGTGAACGGAGACCCGTAGGTAGGATCCCGCAACGAGGCGTTGGACCCATCAATCGGGATCCCCTGCTGGATCTCGTACTCTCGTTGCCATCCCGGACCTGCCGCCAATTTGGCGTAAAGCTGGGCTGCCGGCACCTTCTTCAAGCGACTAGAAGCCATTAGCTTGTCACCCCTCTGAAGACCGTGCCTGCCTGCTCCTCCTCAAAGAGATTGAGGAAACCGTCGAAAGGGCCCCCTGGTGCCTGGACGTGGCCCGGCTCAAACTGAGGCGTCGCGGTCCCAGGCAAATACAGTTCAGTATTCGTGTCCACGACCTCGGAGCGGAGTACCAACTCCTCGCGGTCAATGTTGAAATTGGTCGAAATCTCAAACTGGTAGGGCTTCTCGGCCGACTCCGTAACGGTGAAATCCCCATCGAACCAACCGACGTAGACACCCCCATCAAAGGTGACTTTGATGTATCCCTGGATGACGATGTTCCCATTCACATCGTAGATCGAGCCGTTGTTGTGGAACATCGCCAGGATGTCGAGGAATTTATCGTAGGCGATGGTCTCTCGGCGTCCTTGGACGGCCGTGAGAGTCCCACCAGTGGATTGCAGTTCGTTCCCAAACGAAGAGGATCCAGTCTTGTTGGAGAGGCCGGCGTACAGGCGCATGAAGCCCCCCGTCGCCGCACTGAACGAGATCCGCTCGGTGGAGTCTCCCCAGTGTTGCTCAACCCAACCCCCCTTGGTCTGGATGCGGGTGATGTTCTTCTCGTAGTGCATCGTCATCGACGACGGGTTGACGTGAAGAACAAGACGGAGATCCTCGGGCAGAAGACTCGTCTCCCCATCCGACGAAAGGATGTCGAAGACAACCGGCCGCCTTCCGCGACCGGATACTTCGTCGCGGAAGGAGGAAAAGGCTCCCGCGAAGACTGGGAGCTTGCTAGGCAAAGGGCTTCCCGTTCGCTATGTTGATGCCCTTGATCACGGCGTCCATGACCTCACGAGGGTTGCCACCTCGGACGTTGATGGTCACTGGAGAACCACTGCCGCCGCGGCCACCCATCGCCTTGTCCACGGCTCCTCCTGGTTTCATCGCCAACACGTCGTCTTTGCTGTTCAGCGCGATGGGTTGACCGTTCGACGGAATGAACACGTCGTCGTAGACCCACTTCCCTTTCTCGTAGTGCCCTTTTGCTTCGGGCACCGTGGAGCCGCCACCACCATAATTCGGTTTTGATTCTTCCTCCTGTTGGTATTTCCCAGAGGAGTCCATGAACGCTAGCTGCTCCCGATAATTTTTGAACATCAGATCCCGTCCCTCCCCTCCCCGGGTAAGTTTCTCCACGTCTGAGAGCATCTCACCTTCCTCCCTCATCGCCATCCAGTGCTCTGATGCCAAACCAATACCCCCAGGGGTCTGGCCCCCAAGAAACTGTGAATCGGGACGGCTAGCGTAATACTGTGCTCTCGGATCATTTCTCATTCGGAGCAAATAGGACTGTTTCCAGTAATCCATGAAGGCTTGTTGATCACTTTTAGGGATGCCGGAATTGGGCCAAAACTCATTCATGTAGCTCTCAAACTCTCGCCAACTTGTAATACCCGACTCCCCTCCCGCAAGCCACGACGCGACCCCTTCCCAGCCTTCGGCCGACGCCTCTCCGGCAGATTTTCCTTTGAAATCCTGTTCCACCTTGCGTTGGGTGGCGGCACCCTTTTTCTCACCCCCCGGAGGAGGTCCCTTGCCCCCCGTAATATCAACACCAGCTTTCTTGTAGACGGCCGTTTTGTAATCTGCGTAAGAAGCAAACGCTCCAGGATCAAGTTCTGTGGCTGCTTCACGAAGTTTCGTGTACTTATCGACATCTGCTGACGCCGATTCAACCGCCGCCCCTGTGGCCTTGGTGTTGGCACCTGGAGTGTTCAGTGCCGTTTCATGCGCCGCTTTGGCTGTGGCTAAGGCCGCTTTGGCTTTTTTTTCGTCTCCGGCCAGTTCAGAGATAAGAGTTTTTCCTGCTGCGGTTTGCTGGGCGCGTTTCTTGTCGCTGCCCATCAACCAGTTCAAGATGTCACGAACGACGATGTAGATGTCGTTGAGGATCTTGGCGATGTTGTCCTCAAGAGCGTTAGCGACCTTCTCCGTTTCTCGGGACATCTTCTGAGCAGCCTCTAGCTCAGCATCAATGACTTTGGTGTCTTGTTCGATGTAATTGTTCATTGCACCGACGTAGGAATCTACATCCTTGAACACACCTCCCTGGGGAGTCCAGTTCCCCAGAGCGTCTTTGATGACTCTTTGGAACTTCCCCTCTCCAACTTTTTGGAAAGTACCGTACTGACCCCGGTCGATACGTTCCCCCACCCCCACCTTTTTGCCTTCTTTTTTGAGTTCCTTGAACTCGGACTCCAATCGCCCGACAAGTTGGGATGATCTACGGAACTCCTCCATTGAAATACCGATAGTGTCCAAGGCAGCTTTCAACTCTGGAATGTTCCCCTCTTCAAACGCCTCCGCCATACTGTCGAAACCGAGCATCTCGGGGAGCCTCATCATAAATCGCATCCGAGATGCGGCCCCGAGCGAGCCAATGTTGGCAGCCATTCGATCGACATCCCCCTTGCCCTTGCCGGCTTTGGCAAGCCCGGCCCCTTCATACGCGGCCGTTTTGGCCTCTGGCTTGATCCCCGCGTATTTCATATTCGCCAACTCATCACGGACGGCTTTTTGTGCGGGTGCGGCCTTGGCGAAAGATTCCCCAAAAGCCTCTGCCGACGAAGTGTCAAGGTTGAACTTTTCTCCAAACGCTTTTCGTTGGGTTTCGTCCATCGCAACGAAAAGCTGTTCCGCTTTTGCCTTCGCTTCGTCGGCAAAGATGTCTTGCACCTTCTCAGGGCCTCCTCGGAGAAGAATGGCTTTCAGCGCCTCTACGGGGTCCATATTTTGGAACCCTTCCCCGGCAAGAGCTTTGAACGCCTTGCTCCCTTCGGCTTGACCAAGAGCCGCACCCATCATGGTCAACAGTGAAGAAGCCTCTGTGAGCCGCACGTTGTAGGCCCCCAAACCAGATGTGACTTCCAAGATCGTGGAGTAGAACCGTTTGGTGGAGAAGCCACTGAGCATGGCTTCTTGGTGAACCATAGAAAGCCCTTCAGCGATCACATTCAACCCCACACCAAACTCGTTCGCCATTTTCGCCATGTTCTGACCCATTTCCAGGCCAGTCACTCCCAGCAACTTTCCGTAGGCCACAGCCATGACCGCATGATCGGAGAACGAACTGAGACCATGTACGTTGTTCTCGATGTTCTTCTCCATCTCCTCAAAACGGTAGTTCATCTCGTTCATGCCGCCCAAAATGGCGAACAGGTCTTTGCTTGATACGAACCAAGCATCCGGGCCTAACTTGGATGAAAATGCCAAAACCGATTCCCGAACGGAATCGAGCTTGGCGGTGAACTCGCCAGCCCGAACGGCGGCCGTTCCCAACCCAAAGTCAGCGGCTCCAGCAGTAGCCGCAAAAGACTGGTTCATCTCAGCCACTTTGTCGTGGATGTCGATGAATGCTTTGACCAGAACAATCAGAATGGCCGCGACGGCTCCAAACGCCATCATCCCGGCCCCAACTCCAGCCATGGCTTTGCCGACGCCACCCATCATGCGCTGCGTCTTGCTGGCATCGGCCATCTTTCCGCGCTGGACCGCAGCATCCCCTTTCTGCTGCATCTTCTTTCCGGCGCCTTTGAGCATCCCCCCCACGTCGATGTTGCCGGAAAACAGGTTGCCGATGCCGGACGAGAGTTTGTCGTTGAAGTCGTCCGCTGTCTCGGTGAAGGTCCGGCTCTGGAGTCGAGAGTATTCCGCGAAGTGCTGCTTGCGGCGATCCGCAACCTTCTTGAGATGGGCAATCTCCTTCTTGCGCTCTCGCTCCAAAAACTTGCCGTGCTCTTTGTCCCCCTTCTCGTAGGCCGCGACGATCTGCTTCTGCATCTCCTCGGCCCGCAAGACTTTTTTCGCAAAGTCCTTGACGGTCTTGCTATCACTGGCGGAACGGACTCCCTCGTCTACTGCTGCCGCGATGTGCTCTGCGTATTGCTTCCCGGCTCGCTTGCCTCCCTGGGTCGTGGCCTTCTCAACGCCTGACGTAAGAACTTTCGTCAGATCATCAATGGAGGCCCCATCAATGATCGCACTAATAGAAAGTTCTACGTCTTCGCGTTCAGTCGCCATCTTCTACTCCTTGGCGGAACCGCGCTGTTGCGCGGCTCTCCCCTCTACCTGTTTCGACAAAGCATCTTTTGGATCCCCGGCAGCGTCGGAAGGAGCCGTCAACATTTCCAAAAGTTCTTCGGGGGTTTGTTTGATCTTCTGTGTGCTCTGGACTCTCCCTTGTTCATCCACCACCAATGAACCCACGTCGGGGTTGTGCCGGATGTACTTCTCATAGGCGGAGTTGTGCGCAGCCTCGCCCATGTAAACCTTGGCCGGGGCCTTGGGAGCACGCAGGCGTCGTTTGATGGCTTCGGCAGCTTCACCCATGAGTGGCAAGAACGAAGGCTCGTCGATCCCTTCCTCTTCCAATTGGTTTTGTATAGCCGCAATACGGTCTTCTTCGGCCTTGCGTCTCCCCTCGACTTCTCCCTTGATCTTGGATTTGACGAAATCGATCACCTTGTCATGGGGGTCCTTCTTGCCGGCTACCCAGTTCGCCATCTCCTGTTGGAGATCTTCCACGGTTTCCGCCTGGACGTACTCCGCATCCACGATCCTGGCTTTGGGGGCGTCCCCTGAAAGCACTCCCATAGCCGTCCAATAGACAACATCCATCACACGCTGACGGCGTTTGTCCTCTTTGTCGTCCTCTACCTTCTCGGATTTGTTGAGCTTCTGGATGCCCTTGGGCGCGTGTGGCTGCACGATGAACTTGGAGAGACCCCACCAGAACTTGCGGTCCCCTCGTTTATCTTCGTAGCGATTGAACGCAATCCATGTTTTCTGCACCGAGTTGAGTCCCAGTATCGGAGCACCCACAAAAGGGGGTCTCTGGAACATCTCCATCCCCTCGGTTATCCAGGTGTACCGAGACTCCTCCTCATACAGATACGCTTCCAACCGCTCTACCGCCGTGTTTACACGATTCATCAGGGCCGTGAAAATCGAAAACAGATCTTCACGAAACATGCGAGGAAGTGCTTTGATGCGCTCGTAGATCAGAAGTTGGACCTCCGGCTCGCCAATGGTCACTTGACCATCAAGCATCCAGACCGACGTGGCGATGGCCCAGTTCTGCCAATCGCGCCCGTAGTCGTCTTGGGCGCGATTCTCCAACAGGAAAAGGTCGTCTTTCGACAACGTGCGAATTGACATCGGACACCCGTTGACCTTGACCGGATGAGTCAAGAACCCCGGGCTCAACATTTTCCGCACATCGGAGTAGATAGGCGAGCGGAGTTCAGCCGTTGTCCGAGCCAGTTCCATCAGTCTTCATTTGCGGGCTTGAACCGTGGGTTCCGAGACGTAGTGCTCGGGTCAATCTGGATCTCCGAGGGATCCGCACGCGGGCCTCTCCGCTCCAGCGTGGTGGTGGGCTGCTTGTAGATCGGGATCTCCTTCCCTCCTTGTCTTTTTGTCCCCTGACGCACGGGGGTCTGTGTCTGAGAAGGATCCATCGTTTGGGCAGCCACATGGGATGTGTTCAGTGCCTCCCGAAGCTCTCCTGGTCCTCCAAGTGACACGGCTCCCTTTGGAGCGACCTGCGGTCGCACGGCCTGGCCTTGGATGATGGTTTTTGGGGCGTCTCCGGCCTCTTTCTGTTGCCGTATCCGTTCTTGCTGTTGCCGGTAAAGGATTTCCTGACGGACGTTCTCCGCCGCCAACGCTTCGTCGGGGTCCGCAGGATCAAACCGAGAATCCCCCTCAAAGGGAGGAGGGATGTATCCTGGAGGGTACTGAGGAGACGGTGGCGGAGGCGGTGCTGTGGTCTGTTCCGGTTCCGGTTCCGCTGGCAGGGGTGGTTGTGCAAGCCGTTGAGTTTGAGGTGTCCGAGGCTGCTGCTTTTGTGCCTGTACCTGCTCTTGGGCCTTTTCTTCCGTCTCTGCTTCTGACAAGTTCGCCAGCTTTTGCATCTGCCCCTGCGTTGTGGCGTTGACCGACCCGGCAACCGTCTGTTCCGTTTGCTCATGCTTTGTCCGCATGGCCGGATCGTTGGAGAGCATCTTGTGTTTCTCCAACTCCAACATGCGGAAGCGTAGACGCTTGAGTTCTTCGTCGATGTCTGCGGGCTTGAACTGAACGAGCTTAGAAGCCTTCAAGTTGATGCGGTCCATCAACTCGCTGTAGGCCCCAAACATTTGGGTCAAGACAGGACGTGTCCATCGGGATACTAGATCTCGGATGGCTTCGTGTTTGATGACGGAAACGGCGTTACCGTTCTCGTCAACTTCGCCCGTCTCGATGTACTGAACGCCACGCAAATCCTGGCCGTCAAGCTCGACGATGACAAACCCCAGGGTGGCCTGCCGAAGCCGATCTAGCCAGATGCGATGCCGGACGATGGCGAACGGATCAACTTTGTCCTCGTCCTCGTCCTCCGCGTCCTTGCTCGCCTTCTCAAGATCGGAATCCGGGATGTCGAACTCCGAGAGGGGCGCGGTGTACGCTAGACGCGCAAAAGCATCGACGATTTCTTCCTCGCCAGAAAGAAGCGTCCGAAACACAATTGAAGTGCCGTTGGCTTCAAAAACCAACTCGTCCTTGCCAACCTCTTCGATTTTGGCAAGGGAACGCTCCAGGACTTTTAGATTGACCATGACTTTCTCCACGTTTCTGTGGAGCAAGTCGGTGGGTCTTTTCACAGCGCAAACAGGATTCCCATGTGTTCGTATCCATTCTCATTTCCATTTGACCATCCCCATGAGGGGAGGAGGGGGTACAGCGCAAAAGGGGGTCTGTCTGTTTGTTCGTTTACATCTGTTTTGCGTGTGAAACGCACCACCGATTGCTCGGTTGGACAAAAACCTTCCAAAGAAGGAAGGCACGTTGGGTCTGATCAACGACCAGACCCAAGCACAAACTTATCCGACGAAGGGGGTTCCCCCTCCTGATTGGCTTCCGGTGAAGCGAACCGATCCCAACTGCCCGATGGTCGGGTCGTTGCCGGTTGCCAGGAACTCTCCGTAGTCAGAACTGAAATCGTGTTGGTCGCTGATGATGACTCCTCCGGTCTCCATCAACATACCGGAGTCCTTCGACAACTGTGTGAGGGACCAGCCCGTGAACCAACACGCTTCGTACATTGTGATGATCGCCGTGTGACCACGAAGATCCCCAGGATTGTTGTTTGGATCGTTGGTGACCGCAGGGTACTTGATCTCTTTGACACCGCCGTCGAACGCGCCGCCGGCTCCGTTGAAGCCAACCCCGGACTGGCCGGAAAGCTGCACGTCGGCCAAGGTCGAAAAGACCAACTGCATCTCGATGTCGAACGGCCAACGGTGATGACGGATGGATCGAACCGGTCCCGACACACCACCCGCGTAGCCCGTGGCCTGCCACAAGTTCGCCAGGTACAGCAGGGCCCGCTCAAAGTCGCCGGTCATGGCCGTCGTGATGGATGGGACAAGCTCGGCGATTTGGTCGCCGAAGCCGATTCCGCGGTTCTCATCGACGGTACGGCTCTCAGAAGGTGAGAAGCTGGAAAGCACTCCCATCTGAAGCAGCGTCCCGGCATCAGATCCGTAGGCCGGGGTCAGGATTCGCACCTTTTGCGAAACCGCAGTTCGCGTATTGGGGCTCGTCCCGTAGTCGTAGATGTAGCTGGAGCCTTGGACGCCATTCGCTGGGTTGAGATCGTCGTTTGCCATGAGGCTTTCCTTTCCAAGCGGTGGCCTTGAGGCCGTGAACCGCGCAAAATGGGGGCAGAGAAGTACCCCCTCCTGTAATTCGCCGGTCTATAGGGTGACTACCGGAATCGCGGGAAATGCGCGGGTGTAGAATCCGCGTAGAGGCTGTGCAGTAGACACCATGATGCTCGGACTAATCCTCTCCCTCCTGGCCGCAGCCTCGACGCCCCCTGTGACCGCCTACGAGCCTTGCCAGACCGACGCGGAATGTGGGGACATCGAATACTGCGTCCTGACTGGGGCGTCTGGGAACACCTGTGCTCCTCTCTGCACGAGCGACGAGGATTGCCCCGCCAACCCTTCGGGAGAAGGAACGCCGGTCTGCGACATCCTTCCGTGTGACGAAGAAGGAGGCTGCATGGGATTGTGCCTTCTGGAGTCGGCGCCCTCTTAGGGCCAGTTCCGCTTTATCGAATGGGTCGAAGCCTTGGTGACGGCGAACCGCTCACGCAAGAGCTTGGCGGCTGCGTCTTCGTCAAATTGACGACAAGAGAAAACGTCGAAGGAGAACCTCCGTCGCAGAGGCCAAGTGTGAATGGACAAATGGCTCGTTGTGATGATGCAGGTTCCTGTCACCCCACCGTCGTCATCGTCCGTTTCGACCTTGGTGGGATCCGTCGCCACTTCAATGAGGTTGGGTTTGACCAGAACCTCCATTTTCAGGATTTTCACCAAATCCAGAAGCACCGTTCCTATGAACGCTTTGTTGGCGAGATTCTCTGCCTTCTCGGCCTTGACGATGGCATCCATCGTCAAATGCCAACCAGCAAAGAGTTCCTTGGAATGGCTCTGCTGCACCACGATACCCTACCCAGTTCTATAGCCAGACAAACGGCCCAAAAAAACCGACCCCACATCTCCCGAAGGAAACTGGGGCCGGTGAACTAGCTCCCTCGTGAGGCGCCTGTTCGGATCGGTAGGGGTCAGCCCCCCAAGTTGGAGCGCAGGTTGAACGTCACAACGATGTAAAGCAACGGGAAAACTGGTTGGTAAAATGCCTCTACCTCCACAGTTGTCGGGTCGTTCGTTGTGTTGGCCTGAACTCCAGTGTACGCGGCGATGATTTCCGCGTTCTTGAGTGCCTTCAAGGTGAAAGCAAGCTGTCCCTCGATTTCCTGCAAGACGCCGGGCAGGAACTTGATTCCGATGAACCGATCCAACGTCGCCCGTGCCTGGCGCTGCACTTCATCGGCGATGGTGATGACGGTCGGGGTCTTCGTCAGAACATTCTCGACGTTCGTCGTGAGCCCCTGACGAACCTGGATGAGCGGGTTCCGGTCTTCCAGAACCGTCACACCCTGCACGGCTACCTGATTCTGTTCGACCGCATCCAGTGTGCGGGCGAGTCGATCAAAGCCAACCAACCGTGCTCGGGTCCAGGGAGTTGCCACGTCGATGCTTGGCACCGCGCGGTTTGCAGCCATCGCGGCGGCCAAGTAGGTCCCGTCCACGAGGAACTGTTTGTTGTTGCCCAAAGCATCCTGAATCGTGAGGAACACGATGTCCGGGTACAGGAGCCTGATGCGTGTGTTCTTGATGCCTTGAGCGATGGGCCCAATCTCATCAACCTGTGTTCCCGATGCCACACCGATGATGCCCGTGCGTTCCGCACGGAATCGGATGCTCGATTGAATGTCGCAGTGGGCACTCAACGCCTGGAACAAGGGCAGGCTGTCCCCCCGAAGCGGGGTGATAGTGTCGAGGAACACGCCACCGGGGAGTGGTCCTCGCAGGTCATTCAGAGCATCCAGGTATGACGGAACGCTCGCTTGGTTCGATCCAGGCACCTTGGGTACCTGCTTGATGCCCAAGAGCACCGACCCGTTGGAGAACCCGAGGAATCCGGCCAGAGAAGCCGGGTAGTCGGGAGTGATGGGCCCGTACTCACGCTCCAGCGCTCGCTGGGACGTGAACAGCTTGGTCTCAAAGTCGGCAGCCGTCTTGGCGTAGTTGTAGGTGACGTAGTAGCTGTCGCCAACTGCCGGCTCCAGGCCACCCCTCTCGATGGTTTCCACCAATGCGGTGTCGCCGGTCGGGATGGTGGACCCTTCGGTGTTGCGTACCGTCAGTTCCAGACCTGGGATCGAGTTGACCGGGAGGTTGGCGTCCGTCGTCGTGAGACGCAGGACGTTGAAGGTGAAGTACGAGCCTGCACCTGTCGGGTACACAGCCCCACCCTCGCGGGAGAGGACCGTGAAGACCAGACCTGTCACCGTGTCGCGGTAGGTCTGACCGATGCACCCATCCTGCCCAACACCAGCGTTGAGGCAGGAAGTGTTGGCCGTACCAGAGCCGTCCACGCCATCACTGGAGGTGACGTAGAACCCCTGGAATCCGGCTTCACCGGAAGCCCCATCGCCGGCCGTGTTGAGGATGCCGGTCCCCGGAAGCAGCCACGAATCCGAAGACGCGTTCTCCACGGTGATGTTCGACGCCGTTCCCAGACCGACGAAGTTGTTGGCCTGAGATTGGAGGTACAGGAACTCCGCGTTGGACTGATCCCGCTCCAACCC
>Ga0307378_10006188_pt1 | contig 16476 bp, 16 predicted proteins | sample UN1MG_FD_202238 | JGI IMG/M metagenome (GOLD analysis project Ga0307378, IMG submission 202238) | Soil microbial communities from Risofladan, Vaasa, Finland - UN-1 | ecosystem: Environmental > Terrestrial > Soil > Coastal area > Acid sulfate soil | place: Finland: Risofladan, Vaasa | collected... | reverse complement strand
AGATGCCAATGATGTACCTTACTTGTAAGGTTCAATTCATTATTAATTTAATACTCAAACCTCCTTGGAAGGCACACGATAACTATTTATAAATCGCCACTTCACAAAGTATAGGGGGCTTTCCAATTGTAGTTCTTATACACGACAAATGTCTCTGTGGACAGAACATCTTTTATCTTGGATACTTCCTGTGTGTAGAATTCATGCAAGCCGAACCTGTTATTCAACAAGACAGTCAGGATGAGGTCAAAACGGCCTGTAACAACGGCTACTGAGATCACCCCCTTCAATTTGCTAAACTCCTCACCTTTGTCCGCCAGCCTCATGGATTTCAATTTAACACCGACAACCACTAAAAAGTGATTGTCGATTTTTTCAGGGTCTATCGAACCGATTATTTCCAGGGCACCCTTTTTCATAAGCTTTTTGACCCGGGCTCTTACTGTGTTTGTGGTAATGGACAGATTCTTTCCGATCTCACTAAATGATTTGCGGCCATCGCGGAGATGTCTAATTATCTGGAGGCTAATTTCATCAGTATTCATAAGAAGTCACCTCTCCCTTTATCGGTAATTGCTTATCTAATGTCTGCCAATAAGGTTTTCCGATTATTGCTTTAACTCCCTAACATAATAATGAGCATCTACTCTGCGTAATGTGGTACTAGTGATGGTTGCGGAATTAAAATAATAATCGATAAAGTTTTTCTAGTCAATCTTGACTTTTTCTCAATATTTCTTTTTTTTTAATAAGCTCAAAAAAGATATTCTTTTTTGATCGAATGATTAATACTGAGATGATTAACTAGCAGTCGGCTTAGCGTGGTGCAACAACGCGAATTATGCCTAGAAAAGACTATGTAAAAAAACTACTGGTTTTTCAATAACACGAATTGCGTTAGAATAGCTACCCCAATTGGAAGGACTTCATCATTAAAATTGAAGTGGTCATTGTGCAGTTTCATCTTCTCTTCTCCAGGATTGCTAACACCTAATCTGAAAAATGCGCCATGAGCTACATTGTTTATGAATATGGAAAAATCTTCTGAACCCATAGCTGGTCGATATAATTCCACTACATGCCCTTCTCCCAGAACATTATTTGCAGCTCTAATAACCAGGTCAATCACTTCTGGGTCATTGACCAGCATCGGAACTTTATAAATATACTCCAGTTCGTATTTGCATCCAAATGTAGATGCAATCCCCTTTATTATCCGATCCATTTTCTCCTTAATCGTCTTTTGTACACTTTCATTTAGACACCTTACGGTTCCACTAAATCGAACCTCTTCTGGTATAACATTAAATGCCTTTCCGCCATTCAGAGTACACACCGAAATGACCACCCTGTCTAAGGCATCAATTTCTCTACTCACAATGTCTTGTAATGCTACAACTGCATGCGCGGCTGCCAAAACAGGATCAGCAGATATATGGGGATATGCTCCGTGCCCTCCACTGCCAGTTATTTTGACAGTAAATTTATCGGCAGATGCCATATAAGGCCCGGAAAATACCCCTATCTTGCCAACCTCAAGCGAAGGCCATCCATGTAAAGCAATTATTGTATCTACCTTGGGATTCTCTAGAACCCCTGATTCAACCATACCCTCTGCTCCACCCAAAACCTCTTCGGCAGGTTGAAAAACAAGCTTTACTGTACCAGAGAACCTATCCCTCATTGAGCTCAATAGTTTCGCGACTCCCAATAACCCTGCCGTATGGCCATCATGACCGCAGGCATGCATCACACCTTCGTTCCGAGAAGCATAGGGTAGCCCTGTTTGTTCAACAACTGGCAGAGCATCCATATCTGCCCTCAGTGCTGTAACCACGTCCGACCCTTCCTTTTCTCCTCTTAAGATTCCCAAAACACCAGTTTCTGTTTTTAGTGGAGCAACTTCAACCCCCATGCTTTCCAATTCTTTCTTGACCAGAGAACTTGTTTCAAGTTCCTTAAATCCTAGCTCTGGATGCTGATGAATATGTCTCCTTGTTTTTGTTAAGTATTTTTTGATTTCAATAGCCTTTTGCAATATTTCACTTTCCACTTTCTCTCCTCCTCATAACAATATTTTTCCTTCTCAACCCAAAATTACTTCTATCCAATTCTCACCGCTCATTAGAAAGATCAGTCGAGCAGACCGGTTTCTCCCAATACTATGGGTTGAGTTTTGTTTTCTCGATTTTACGTCTGGCTTCCCAGCGGTGTCATTCTTCCCGATATCTTTCAACCCTTTGAATTCGGCGTTTAGCACTATCCAGATAAAATTCATTGAGTTTCTCAAGCCTTTGCTGATGGGAAAATTCCTTTCTTATTCCCGCATCCAAGGCTTTTTGGATTCCCCTCTTGGACTTTCCAGAATTTGTACAACCGGCCAAAATCCTAAAGCTCTCTTTCGAACAACCCATTATTCCACCACCATCTCTGCGATTAGCAGTTGCGATAGGTGGGATTTCTTGATGAAGGATGTTTGTCGCCATTAAGTTCTCATAATGCTCTAATCAACCTGGCCTAACTGATCAGCAATTTCGTTCAGGTCGAGATCAATCAACGTTTCTCTAGTGGGAGAGCCCGTTTTTTCATCCCACCGCCTTATTCTATAATACGTTTCCTTAGCCTCTTCGAGTGCCTGCCGGGGTACGGGTTTGTCTTGATCGGAGCCGACATACGTGTGAGCCTGCATTTCATTTCTTCCCTCTCGTTTGATTTTACTTTTTCGAAAGTACGACTCATGAAGGGTATCCTCCCTCCTTGTCCTTCCCTCACGCACCATGATAGCGCGGAGTAAATTCCAAATCCGTTCGCCAACACGATCTAGTTCTTTTTCAGAAATCTCTACTCCCGTAACTGCAGACAGGAGCTTGCTTTCTGCCGTTGTGTCTCCCATACGATCATCCCTGGACTGGCTAACGAAGATTGGGTAGAGGAAATCACATACAACTAGACTATTCATTACAGCAGACCGGTTTTGGCAATAGGCAATAGCTTTTGGCTTTTCAGCGTATGTACTGTGATCAATGGCTATCTTTGATCCAAAAGTCTTCTCAGAAATTGCTTCTGCCTTTTCCGGAGAAAGCCCATGTGGATTGGGCCATCGCTGCCGGGAAACGGATAAGTAGCGATAGGCATGATGATCAATCATTGGATCCCGACTGTCGAGAGCCCAAAGGAGCGCTATGCCGGGGAAATTTCTCACGGAATTGTGTTCAACCTGTCCATGGGCGGGATAATACTTCTCGTAAAGTGGCCAGGCCTCCGGTAGCATAGTGGCAGCCCTTGCAACACCTTCTGCCAAAACATCCCCTAGATTCCTTCGAAAGGCAATACTGGTGAGCAACTCTACAATGAATTCCCTGCTCCCGAACTGGGTCAACGGTAACCCGGAATCCCTCTCGTTAATAAGGCCGGCATCAAAGAGATCCTTGAGCCACGGGACCATGCCAGTCATCTCAAAGGTACAAATACCTAACTTATTACAGAGCACCGCTCCTTCCCAGAGGGCTTGATCCCCTTCCAGGGTTTCACCATAGTATGAGTAAGCCGGATTCATGTAGTAATAGTTGACACAGTTGACCTGTGATGGATCTGAACCAGGAACCTTGATAAACGCGAAACATTGAAGGGGACATCCGAAGCAGCTAGCATTGCCTGTGCGGTATTTTTTATAGAATCTGAGATGATAATTCGGAGGAAGGTATCCCACGGTCCACTCTCGCATCGGGTTGTAGCCCAGTAAATCGCGGTAATGAAAGGCAAGATTGACTAAGCGTCCGGGGTGCGCCACCTTAATGAGTCCACCTCTGCCCTGCACGGCAATGGCTTTGACCTTCTTGGCACCCATGACCGCCCCAAAGCCTGATTTACCCGATGAAAAACTAGTCTCCGATGTAATCGTTGCAATCCGGCTTTTGTTTTCACCGGCAGGCCCAATACAGATGACCTGTGTTCTCATGCCGTGTTTTTCTTTGAGCTTTTTTTGGGTTCCAAACGTGTCTTGCCCCCAAAGATCATTGGCATCACAGAAGCTAACCTTATCCCTTTCAATTACGACATAGAGGGGCTCTTGAGCCGCTCCCTCGAGGATCACCGCATCGTATCCAGCGTGTTTCAGTTCAACGCCCCAGTGCCCGCCGATCCCGGATCGAGTAACTACCTCCGCGGGAAAAGTTCGCGGAGATTTTCCCACTATTTCCATCCGGCCCGATCCAGGGGCGAGAGTTCCTGTCAGAGGGCCTGTAGCATATATTAGTTTATTATCAGGATCAAGGGCTCCAATGTCTGGCTTAATCTCATCCCAGGCAATTTTTGCGGCGATTCCAAGCCCCCCGATAAACCGTTCAGAGTAGGGCTCTGTTGGGATGACTTCTGTGGTTTGATCAGTGAGATTGATTCTCAGTATCTTTCCTGCCCAGCCTCCTTGTTTTTTAGTCATGTTTCACCTCCCTGACTCCAAAGTGGGCTAAGCCCAATGCATGCATGGGACATGCTTTCACGCATTGGGGATTACCGCCACATAAATCACACTTGAATGCCTTTTTTTCCTGTACATCAAAGACAATCATTCCATAGGGACACGCCTCTTGGCATAACCCACAGCCGGTACATTGTTCTTTGTCTATGACCACAGCACCAGTCGTTTCAGAGATCCCAATAGCCTCGACCGGGCATGCATTAAGGCAATGTGGAATGGAACATTGGTGGCATACACTGGGATCAAATTGGCCCTCAAAGGGATTGCGTTCTATGCGAAGTCGGGCCAATTCCGGGATAATACTTCCTGTTTTTATCAGGGAGCACACCGTTTCGCAGGTTCGACAGCCGGTGCAGGCGAGTGGGTTGGCCGCCAAGCTCTCTCGCATGCGAGTATTTGTCTCTGAAAAACTCAAGTTTGTCACCATCTTCATCATTGTTTCTCCGTTTTTTAAAGGATTCATTAATGAAAGTAGGTTCAGACTGGAACGATCAGGCATTCCAGCAAGCCACCATGCGGCCATTCTCCCTTTCAACCAGTTCGGGTGGTTCCTCCCTGCATCGCTTCTCGGACAAGGGGCATCGGGGCTGAAAACGGCATCCTCGAAGCTCCTGATCGAGCAGCGATGGTTCTCCAGGAATTTGTGTTCTTTGCCTCCGAGTATGGGGGTTAGGAATCGGCACAGCCGCTATCAATGCTCTCGAATAAGGATGGAGCGGTTTCTTGAGGATCTTCTCTGTAGGCCCGATCTCCATTATTTTACCGAGATACATAATGGCGATGCGGTCGCAGAGGTACCGCATTACAGACAGGTCGTGTGAAATATAAATAGTCGCCAGCCTTAGTTCCGCTGTCAGTGACTTAATAAGCTTGATCAACCCGGCCCGCAAGGACACATCGAGCATTGAAGTAGGTTCGTCTGCAACGAGACATTTAGGTTGAAGCACCAGGGCCCGGGCAATAGCCAGTCGCTGTCGCTGGCCACCGCTTAATTGATGAGGAAACTCATGTAAATACTGGATTGCCGGCTTGAGGCCAGCCTTCTCCAGGGTTTCCACCACCTGGTCCTTACGCCATTGAGAATTGCCCAGCCCGTGGATAATCAGAGGCTCCTGGACCCATTTGAACACCGTAAACCGGGAATTCTGAGAGGTATACGGATCCTGGAATATCATCTGCACCTGACGCCGGAACTTCTTGAGTTCCCTGCCCTTCAGGCGAAGGGATTCTTTACCCTGGAATCTGATCATACCACTGGTAGCTTCAAGGAGGTGAACGATCAGCTTGCCGGTCGTGGTCTTGCCACTTCCGCTTTCCCCTGCCAGCCCCAAGGTCTCGCCACGACGGATACTGAACGAGACCTCGTCCACCGCCTTAACGTATTGCTGGTCATATCGTCTAGAAAAAGATCGGAAAAAGCCCCGTCGGATGGGAAAAAGCTTTTTTAGGTCTTTGACTTCCAGCACTTTGTTTTCAGAAGATGTCATAAACCTGACCTGCAACAGCTCTTAACGCGTACAAACCGTGCAACTCGACCCCAATACCATGTATGCAAAAATTTAGTTTTTAGGCAACGTTTGCTTCCCATGTATCCTCCCTAGTACTAAGGAGTCGAAACTCGTTTGCCTGATGAGCAAAATGACACTTGGCGATATGGCCTGGGCTAACCTCCACATCCGGCGGCGCTATTTGTTCACAAATCGATCGCCGGAAAGGACATCTATCATGAAACAGGCATCCACTGACCGCGCCAAAGAGGTTGGGGGGAGAGCCCGGAATGGAAATCAATCGCTTTACCTCCCCTTCAAGGGTGGGAAAAGCCATGAGAAGGCCCATAGAATAGGGATGGCAGGGTATCTCATAGAATTCCTCTATGCTGCAAGACTCCATCACCTTCCCGGCATACATCACAACGATGTGCTGGCAGACCTCGGTAACAACTGAGATGTCGTGGGAGATCATGAGGATAGAACTCAGGGACTGCCGCTGGATGTTGACGATCTTCTCCAATATTTGATCCTGCATAATCACATCCAGCGCAGTGGTGGGTTCATCGGCAATGATGAGACTGGGATCTAGGGCAAGGCTCATGGCAATGATAACCCGCTGCTTCATCCCTCCACTAAATTCATGTGGATAGGCACGGAGCCGTTCTGGAGGAAGCCCCACCCATTCAGACAGTTCCCGAATCCGACTCTGGGCCTCTCGTTTACCGATTCGCTCGTGCGCCTGGATGGACTCCATAATCTGGTCTCCCACAGTATACACGGGATTGAGTGCGTTCATGGCGCTCTGGGAGATGACAGAAATCTGGCACCAACGGAGCCTATCAAACTCTCTTTCCCTCATATTGTCAATCCTCTGGCCTTGGAAGGTAATGCTTCCGCCGGAAATCGATGCGTTGTCCGGGAGCAGGTGGAGAATGGCTTTAGCTACAGTGGTCTTGCCGCACCCTGACTCGCCCACCAAGGCAAGATTTTGGGGAGATCGTATTGAGAAGGAAACCTCGTCCACCGCCCGGACGAAACCCCGTTCTGTTTTATAGTCGACTTTTATGTTATAGACATCCAACAGCGGTTTCATTAGTTCTCTCCGTAAGAGCACCCTCTTGTGGTTATCCGTCACCGGCTCCGTAATTTTGGGTTGACCACTTCCTCAATCCCCTGACTTATGAAATAGGTAGACATGACAATCAAGATGATGGCGATACCCGGGGGGAAGATCCACCACCACACTCCCTGGGACAAGGCTTGGGACAGGTAGGCTTCTTGAAGCATTTTACCCCAGCTACAGCTACTAGGGTCTCCGAAGCCCAAGAAGCTCAGCCCGGCCTCAGTTAAGATAGCCCACCCCACGGCAAATACTCCATAGAGGAGGGAGATGGGATAGATATTTGGAGCCAGATGCACGAAAATGATCCTAAGATTGCCCGCCCCTGCACTTCGGGCCACTTCCACAAAAGGACGTTCCTTAAGGCTGAGCACCTGGGACCGTACCACGCGGCAGGTCTCCCGCCACAGGAGGACTGAGATAGCGATGATAATGTTCCACCGGCTCCCCCCAAGAACCGTGACTAATACCATGGCGAAGGGAAGAAAAGGGATGCCATAGACAAAGTCTACGACCCGCATGATTATCTGGTCGATCCACCCTCCGAAATAACCGGAGACAAGGCCCACCACCGTACCGATCACCATCACCATCAGGGCTGCTAATAATCCAACCATAAACGCCGTGCGTGCTCCGTAGACGATCTGGCTGAATATCCCCCGGCCCATGTCGGTTGTTCCCAGCCAGAACTTGGCAGCCGGTCTCTGGTAGCTGAGCCAGCGCCCCGAGCTGTCGGAGATGATTTCGTCATGGTGATAGGGGGCAATGAGAGGCGCAAAAACCGCCATAATAGTAAACACAATTACGATGACAAGCCCTGCCTTCGCGAGTGGGTGCCGGAACATGAGCCCAAGAGTCGCCCTGAGATTTGCAGCAGCCCGAATGACGGCATTCTTTTTTTCTTCCATTGTTTCTATTCTCCAGGCTATTGGACAACCACTCTAGGATCAAGGTAGCCGTAAAGGGAATCGGCCAGGAGGTTCATGAAAATCATCATGGCGGCTAGGATCATGAACGAAAACTGGGCTACAGGGTAATCGTTTCCGAGCATTGACATAACCATCAACCGACCGATTCCTGGCCAGCTGAAGACCATCTCGATGAGCACACTCCCTTCAAATGCGTACGCAATAGCCGTGGCAAATGCCGTCACCACCGGTAGGATAGCGGTACGGGTTACGTGGCGGAACATCACGCTCCGCTCCCCGATTCCTTTAGCCCGCGCCATTTCCACGTAATCCTCCTTGATAACCTCCAGGATGCTGGAGCGGGTCAAGAGCAGGGGAAGGCCCATAAAATAGCACATCATTGAGACCAAGGGAAGCACCAAGTGATGGAAGAACTTCCAGGATAATACCATTTCTATGAATCCACCATAGGATGCCCCTGTATCGGTGATGCTCCCGCCCGGAAAGATATGGAGCTTGAAAGCAAAAATGTAGAGAAAGATCAGGCCGACCCAGAATACTGGAGCCGAACGGAGAACCAATGCAAAAACCATCCCACCTAGCTCGAGCCTGGTGCCCCGTTTCCAAGCCAGCAGGGTCCCCCCCACCAACCCGATGAGATATGAAAGACACATGGCCGGGATGGTCAGAACAAGCGTGTTCCACAGATGTTCGAATACAATCCGGCTAGCGGGCTCGAAAAAATAATAAGAAATGCCGAAGTTGCCCCGGCATACATTGCTCACATAAAGGAAAAACTGGACGTAGAGGGGCCTGTCAAGGCCGAAGGCCTTTCGAATTTCCTGGATGGCGTCTGCAGCCATTTCCGGCGAGATAAACAGGGCAGTGGGATCTCCTGGCATCAAGCGGAAGATGAAAAATATGAATGTGAGTATACCCAGGAGTACAAAGACGGAATGGAAAAGGCGACGGCCAAAAAATCTTAAGGAGTTCATGTACCTCTGCTCCCGATTTCAAAGAATGCGCGGGCAAATCGTGTGATTTGCCCGCGCTCACAGATTACTCATGCTCAGTTGGTCTTGCCCTTAGGATAATAGATCCGGCCTTCGCTATCCCATTCATATCCGGCCTTTGCCAACATCTCCTTGGCACCTTTCAGACCCAGCTTCTCCCATCGGATCACATCAGGATTGTACCAGGGCTTAAGCATGGGGTGGGTGGGGGAATAAGCCGGTACCGCAAATCCTTTCCATATGTTCTTGGCAATGACATCCCGAGGGATGACCGCGGCTATAGCTCGCCGGACCACTACGTCATCCATGGGAGCCTTACGACAGTTGAAAGCCAACTCGTACCATCCAACCGAGGGCTCCATGGTTAAACTCAGGTTCGGTTCCGCATCACAGAGTTTCTTCAATGCGACTCCATCATATGGATAGTCCGCAACAATATCGAGCTCGCCCTTTTCTAACCGGCCCAGCATGGCTTCCGGGGAGGGGACGATCTTGAGGATGCGCGCCTCATATTTAGGAGCAAAAAAATGCTCCTTGTTGACTTCCAGCCTGACTTCATCTCCCTTCCGCCAGTGGGCGAACTTAAGAAAACCGCTCCCAATCAACTTGCCCTCCGCCGTTGGAACCCACATCCAAGCCTTGTCCACATTGGTCTTCTCGGGGACATCCTTCCAGATATGCTCTGGCAAGATAAAGACTTGCTCACCAGTATGCCCCAATAGAGGCGCAAACGGGTGATGAAGAATAACACGGACAGTGTGGTCATCGATGACCTTGGTTTCCTTGATGATCTTGCACGCATCATAATGGTAAGGGGTCTTCTTCGTCAATATATAATCGAAGGTAAACTTCACATCCCGAGCCGTGACGGGCATGCCGTCGTGGAACTTGTGCCCTTTGCGCAGGTAAAACTCCACTTCAGTGGGAGAGAGATATTTCCATGACTCCGCCAGCCATGGCTTGGGGTGCCCGTCTGGCCCCACTTTGACCAGGGAATCATAGACGACCCGGCATACCATCAGGTTCATTTCGTGAGCTGTCAGCGGGTTGAGGACACCAACGTCGTGATGGTAGCCAACAACCAGTGTCTTATCGTCGGTCAATGGTTTGGCCTGCGTCCAGGACCATGCATTCTTGAGTCCGTTTCCTACCATGTTCACGAACCCCGACCACTTCTTATTGTTGTAAGGGCTCAGGTTCATCTGGTGGACCAGAGTGAGGATTGGGACATCACGTCCAGCGATCTCCTGGCACTTCCATATCAACTTTTTACGCTCCTCCTGATCCATCGCGGTAGCAGATGCATCCACTGTACGGTCATACTCGGGGTTGTGGTAGCCAGCCCAATTGTAGCCGCCTGGCCGATCTTGGTCACTGTGGTAAAGCTTATACAATATCATGTTGGGGTCCACGCGGGTAGGTCGGCCAGTTAGCCAGAGGGTCCCCAGGTCAAAGTTCCTAGTAAACCACATATTCTGGAGTACACCCGAGCGGAGAGTGGGCTTGAAATCAATCTGGAAGCCCAACTTCTTAACCTGACTGGCAATAAACTTGTGGGCCTCGGCTATGTTCTTTTCCTCCCCAGGGGAATAAGCTATGAAGCGCAACGTCCTCACCAGACGCTCCTTGGGCATATCTTCAGCCCACACAGTAGTGCAAACGGTCATCAAGAAAACAAGAACCAAACAGGGTAACATCCCTACCCACGTCACACCGTAAAATCTTTTCATAATAGCTCCTCCTTATCTTATGGTTTGCCTTTATCCTGAGACATGTGAATTCTTTGAAATATGCCTCCTCGGATTTTCCCCAGAAACCCATTTGATGTTTCACAAATCAAAAATACGAAATTCCGAAAACCATTGTCAAGTAAATATTTCAATATTATAAAATTATACAAGCTAAATTGCTGTAAAGCACAATCAAATAAATAAAAATAAATAAAAATGTAAATATATCCTGTAGAAACTGAGCTTAAATCTCCAGTCACCCCAACGGTGTGCAGAAGGAAACCAAGCAAGAAAGTCAGCCAGCTTCCATGCGGAACGATCTGCAACTTGCCGAGCCGGTGTGGCAAACGATATCAACCTGGCGAAAGAAAAGGATGCCCTTTTCACTCTTCCCTGGCTTGCGGCCGATGAGGTAATCGCCATGCTCCTTCTGGGGGATACCATCGACGGCGAAGACCAAAGTTGCTAATCGTTCCGTGAGCGAAGCTCTAGCCGGTCGACATCAGCTTTGTCGAAACTCCAGGAATCGATCCAGCGGTTCGGCTGCTAAGGGAAGTCACTTTTAAGTTCTCCCCAAGTGCTTCTCTCCGTCTAATCGGGACCAAAATCATTTGTACCACACTTCTTTTAGTACCCTTATCGCATTCCCGCCAATTGCCTTGGCTATGTCCTGATCAGAGTACCCAGATTTAACGAGATATTTAACGATGTTGTGGGAGCATTCTGTCGGATTTTCCAACCCTTTAACATAGGGGACATGTGGTATCTCTGTCGCACCTTTTTTGATAAAAGCCCCCATGGATAGCCCTCCTGAAAGGGCATCATGCAGTCCGCTATGATCACCATACATCGTATCAGGCCCAAACCCCACGTGATCTATGCCAACGAGATCTACAACATATCTGAAATGATCAAAAAACGATTCTATGGCTTGTTCGGGGTGTTTGTCTGAAAGTGTTGTATGGGGAGCAGCTTCTATTCCGAAAACACCGCCCTTTCTGGTGCATGCCAGAATAACTTCATCTGGCTTCATTCTCTTAGAGTCCCAGACTCCTCTTGCCCCTGCATGTGTTATAAAAACCGGTTTGCTGCTTGCCTCTATAACATCGAGAGACGTCTGGTCCCCAGAATGAGATACATCAATAGCCATTCCCAGTTTATTCAATCTCTCAACTGCCTTATAGCCAAAATTGGTCAACCCTGCATCTCTGTCTTCATTTAATCCAGAGCCAAGTAGATTTGCGTCACTGTAAGCTATCCCGAGCATTCTAACGCCTAAACCGTAAAGAACGTCCAGCCTATCCAATTCATTTTCGATCATGGTGCAGGCCTCAAAGGCGGGTATAAAAGCTATCCTTCCCTCATTGTGTGCCTTTATAATATCATCGACTTCCTTGCACTGTATGACAAAATCTTGATGCTCTATATCGCACAATCTCATGCCTAAATCATGTACACAGTCATCCCATTTCCACCCATGCTTGTATGCTCCTATCAAGAAATACATAGTTTGATTATCAATAACAGCGTCTAAACATGATTTACTAAGGGCTTCATAACCAGTATCAGCCCTACCTTCTTTGATAGCTGGGATCATTTGTCCCATATCCTTTGGAAGGTCCATGACATGGTCATGCAATGAAATCACAATATTCTGTTCAATTATCTTCTTGAACCTTTCTTCCTCAGCTTGGGAGAGCCGCACTTCATATGGTTCTGCGTTCCCCCATCCGATTTCCTTATCCGTTTCAAAATGCGTATAATCCTTTTCATCTAAATAATCAAAAGACTTATACCCTGAATACTTTTTATTTTTCATCATTCAGTATCCTTTCAATTATCAGGCAACAATTTATTATTTTTGTAACCTGACTGATAGCAGTTCTTTACGGTTAAAACTGTCTGTCCCATGGTGAAGTCACAGAAAGGGTACCCAGCGGGGTATTCAATGCGCAGAGGTAAGGTCATATTTGCCTATGTACAATTTCCTGGCAATCATCTCAAAGTAAGGATTCACCTCTATCAATTCATCATTATCCATGATATTTCTCCTAAAACTCAATGGAAAGAGGGATTCAATACCACTGGAAAAGCCAGCAATGATACTGACGGTTCCTGTTAGGGCAATGGTTGTTGTGGTGGCATATTTATAGCGACAACCAGCTCTATCTTTAAAGACACTTTTTTTAAGATTCTTAGAGATCCTCTCTCTTCGGCAAATCCGATGCTCGCCTTCCTTGACTCCTCCTGAATAAGCAAGATGACCTCCTCGGCGAGAAAGGGCTTTGTTGGTATTATAGGGAATTCCCATCTGAAACAGCACATCTGCAAACCCCATTACCCCCAAATCTATCTTTCGATTACCCCTGGCCATCTCTGTAATCTTATCTAAAGGATACTTTGACAGCCACCGATATAATCCCCTTCAAAGCTGCTACAGGGTTTAAGTAAAGCGTAAATAGATTGAGGCGATGCTGGACCTTGTTGACGTCCTTGATGAGTGCCATTCGGGTCATCTTGTCCACGTTCTTATGGGTGTGTACTGAGACCGCATAAGCACCTTAGTAGCGCCTGGCTTCCACGACTCCCTCATTTTCTCCCATTCCTCATTTTCTGCTTTCATTTCGGGGCTGTGATCGTAGGCACGGAAGGATTCCGGGTTTTCGAAGTTGTAGATGGTAAGATACTTCGGATATCCCTCCCCCGGTCCCGTGCTAAGAGGGTGGTCGGGGTGAGCGATGCCCGTAACGATTTTGTAGCGGGTTAAGCCCAAAAGCCTGGGGTCTCGGAGCAGGACAGGTATGTGTATCTCATCATACCAGTGATTGAATTCGTCCTCGACCTGGGGGGAAACGGTGGTTCCCACCATGTGGATCATGCCCATCGGGGCTTTTACCTTGCCTTCCCAAGTTCTTCTAGGCTTATACTGGGCCCGGAATTTAACAGTGAGTTCCCCGCTCTTCCACGTTCGAGTCAAATCTTCCAGAGCCTCTTTCATCGCTGGGCTTTGATCGAAAGCTCTAAAGGTTTCTTCGTTCTCAAAATCGTAAATAGTAAGGTATCTGGCATAACCCTCCTTTGGCTCGGCGAGTCCAGGATGGCTTGGGTCGCTGATACCCGTAACGATTTTGTAGCGAGTAAAGCCCAAAAGGGCAGGGTTCTTGAGGACGATAGGTATGTGCACCTCGTCGTACCATTTGTTATATTTACCTTCCAGTTCAGGAAGAGGTTCGTTCGCGTTTATGTTTATTAACGGTTTGGTTTGCATTTTCACTTATCCTCCTTATATAAAATCAATCGCATCAGGGTTTACTGTGGGTACCCCCAACATATTGTAGTTCCATTCTCACAGTTTTTCATTCTTGGATAGAGATCAAGCCCACCGCAGTAGAAGTAGATTGCGGTCCTATAATGTTCCCTATTTCGATAGCCACACGCCATTCGTTTTATCTTTTCAACCTGTGCATTGAGTGCCTCAGAAAGGGAATTGGTTATCCGGTATTTCAGGTATGTCAGGATGTTGTCCACATGCCTCTTTATCGTCTTGGCAGCTTTAATGATTGGATGTAATCTGGAGTGGGTAGCCCAGAAGTACCATCGTTGAAGAACTTCAGCGCCCATTCCATCCGTGAATAATTCCAGAGGTTACGCAGGTTCTCTTTAATGGCCCATCCACGGCTCACCTTCAGATCCAACTTTTGTAGAGTCTTGAATTCCTGACAGCGTCTCTCCGGCATATTCTCTCTGCTATAGAGCCACAGATACTTCGTAGCCTTCAGCCATTGTATATCCTGCTCCATGAGTTTTTTATGTTCCTACTTCCGCACTTTGTCGACCGCCTCTCCCATCAGTCGCATCACATGAAATTTATCAAACACGATCTTTTTCTCTGCTTCAGGGATCTTCTCCTTTGTCGCTGCAATATACGGATCCCACATGTCCATCGCCACAGTTTTTACGTCCTCACGTTCCTTTTTGCTGAACTGAGTGTAGTAGTGCTCCAGGCTCTCTTGTCCTCGGTCATCTCCCACGTATTCGACCGTCCCTTTTCGTATATCACAGACCAATGTTTCGTATTTGTGCCCCCTGGCAAATGACTTCTGGCAAATGACTTCTCGTCAACACCAATGTACTCTGGTATATGTGTGTCTTATCGATTCAGACCACGCCGCACGCTCCATTACAGCCCAACAGCGATCCCAGCTCACATTGGTCAAGCGAAAAACCCCCTGCACACTACACTCTTTCTCTAAGGCAATCAGATAGCTCTCAAAGGCCATGGTCATATCCGATCCCGGTTCTGCCCATTCGGAGAGAATACATCTCACTCCATGTACTTTGCATTTGATACGAGGGAGACGGGTGTGTATGAATGTCGCTACATGACAGGTATTCAAATGCTGCCCCTGCCTTTCCTCTATGTGATCATACACAGGTGAGTATCTGTCACATTCAGGACACGGCAGAAGTATCCCAGGTTCATGGTCAAGATAGATGTCAATCCGCTCAGGCGAATCTCCATATGTCACTTCCTTGATAAACCATGGCCTTTTGATTCCTAGCAACCTCGTGAACAGTTCTGTGTCTTTCATCATCTTCCCCCATCACGTTGACTGTGTTAGTGCCCAATGCTATCCTTTCTCTGTATATCACAACATGTTGGGGGTACCCATAGTAATCTCGGAAGATCAATTTTATAATATCTACTTTCCATGGCCAAGAAAAATATCACAATAAAATCAATAAGTTCAGTAAAAAATGAACAAAAGATAAGATTTTATTAACCCTGTTAGCCCTCTTGGCTATCCGTATAATCAGTGCCTTTCAGATCGTTGGGCAGAGGTACCTGAATAGTTAAACTTTTACTTGATTTACTTACATGTCTTATAATAAATGTCAAGCAGAAAAATTTATATTTATCTAAAAAAAAATGATTTTTCTTGATTATTTGTATAATAAATATTAAAATTATTGAGAATTTACTAAAATTATTATAAAGGAGCTTCAGTCTTACGAAAATCGATCAGATCAATATTGACATTATAAGGCAGCTTAGAGATGGGAGAAAATCTATTGACAAAATAGCTAATGAAATGAACCTATCTGAGAATACTGTAAGGGCGCGCCTCAATAAAATGTTACATGAAGGGGTTCTTGAGATTTCCGGACTTGTTGATCCAACAGCGATTCCTGGCCACATGGTAGTTCTGGTTGGTGTAAAGCTTAGTACTATGGAGTTGGTCAAGAGGGGTGAAGATTTTAAAGAATTAAAAGGTGTTATATCGGCAAATGTAGTTACAGGCCGATATGACCTCATCCTTATGGTACTTTTAAATGAGAATCTTAGTCTGCTTAATTTCTATACAGAGGAAATAAGCCATATAAAGGATGTACAATCGGTAGAAACCTTTGTGATTTATAAGAGCTATAATTTAAAGGTTCCTTACGTACTTTAAAGCAGTTGGAGAAAGTATTATTCTTAAATTCCAAAAATAAAAAAGAGAGCATGCTTAAAAAGCTAAAAATAATTCCTTTACATTATTGGCGTTTAGCCTCTGGAGCTAATCTGGGATTCTTGGTGAATATCAACTCCCTCTTTGGTATCCAAAGCAGATTATTAATTATAGCCCTTAGTAATATAATTGAAATATAATATAAGAGTTGAATAATTATGGATTATAGGAGAGATTTCGTGAGCGAGCTATTACTCCTGTGCGAAACGCCGAAGGGGAAACCCC
>Ga0307378_10006187_pt1 | contig 16477 bp, 32 predicted proteins | sample UN1MG_FD_202238 | JGI IMG/M metagenome (GOLD analysis project Ga0307378, IMG submission 202238) | Soil microbial communities from Risofladan, Vaasa, Finland - UN-1 | ecosystem: Environmental > Terrestrial > Soil > Coastal area > Acid sulfate soil | place: Finland: Risofladan, Vaasa | collected... | reverse complement strand
CGTGGTAACTAACTACATAGATATCTTGTGTTTCTAGGTTAATTTTTAGGTATTGGTTATAATCTATTGCAGTGATTGGCATCTCATATCTCCTATGGTTAAAGCATGCCGCTATGAGGTGACAATTGCTCGTGGATAAATCCCCAAGCTTCTTCGGGCACACTGCCAGACCCAAAATCGTCATAAGACGCTGCTAAGCTTTTGATAACGTCGATAACGTCTAATAAAATAACGCCTGTGTCTTCAAGCTCGGTCACCGCACCGTGGCTCACAACAATACTATCTCGGTCTTTGTAAAAGGAGTCTTGTGTAGTCGTTCCAGGTTCTTGTATCAAACCACCAGGCAATTCCCACACTTCGTAAGAATATGTTCTTTCTTCGTCGCCTTGAGACTCGGTGGCAGTAACTTTTAAAATGTTGGCTTTAATTTTCATTTCATTTCCTTCACGATTGTTAAAACTCATTTTTCATATTGTTTAGCGTAGTCTGCTGACATATTTTTTGCTTCAAGAGAGCCCGTAGCATCAGGAAAAATCAGCCTCAAGACATCACGGCCATCGTCTACAGCATCAATAAAAATCACATCAAACGTGTTAATAATTTTTTTGTATCTAATACCAGATTGAAAATCATCGCCCTCGCTTATGCGTTTTACGATCTTGCAAAAAATTGCATGAATTGTGCTTGGCTCAATGTTTAAGACACATTGTAGATCGGGGTGTTGAAACCGCTAAATGCTTCGCAACTTCACTCGTTAATTGGTTCCGGTCTGTTTCTAACGAGAATTTGAAGCGCTCACCATTGATTCTTTGTTTAATATTCATGCGCTCTTACCCTCCTTTTTCTTCTTGCGGCCCTTAATTTGAGCCCGTAAAGAAATATTCTCGGCAGTCAACACATTCAGTCTAATGAGTGTGTCACTCAACTTTTTGAATAGCTCTTGCTGGATACAATACCGGAAAAATTCTGAAACTTTGGCGAATCCAAGGTGGTCCGAGCGGGCCTTAGCTTCTTCCAAGAGCGTCGGCGGCACCCGGAACGTCACCGATACCGATTCTTCTTTGTCGTCTAGGGGCGGTCGCCCCATTCTACCGTCAGTCATTTCATGTCCTTTATCTTACATCGAGTTAAAACAGTCTGCTTGCGGCCTTGGTAATCGCTGTGGTCTTTGACCGTTCCTTTAAGGGTGATCTTATCGCCACGCTCCGGGTTGATGTCTTTAGTAAACCAGCAAAACACGTTGCCTTTAGCGTCTTCGAAGTTGTGAACGTACCGCTCGGTTTCCGTAGCACCGTAGCAAGAAACCCCCAGGTAAGTTGAGCGGGTCAAAGTCAAAACGAGATCTAAGCGCTCACCTTTTTCGCCGATAAAGGTATTGGCTTTCGCCGCTTTCTTTTCAACTTTGGCATCTTCGACCGCTTTAGCGTAGGCCCAGGGAGCACTAGCGAGCAAACCGAAGTTCCAATAGCCCACGTATTCTTGAGCCACCAACACCTTTAGGTTATGCTCGTAATTGCTTTCGCCTAACGTGCCCACCCACTCAATAACCTTTTTCGCTTTAGCCCGAGCTTCGTCGGTGGGCTTAAGCTTCGCTACTTCCGCTGCGATCTCAATACGCTCGATTTCTTTGTGGGCGGTGGGAGGGTTAAGGTAAAAGCTGATATCTTCCTTGGTGGCACCACCTTCGCTGTTAGACTTGCGGAACCCGTAGTGACCGATAGACATCACGGCTATGGCTAGGATTGTTTCGATGTCGTACATTTGGACTTCACGACCGCCTTCGGAAAAGCCACCTAGGGTATCTTCCAGGTCAAGAATCATCTCGAAGTAAGCAGAGACTTTCAAAGGGTCTTGGTGGCCGTTGTAGTGCTTCAAACAAGAACGACCGACTTGACTGTACCCACCTTTTTCGTCCCGCAGAACGTAAAGCTTTTTGCGGTAACGATCGCTTCGGCAATGATCGCAATAGCTGCCGGTGTGGCCGTACTTCGTAGGGCAAGTTTTGCCGGGTGCTGTATTGATAATGTTGCCAGCTTCGGTGTGGTCTAAGCGGGCGATAAATTCGTACCCATCGATTTTAGGAGCTTTGCCGACCACGAAGTATTCTATGCACTCCACAAAAGTTTGGGCCTCACGCTCATCGACAGGCGACACTTCCTTACCAGCCTTCTTGAAGACTGTTTCACCTTCCCGTACCTCGATCGGCTCACAACCGAGCTTGACCGCTTTACGGCCCAAAGCACCGATACGGTTGAGAAACTTTTTGATATTCATCTTAGGAATCAAAAACCTTACCCGGATCTCTTGATTCTCTTGATTCTCTTCTTGGCTGCTTTCTTTTACTAAAGACATAGTCTTACCTCCCAAGAACCTTATCGGCAGATTTTTGTCTTACTTTAGTAATTTCTTTTAGTTATGAAATCAAGGAGATAGACCCCCACCCAGTGGAGGTAATCATTACTGGGTGGTAATATTTGGTGGGATTATCGGAGCTTAGGCACGATCGGGTCCAACCCAAAGTGGAGATTGTCGGGGAAATCGGCTAAATCGTACCACTCAAAGGATTCGGTTTCCCAGTCCAAGCTCGGATCGAACTCTTCGGGGACTTCCGCCAAGAAGGTGTCGTAGCGAAATTTACCTTTTTCATAGCGGTGTAAGTGCTTTAGGGTGAAGCTTTTGGTGTAACCGGTTTCTTCTCGGACTTCACGGCGGGCTCCTTGTTCGGGGGTTTCGCTGTCGTCGATCGCCCCACCCCAAACACCCCAGGTACCAGGCTCGTTGACGAACTTGGATCGCAAAGGCAAAAGATACCGCCCCGTGGACTTCGCCCGGAAGATCACCCCCGCCCCGGCGTTACCCCAAAATTCACCGCTTTCGTCCGTGTAGATCGAATAATCCTCATCCGCTACCACCACCTTACCGAGCGCAGCCAACAACGCTTCCTTCATTACTTACCCTACATCATAACAATATTTGTGTACTACATATTTGTGTTGCTTATCAGGTTCGTGACCCGTAGCCTAGACCCTAGGCTATGAATGTTATAAAATTAACCTAGGTCGGTTGGAGATTGGAGCTAGCTGGTTTAAGGGTCTGATGTTTGAAGTTAAAACACTTAGGGGTTGAAGAAGCTCTAGAGTCTTTACCTTCACCAGTATTGATGCAGGCACTACTTCTTGAAGCACTATTTTGAAGGTGTCGCTTTTTTCGCAGCCAACCTCCGCTCGCCTTCTTTGGTTTGATCGGCGGCAGCCTCACTGATAAGATCTTTAAAAGGTTTGAGGACATCTTCGAGATGTATAAACACCTTGGCCAAGATCTCCTCTGACGTAACAACTTTATTCCCAAAAGAAGTACACAAGCTAGCCGAGACTTTAATATCCGACACGTCTTTCGCTAACTTCTTGACCGTTTCTCTGTCGTATTCCATATCAGATCCTATAAAAAAGCCCTTCAGTCGTGAAGACAGAAAGGCCCCGATAATGCGAATTTAGAAGCTAACCCAATACGGCGGGTTAGTAAAGGTTTAGATCATCTTGAGTATCATATCTGACAATCCGTATCTGTAGCCTTGATAAAAGGCTGCTCTATCTGCCTCGGGCACTTTTTCTTTGAGGTATAAGTCCTCGGCTCGTTTCTCGATATCAGCTAAGGATAAGCCTTGGGTGTGTTCGATGTTTGGATTGGTTTTAACTAAGGCTTTCTTCTGCCGCTCCTCGCTTCGATTAACCCAAGCCAAGAGTATAAAAAGCCCCACTATTATCATCAGTGATATAAATATAGCGCCTAGAGCAGTATGGTTCACTTATAAACTTCCATAGAGAACTCTTGATTCTTATTTAGCCTGTGATCCGCTGTGCATCGAAAGCATACGCTATCCATTAACGGTCGGAGGGCCGTGCAATCGGCGCACTTATCGAAGCCCTTAGCTTTTGCCTCGGCTATTTCTTTGCTTGAAGGTACTCCAACTTCTTTCCAACTCATCCATTAATCCCTTATTCTATAGGTCAAAGGGAAGATCCGTGCTTGATAGTGCGTTTTTACACCAAAGGTCCAAAGGGTTTAAACAAGGCATCGGTAATGAAAGTATTTACCCTACTCTCGCTCACCTTACATCCAGGGCGTTGGGCGTAATTCCGCCGCTACCTCAAGACTGACGATCGTTCCTCTAGTACTAAGACCGCCACCTCGTAACGCTGCTTGGCTCCCCCGCAACACAGTTCACGGTCGGGGTATCGACTCGCTCTATGTTGACTTCCCACTCTTTAAAGGGATGGCTACTTCTAAGCCTACCTCCTAACGAGCACGGTTCCCTGCTTGAGGTTATAAAGGTGTTACACTATTGTTGTCAACAAAAGAGCTAGGAGGTTTCTATGAAAGAAAAATTAGTCCGGCTTACCGCTAAAGATTTCCGTTGGGACTATTTCAACGGTTCCGGGGCGGGCGGCCAAAACCGAAACAAAAACAAAAATTGTGTGGCAGAAGAAAGGCAGGGATAGTTGATGGCATCGATAGCGGTCGATCTTGCGGAGACACTGGACAATTTGCTTGCGGCTCGTCGAGTGCTACAGGAAACGGTCAATTACCCCCACCTAAAGGAGGGGGCTTGTGAGGTGACTTACAAGGGTAACTAGTTGACCAGACCACTAGCAAAAAAAGGGAACCAACAGTTGTTAGTAGACGTTAAAACAGAACATCACACCTTCGGATGCCGCCCCAGTCCGTTGCTCTGTGGCGTGCTATTAAACAGAGTTCAAAGACTCAGTGTAGTACGTGTAAAAAACTGTTTTAACTGGTCGAGGGGAGGTCGTGGTGTCAATCCCAACCTTTTAGGATTTGATATCATGCGTCACTGTTTAGAATTTAGCAGGAGAGCTTTTTGTTAGTTTTCGTTTTAAATTCACATGGAAAACCTCTGATGCCTTGCAAGCCTCAGAAGGCACGTATTCTTTTAAAAAATAGTGAAGCAGAGGTCGCCCGAAGGGCTCCATTCACTATCAAACTGAAGTTTGGATCTTCAGGTTTCAAGCAAGAGTTAACTGCTGGGATGGATACTGGCAGTAAGGTTATAGGCACCGCCGTTGTGACTGACAATGGCAAGGTGTTGTATCAAGCAGAGACCACTCTTCGAGGTGAAGAGATTAAGAAAAAAATGGACACAAGGAGAATGTATCGTCGCACTAGAAGAGGACGAAAGACAAGGTATCGAAAGCCAAGATTCCTAAATAGAAGGGCATCAACTAAGCTAAATCGCCTTCCTCCTTCAACAAAGCACAAGGTCGAGTCCCATTTTAGAGAAAAAAGTCATATCGAATCTCTTCTGCCGATCACAAAATGGAGACTAGAATTAGCTTCTTTCGATATCCACGCCTTAAGCAATCCCGATGTGTCAAAAACGGCCTGGTGGACCTATCAGCGTGGTGACATGTACGGCTTCCAAAATCTTAAGCAATACGTTTTAAAAAGAGATTCTTACACCTGTCAGATCTGCAAAAAGAAGTCAAAGCAGAACGTTGAACTCCATGTTCACCATATTAACTTCAGATCCAATGGCGGGACTGATACTAAAAATAACCTGATTACCTTGTGTAAGCCTTGTCACAATAAGCTACACAAAAAGAAAAATGCTCAACAGCACTCGTTCAAGCTAAAACCAAAGCCGAAAAATACCAAACATGCTACTGAGGCTAGTGTGGTAGCTGCTCAGTTAAGAAAAAGCGATTGGCAATTCGAAGAGACGTTTGGTTTCGTTACGAAAATTGATCGTATGGAGCAAGGTCTACCGAAAAGACACTTCATTGATGCGTCGGTCATAGCCTCACGGGGGCTCGATGTTCGACCTTTGAAAATAACGTCTGTTAGAAGGCGTGTTTCCAAAGGGGACTATCAGCAGACGAAGGGACCAAGATCAGAAAAATCAATGCCTACGGGGAAGCTCTTTGGCCTAAGAAAATTCGATCTAGTCAAGACAACTAAGGGCATTGGCTTTATCAAAGGAAAGAGATCGACAGGGTATTTTTCAATTGGCGACATAAATGGCAAATTTATATGTAACTCAGTCAAGGTTAAAGCAGACTGTACCCGTATCACAGCACGGACGACAACACTAGCTTACGTGGAGAATTTCGATGCTAACGCATCGATGCTCGCCGCAGGGCTTCACCATTCCTCCCCCACCTGAAGGAGGGGGTTTCCTGGAGAAATTTGATGAACTCATCAAGAATTGTGTAGTAGAGATCAAGGACGAAAAAGGCCGGTGGGTGAAATCTGACGAATTAAAAATCGACTACATCGACATTTTAACCGGCAATATCCTCGACTAACGTAGATCAGTAGAGCTTTATTATTTCATAAGGTTACAACCAAAATTCCTTAATTCGCCTATAGGGTTGGGGTTCAGCATTTTACCTCGAAGGGTCTATCTCTTTCTCTCTGAGCTTTTTTGCGGATCTCGATACCCTGCAACCTTTTTTCGTTTTCTTGGGCGAACTTACAAGCCTCTTCTTTGCTTTTGAAATACTTGGTGAAAAAGAGGAAATGTCTCAGGCGCTCCCAAGAATTAAAAGACATACCCGCAAACCAAGTGCGTCCCTTACAATATTCGACGTAGTATTCAGTCCCCCAACTATGGGTGCGCCCCATCACACGGCAGGTACCTCTAGCAACACACTTCTCCTCAAACATACAAAATCTCCCCGATGAATTCGGCAGGCACGTTATCCACCAACCAAGTCCCATCACTGTAGTAGAATTCCAGCCCGGTGTCAGAAGCTTTTTTCGCCTGGATCGTGAAGATCACAACTTTGCGGCTGTGTCTTTTGCCTACTGAATGAGCGGTGTCGAGTTCGTGGGTGAGGTGAACGTATTGTCGGCCCATCTTCTTCAACCCATCTTCTAAAATAGTAGCGGTGAGTTCGGTAGCGGTGCCGTGGTACAAACTTTCAGGCGGCTCTGCGGGGTCGTACACTATCTTTTGTTCGATCGAGTGTCCGTACTTGGCTCTGATCTTGTTGCCTTTGATCTCGAATCTTTTTTTGTCGAACTTTTCCGAGACCTCTAGGATGTCGTCCACCGTGACCTCCGCCAGCTTCTTAGCCTTTTTCAACTCTTTGTGGGCGGTCTTAAGGTCCAACCACCCTTCAGCGTCTAAATCAATATCTTCGTTATGTCTAAGAATGTAAGATAGTTTTTTGCTTATAGTTACGGCTTTGTTTCGTAGCATGAGTATTCTCCATATAGAAAGGATAGTGTAATGGCTAAATTAAGGTGTGAACAGCACCCAGGCTATCGAGGTAGGGCGAAGCCGCTCAAACAGTGCGGTGGGTGTTTGAAGTTGTACTTGGCTTTGACCACCCCGAGGGCTCCGATCGTACCCACTAAAGTTTTTAAAGATCCCTCGGTGTACAACCGGAAAGAAAAGCACAAAAAGCCCATCGGAAACGGCGGGTAACGTGATTCAGTAGAGATCAATTATCCTACCAACTTAGACCCTCAATTCTTTAAATTCCCCTATAGACATTTTTGACGTGTGAGGTATCTTGCCCTGGGTGTGTAGTATTGTTTTTTAGAAGGATCTTCTAATGGGTGTAGTAGTTGATATCGGGGCTTCCCGAGTGGATGTGGTCAGTGTGGTGAAAGAGATCTTGGGTGAAGCTTGCGCTACTAACGTCAATTTTGTTTATGAAATCCCTGAAGAGTTAGCTGCTTATTACCGTGGGGAGGTAAAGTTCACGAAGGTTGCTCAATTATTCCGCACAACTTTGATGTCACTGACTTGTAAGATATGCGACTTCAAGCAAAACGTACCTTTGGTTAGTAAAACAAAGGTGCTCGCTAACGAAGGTATGCACTACGACTCCAAAATCAGGTGCCACCAGTGCCAAAACGAAACCATCCAGAGCTATGCTCCACAGTTAAAAAAGATCCAAGGGCGGTGCGGCAACCAAGCAAATCTGACGATGCAAGAATATATCTATTTCAAGGCGACTTACCAAGCCGACGCCAGCTACCAAGTTAAAAAACTAACCGACGATATAGAGATAGGTTTACGCAAAGGGGTGTTCTCGGTTCGAGGTTTGGACATCCTAGACGATCGGTTGGCGGTGATCGTGCAGGCCCACCCCTTAAAAGCGCCTGAGTTAGACACAGAACAAAAGTTGTCTTACATCGTCGATTCCTTTATCACTTCGGTTATGGAAGGCTTTCAGCGGGTGGGGCACTACCAACTCACGATGTCTGACAAGTACCGAAACGATATCGAACAGCTTTTGGCTAATCCTAAATGTTCCTGGGGGTTCGTGTCTTACGCTATCTACACCGCCCAAAGAAATTGTGTCGCTTCGCACCAGCTTCACGGTTACAAAAAGGATACTATTTACAAAGGCCGCTTTAAAGCTTGTTTAGAAAATTTCTACACCGGGAAGTGGAATCCTTCAGAGAAAGCTATGTACCAAGCGGAAGAACAAATACCTGACCACCTTTGGGTCATTTTAAAAGACTACGAACCTACCAGCCCAGATAATCCTTATTCCAAGTTGACTATGGCTCAATTAGCCGAAGACCCCGACGCACCAACCCAGGAAGTTTGAATATGAAGACCGGTACAACGCCGCTGCCTTCGTTATCAAGAGCGCCGTACACCACAAAAACTTGGAGCTAAAAGAGCGCCGTGAGCTTTTCAGTAGGATGATCGATGACTATTGCCGTAGGTACAGCTTGGCCAAGACAGTCCTAGGCAAGCACATTCAAGGGAGTCTGTAATGGATCGAGAACAATTTGAACGAGCCGAAAATCTCGATAAACGACTCAAGGAGATAGAGAGACTTTTGGAAGCTTTGTGCAGAGTCGATTCGGTTAGTATTAGCCGTAATTCCCACAAAGACCTCCCCGGCCTACAGATTGTGCTTGATGATAAGGATTACGTGGAGCTTCGGGCAGCCGTAACAGCAAAGATGGTAGCCAACCAAGCTGAACTCGAAGCTGAGTTCAAATTGCTGTGACAACTTTGGCAAACTTTGACACACTGAGGTTCTCTTACAACCTCAAGGAGTCGATGATGTTCAATAGCTTGAAGAAGAAGTTTGGTGGTGGTGTCAAGAAATTCAGCGGGAAGACTGATTTCTTAGAAGCGGTTTGCGCTTCTTCCGCTCTGGTAGCGTTTGCGGACGGTGAGTGCTCCGACAAAGAGTTAGAGACCGCTATGAACACCACTTCCACCAACCCAGAGCTATCCCAGGCTTTCAAAGCCAACGAAATAGAAAAGACCTTGGATGCTATGTTGAAGCGAGCCCAAGCCGGGCGCACAGGCCGTATGGGACTGTATAAGGAGATCGACGACGTAGCCGAAAATGAAGAAATGGCCGCCGTCGTCTACTCCGTCGCTTTGGACGTAGCCGAATCTGAAGGCGGGATCGGTGCTGACGAGCAAAAAGTATTGGACAAAATTGCCCAAAAGTTAGGCATCAACCCTGACAATTTCGATGTATGACACTACTAACCCGCTGAAACTACTCATCTAATAAAAACGCTAAAGTCTTGCAAAAGTCTGCCGATAAGTGTATTACCCCCAGGGTCTATCTTGGGGGTGTATTACACGGAGGGGTAAACTATGAAAGATGCTTTCTCGCCGATCCGCAACCGGGCCACGGCTTACACGCAACCTACCCAGGTCAAAGGCAAGAAGAAGTTTAGGATTGTGGTTTGCCGCCGTACCGAGGGTGAGTGGTCGTATCATCCTTTGCCTAATTTTTTCCCGAACCGCATCACCGCCAACGTTTGGTTTGTCAACGAATTTGTAACAGCGGAGCAATTTGAGGCTTGGGCTAATGGGTTTTTTCTTTCTAAGCCGAAGAAAGTTCGGGACGACGGTGGTTTGAAGTACATCGAGATTCCGAACACCACCAAAAAGGCTGTCGAGATCTTCGTGAGTCAAGTTGAATCCTTTGTCAAAGACCTAGAATACGAAGTTAAGGACGGTTCGTTCCCCGATGAGATCGAAAACACAATTTGGAATTTGAGCTTTTTCGGGATTATCGCCACTGTCAAAGGCAAAAAAGTTAGCTACGCCTACGACCCGAAGGTTCACCACGAATGGAACGATACCTGCAAAGCGAACCGACTAGGCAAAGACCCGCTACCCAGCCTGAAAAACTTTGCCCGAGAATACATCGGCCAGTGCCGCTGGATACCTGGAGCTAATTAACCAAACTTCAGGTAAGCACCAAATTACACCAAGCCAATAGAAAGGATTTGACCTTGCCAACCACTACACTTACTGTTCTGTCAACTTTGATATGTGTGTCCATTACTCACTCGTCCTCAGATTCTTCGATTTCAATAATCGTTACTGTGCTTGTTAAGTGCATATCTTGAAGCTTTGTGATGGCCTCTACCGTATTTTCAGCCGTGACAACCCATTTCTTAGGCTCGTTCGTCGTGAAAGTGATGTAAAAATCCCGTTTCGCCATTGGCTCCCCCTTCCTCTAAACTACTCATCTTCCCCATAGTCACACTCAGCATTAGGACACCGCTGCTTACTCACAGTCTGCCACTCATGGCCATTAGAGCATTTATAGCCATTAGTACGCTTATTTGGGTTGTGGTTATGGTGGTTACCATCCTCATCGTAATGAGGCTCCCAACCCATCAGAGTTGTAAATCCTCCCCTGCATGTGATGGTGCTTTTCTTGTCTTCTGCTTGGCACTCTTTACACTTCATCAAATCTAGCCTTATCCAGAGCCACCTTGTCGTCTATCATCTTCTTCAAATTACCGTCAAAACAACTAATAAACTCCATCAAGCCCTCGAATATTTCTTTCTCTGAGCTGTCTTCTCTCACAGTGCATAAAACCTTGTCGCCGAACTTGAATACTATTTCTTCTGTATTCAGGTGCATCTCAGGACCAGCAATCGTAACAAGAGATACGCTGCCTTTCTCCAAGTCCCTATATTCACCTTCTAGTAAGCCCTTCGTTAGTAGTCCATTAACCTTACTCATTATGCGTCCTTCTCAATTATGTAGTCATAACTAACAGAAATCGTGATATGTATAGGCTCGTCACAACTTGGGCAATCCACATGGACATCATCGCCATCGTATCTAAGACTCTCATACTCCTCAATTTCACAGATCTCTTTACCACAATGAGGACACGGGTTCTCTTCTATATCCATCAGGTACACTCCTCAAAATGCATATGAACTACTGGGTCATGCATTGGTAACAGAGGTTTTACCCGTATCTTAGCGCCTGAAGGCACCCTAATAGGCTCTGGTAACCTACTATGGTTACCTATCGAATCCTCATACGTGACAGCAGCAACCTCGTTGTCACCCACAAAAATTCTAATATCTGATGTTGATACCACCCGAGTAACACTGCCCACACTTATCATAAGGGAATCCATGGGAACACAGGCAACCTTAGGGCAACCGCACGAAACCCTAGTGCAATCACACTCATCAAGGTCCATATCCTCGTCCTCATCATATTCCAGGTTATCCTCATGATGACGACAACTAATAGCATGATCTATAAATGTTAAAGGACCATCTCCAAAGTCGAGAAACTTACCCTCTGCATTTCCCCTATATGAAAATTGCATAGCGTATCTTACCTTTTCCATACTATTACTCCTGTGCTACACTCGCCCATCAGCAGCAGCATCCCAAGCAGCATTCCAAGCAGCATCCCGAGCATACCGAGCGTCGTCCAATTCCTGCTTCAGTTCTTCAAGTGTCTTCATCTTCTAGCTCCTTTAGTTTCTTGTTGTAGGCATCCCGAGCAACATCCCAAGCATCCCAAGCAGCATCCTCAGCATCGGAGCCCTCAGGAGCGGCATCATAAACATCACGAGCTGCGTACATCTCATCTTCCAGTTCCTCAAGTGTCTTATCGCTCATGTCTTAGACTCCAGCTCTTGGATTTTCTTATAAATAGCTACAAGCTCTATTTTACTCATCTGAGCGGAGTAACCTACTGCGGGTTTAGTACCTGCCCATGCAAGGATGAATTTCTTAAGCCTGCGTGTTTCTCCTCTCCTCCACTGTAGCGGATCTCATTTCTGACGGCGGTACCTGGCCGGACTCCCTGACACCCTTTCGAAACCTTTATTCTGACAACGCTACCGCAGGCAAAGAAATTGGCCGACTTTTTGTTAACGATGTCTACCCGGATTTTCAACTGAGCAAAAGCCAAACATCAAAGAATGGCCACGCCGCTGGCATCACTGAGTACGCCTTCACGAGCATTGGCATCTAAACGGTAGTTCATGGATACCGATAACAAATAATTCCAGGCATAATAATCCTTAGCCCCGTCTCCATTTAAGGCGGGGCATTTAAGTTTTGACGGTTTAGAAGTGCTTGTCGTAGAAGTCCTTTAGATCTTGATAGTCCTTGGTTTGCCGTAAACACCCTAAATGGGCGGTGTGGTGCAGCGCAAAATGAATCGAGCGTTCCACCCCTTTGACATCCTCTTCCAGAGCTTCTAGCCGCTTTAAGCGGTCCTTCACGGGTTCATAGGCGGGTGGCTTGACCGGCAGCTTCCCTGTCAACTTCCAAACATTAACCTTCTTTTTTGTAGTAGGGCATTTTCTGAGCTTAGGTGATTTTTCCACCGCTCCGCTCGCCGCTAATTCGGACACCCTTTTCGATAGCTCGCTTCGGTTCCGCTTGGTCCGGGGGTGCCGATCTTTGTAAAGCGTGGCGATCTCCCCTACCGTAGCTGGGCCGGAAATATACAAAATTTCGTATATTTCCATTTGCACGCCTGTCAACAACTTCCGATTCACAATCTTTTCATACACAACTTCTAGCTTAGCCATACTACCCTCCAGCTATCTTTTAAAGGGAAACCAAATAGACATGCTGCACTTTTTGAACAGGCTGTGAGCGCAATCCCGTTCCTTCAGGGACGGGTTAGAGAACTAATGTGAGTGGCTAGTTTATCTGAGGTACGAAGATTAGCTAGCCAGGCGCATGTCTTATTGTTATATGTGGTTCCGTTGGTTATTCCAAGGTAGTGTCGAGTATACTGTGTATGGCTATACTCATCGCCCAACGGCAATCCGAATAGGATCATGACACATTAGATAGTACACAAAAGCATACTACTCTGGAACGGAGTTGCTTGGTTTCGGCTAAGTACAGGACGTGGAGTCCAGATAAGACCTGAGAAGCGAAAGCGAATCAGGCTAGGACTGCGAAGCGTCAAAAAAGAAAGGAACGGTGAGAAGCCTTGGCTTCGAGCTTACTACTGGAAGCTAGGTCGTCCTTTAGGGCCGAGTAGTTCACGTACCTATTGGTTTCCCCCCATAGAGGTCTCTGAGATGCACCCAATAGGCTCCAAGGTAAAATACCGTAAAACACACAAGGAAAAAGAACCTAAACTTGTGGAAGCGACTATTCAAAGATTTAACCGGCAAACGGGCCGGTACGGGATTATTTACGAAAACGAGGGGGAGATAGTTTCTACTACGGTGGGGGAGGGGTCTTTGTTACCGCTTTCCGCTACCGCCGCCGCCTCAGTACCAAAAAGGTTATTCCCTCGGTTCGGTAACCGGCCTGTTTTTTAAAACAAAAAGTAGCTTAGCCCAGCGGTGTAGGTTTGGTTGGAAAAAATAGTCCCGTCAAATTGCAGATCCGGCCATACCTTATAGCCAAAAGTCGCTCCGATCACCAAAGATCTTTCGGGGCTGACATCTTTGTTGTGGCCTTTTTCCACCAGAATATGAGTCGGGCCGACGCCGCCTTGCACCCCTACCGAAAATTTCCGCTTTTGTTTCTTGGTTTTCGCCACGTAGGCTCGGGACCACCGCACTAGCTTGTAGTCCGCTGCCGACACCACCGCCGTTTTACCATTCGAATAGGTGATGAGATAAGATATCGGCTCGGGCTCCGTTTGAGCCAAAGCTGTGTGAGAGAACAATAGTAAAAACAATGCTAAAAGCTTCATGACAATATCTCCTAGTTTATATATATAAATAAGCATTTATCTTAGGTTCACAACATAGAACCACGGCAAATGCACTACTGAACTAGGAGATACTTTTTTCTTGCCATAAAGCTTAACGTGTTGGCCGACGTTGGTGTACCCGAACAACCGGGGCGGCAAAGAAGGGACGAAGTCACCCTCGTTTTGGTAAGAGAATGTTTTGTCGTAGAGAAGATTGTTGTAGGCGTCCTTCCAAGGCCCGCCCCCGACCCTCGGGGCTCCGAAGACGTGAACCCCTGCGATGTCCGTTTCTAGCTCTGTCCGCAAAGCGTAAGCCGTCAATAGAGACAAAGCCCCACCCAGCGAGTGACCTGTAAGATAAACTTTATCGTTAGGTTTGAGTTTAGACTTGATGTAGTCGTAGGTGACCTTGATCTTCGAATTCATCCCTTGGTGTATGTGGAAATCGCCGTAGGCGAAGGGACACTTCCAGAACTGAAGATTATAAAGCCAATCGGTCATCGTACACGACCCTTTGAAAACAAAAACTACTGTGTCGCCCACCCGCAGGTAACACAATTCAGTATCTAAATCAAAAAGCTTGAACTCTGCCTCGTCAGCATTCATATACTTTTCTGCGTTTATAGAAAAATAAATCATCGTTGATAATTCAGCGAATGTTCTAACCTCCATATTTTACCTCCTCAAATACCCTAATAAACTAATCCAGATACGGTGCTCAAGAATGTAGCACACAATATTTTGTATCTAATCAGCAACACTCTTATAAGTAAACAACGCTTTAGTCTCAGTAATAAGCGAGGTGGTATAATGAATAAACAACGCTTTAGTCTCAATATGTCTTAAGGCCCTGGGGGGTGGGGGAGGGGTAAAAGAATCGTAGCTGATTTGTGCCTTTAGGTTTCTGTGGATAAAAGGTGCTTAGGTGAGTAGGATCTGTGGTTTTCATCTAAGGAGATTTGTTTATGGATAACCTAGAAGAAGTTGAGATAGCTTTGGGTCATGTTGAGAAAGCTCTAGCCGAAATTACGGTAGCTAGGGATCAAGGTCATGAGTACGTCTCTAAATTGCCTTTGTTGTTTGCCGAGGTAGAACAGCTTAGATCGGAGTGGCGGACTATGGCTATCGACAAGTACAGATTAGATCTGCCTAGAAGGGATGTCGGAGATGAACCCAGCTCTAAAGAAAATCCGGTTTAACAATAGGCTTCTTATGGAAGCTTCTCAAGAAACGCTCGATAGTGTTTATAAGACATATAATGGGATCAAGGAGCTTCTGGAGTCTATTCCGCCGGGAGCGGGTAGGGCTGGTTGGGTTTACAGATTAGTAGAGCAACACCGAGGGACGGTCACGGGTATCTCTTGTCGGGACGGGTGTGGTCGGTGTTGCCACGGCAAAGTGGAGGTGAATACAGAAGAGGTCGAAGCTTTGTTGAAATCAGCGGAGCATCACCAATGGGAGATAGATAAGATCCGGTTGAAGATCCAGAAGGATTTTACCGCAGAAGATTTCAGGTTAGCTGACGAGCCGGTTTCCCGGTGTGTTTTCCTAGGGGAAGATCAACGGTGCCGAGTTTACGAAGAAAGGCCGCTGGTTTGTCGGAATCATTTTGTGACGACCCCCAAAGAAAACTGTAGTATTGAAGGTGCTCCCTTGGATTTGGTAGCGGACTTATTACCAGAGCTTATTGCTGCCGCCTATGATGAGGTGGTTCCTGAGTCCGGTGTTATGGCTGAGATGGTTTTAGAAAGGTTGTAGTGAAAAAGTTTAGAAAGAAAATGGAAGAAGCTTTAGCTGAGAAGTACGGCGACAAAGTTCGAGTCGAACTAATAGACGAAAGCGATACTCTAGCAGGCTTCGGTTTAGAAATAGCGTCGAGCGTGGATAAAGAAGAGGTTCAAGATTTTGTGAATCAAATAGCTCAAAGCATGAACGAGCGATCCCCGGAAGAAAAAACCGAGATTGGGCTTTACCTCAAAAAGCTAGAAGAAGCCGAGGAAGAGCTTGAGAGCTATTCTAAGCTCAAAGAAGGTTGGGATGGTGTTGCGAGTTACCCTATTCATCCCGTAGCCTTAGACTGGGCTCTTCAAACGCTAGAGGCCTGTCGAGGAAATGCCCATATGCAGATCGAGGTCGAGACTTGCCCACACCCTGATGGCAATGTTTCGTTGAACCTAATGGTTGGGGGTCGTGAACTAGACATCACAGTATCTTATACTGAAGCCTCGGTGGCCTACCCAGAAGAAGACGAGGTAGAAGACGAAGCCCAAGAAGACGAAGAAGATTGGGCTTTAGAACCTGGGCTGTCTTTAATGGCTACTACATTCCAAGATGAAATTGTTGTAGAAGACGAAACCCCGATAGTAGATAATTTCGAATTACAAAATAAATGGATTCGGTGGTTGGTCAGCGAAAAGCGTTGTGGTTGTGGGGATGCTGAAAATGATGATAGCTAAAGTTATTCGTATCGATTCTGAGGGTGAGCGTAAGGTACGGGCCGTCACCGAGACCCCGAAGGAAAA
>Ga0307378_10006185_pt1 | contig 16482 bp, 16 predicted proteins | sample UN1MG_FD_202238 | JGI IMG/M metagenome (GOLD analysis project Ga0307378, IMG submission 202238) | Soil microbial communities from Risofladan, Vaasa, Finland - UN-1 | ecosystem: Environmental > Terrestrial > Soil > Coastal area > Acid sulfate soil | place: Finland: Risofladan, Vaasa | collected... | reverse complement strand
GTCACCGCCGGGTGCTCGACCCCGAAGCGGATGATCTCGCCGCACTCGTCCTCATTCAGGCCACGCTCGATCGCGGCCGCAAGCGAGACGCCGACCCCATGCTCGGCGCAGTTGTCGAGCGCCCGCAGCTTCTCCTCCTGCAGCCTCTTGCCGCGGATCGCGAGATGGGTCGAGTCCTTGAAGCCGTCGAACTGCATGTAGACGTGGACGCCGATCTCGGCCAGCGCCGGCGCGAAACGCGGGTCGCGGGCGAGGCGGATGCCGTTCGTGTTCAGCATCACCAGGGGAATCCCCCGATCCTTGGCGGCCTCGAGCATCGGCAGGATCTCGGTGTGGATCGAGGGCTCACCGCCGGAGAACTGGATCGACTCGGGCTCACCCTCGGCGGCGACGAAGGTGTCGAGCATCGATTCGACCTCGGCCAGGCTCAGGGAGTAGCCGGTGGGGTCGTGCCCTGTGCCGGAGTCCGCGAAGCAGATCGGACAGTCGAGGTTGCAGCCGGTGTTGACCTCGATGATCCCCAGGCAGGTGTGCTGGATGTGCTCGGGGCAGATCCCGCAATCGTGCGGGCAACCATGGTCGACCTCGGTCTGGCGCTGGAGCGGCTCCTCGCCCGGCTTGTTGTACTTCTGGATCGCCGAATAGCGCTCCGCGTCGCCGTAGACGACGGCATCGAAGCGACCGTGCTCGGGGCATTCACGCGTGATCAGGACGCGACCGTCGCGCTCGACCACCTCCGCCGCAAGGCTCACCTTGCACTCCGGGCAGATCGACGTGGTCGGCCCGAAGCCGGGGGCACTCGGGGGTGCAGCTCCGTTGCCGTTGCCGTTCGTGGGTATGGAGAAGCTCCCCGCCATCGAAACTCAGACACTACCCGGGTGCCTAACGATTCAATCAACGGCCCGCCTCGGCGCCCGGCGGCAGTCAGACCGGCGCGTTCCAAGCTCTGATCACTGGGTAGTCGTGCTCGAGGCCGAGCCGGCTCAGGGTGCCGGTCGCCAGAGCGATGCGCTGGCCGGCGATCGGCTCCTGCTCGATCCAGCGGGCGGCGAAGACGCGCAGCACGTGGCCGTGGGCGAAGACGATCGCGTCGCCATCGAGGACGCGCAGCTCCTCGATCAGAGGGTCGACTCGGGCGCCGACGTCAGCCGGCATCTCGCCCCCGGGACAGCCGTCGGTCCAGAGCAGCCAGCCGGGTTGCATCTCGGTCTGGATCTCAACCGTCGTCTTGCCCTCGTAGGCCCCGTAGTCCCACTCCATCAGCTCATCGCGGAGCTCGGCCCGATCGATCAAACCGGCGCCCTCACAGGTCTGGCGGGCCCGCAGTAGCGGGCTCGCGAAGACCCGGGAGAAGTTCTGCTCTGCCAGGGTCGGGGCCAGGGCCCGCGCCTGCTCCTTGCCGTGATTGGTCAAGGGGATGTCGGTGCGCCCGGTGTGCCGCTTGGCGAGGCTCCACTCCGTCTCCCCATGCCGCGCCAGCCAGACCTCGAATCCGCTCATCGCCGTGAGCGTATGGGGTTCCCGCCGTGGGTGAGCCGTTAGCGCCCCGATCGGGTAGGGAACCGTTCACGCGAGTGGCCGCTGGGGAAGCTCAGTCGAGCTCGGCCAACCCCTGCTCAGGACTCGACGCCTGCGCGTGCAGGCGGCTCGGGATCCGGCCGGCAAGCCGGGCCGCGTGGCCGGCCTCGACGGCCGAGCGCATCGCGCGCGCCATCAGCGCCGGGTCTTCTGCCCGCGAGACCGCGCTCGCCAGCAGGACCCCCGAGCAGCCCAGCTCCATCGCCAGAACGGCGTCTGAGGCGGTGCCAATCCCGGCGTCGAGGATCACCGGCACCCCTGCGTTCTCGATGATGATCCGCAGGTTGTAGGGATTGCGGATCCCGGCGCCCGAGCCGATCGGAGAGCCGAGCGGCATCACCGCGGCACAGCCGACCTCCTCGAGGCGGCGGGCCAGCACCGGATCGTCGGTCGTATAGGGGAGCACGGTGAAGCCGTCGGCGACGAGGCGCTCGGCCGCGGCGACGAGCTCGACGGCGTCGGGCAGCAGGGTGCGGTCGTCGCCGATCACCTCGAGCTTGATCCAGTCTGTCTCGAACGCCTCGCGGGCCAGCTCGGCCGTGCGGATCGCATCGCGGGCGGTGTAGCAACCGGCGGTGTTTGGCAAGACGAAGAGACCGAGCCCGTCAATCACGTCGATCACCCCCTCGGAAGCGAGCGGATCGACCCGCCGCAGAGCGACGGTGACGATCTCGGTCCCCGACTCGGTCAGGGCCCGCTCCAGGTCCACCATCGAGCGGAAGCCCCCGGTGCCAACGATCAAGCGGGATCCCCAGGTGCGGCCGCCGAGCTCGAAAGCGGATCCGACGGGCGCCGCGCTCATCTGGCACCGCCCTGGATCGCGGCAACGATCTCAACCCGCTGACCGTCGGCAAGAGGGGTGCTGTCGAGGTCTGCCCGCGGCACGACCTCGCCGTCGACGGCTACCGCGACGCCGCGCGCCTCCGGCTTGATCCCGATTGCGGCCGCGGCGGCACGCACACTGGCCCCCTGCTCCAGGTCCTTCGGCTGACCGTTGACCAGGACCCTCATTGGACCTGCCGCACCCTGCCGGGACGGTCGAAGCGTTCCGGGCCCAGGGGGATCAGCTCAGCCGGCAGCTCCCTCGAGGCAAAGAGTGCGTCGAAGCCGGCGGCCAGGAGGGGGGCGAGGAGGATGCCGTTGCGGTACAGGCCGGCGGCGACGATCGGGCCGGCTGTGCCCTCGAGGGTGCCGAAGATCGGCGCGTTGTCCGGCGAGCCCGGGCGCAGGCCGGCGGCCGTCTCGACCAGCTCCAACTCAGCGAGCTCCGGCAGCGCCCGGTAGGCCTCGCGGAGCAACTCGTGGACCGCACCGGCGGTCACCCGCATGTCGAACCCCCCTTCCTCGCTGGTTGCGCCGAGCACCACCTCACCTCCCGCCCTGGGGACGATGTAGAAGCGCTCACCAACGATGATCCGCTCGCAGGGAAGATGCCCGGGCTCGGCTCGGAGCCGGAGGATCTCCCCCTTGACAGGGCGCACGGGCAGCCGCTGTTGGGGGAGGAGCAGGCCATCGCTCCCGGCCCAGGCGCCGGCACAGATAGCGACCCGGCCGGCGGCGAGGGTGCGACCATCCGCCAGGCGGGCAACCCCGGCCCCGGAATCGATCTCGCTGACCTCCGCGGAGACGATCCGCGCTCCAGCGCTCTCGGCTGCGGCCGAGATCGCCGGCAAGAGGGCACGGGGGTCGACCTCCGCCTCGAGAGGAGCGCTGAAGCCGGCGGTGACCGCCGTCCCGAGACCGGGCTCGAGCCGACGGCACTCGCTGCCGAGCAGGGTCTCCGCCTGCAGCGAGCTGCGTGCGTGCAGATCGGCCCGGCGGCCCAGCTCGGCCGCCTCGTCGCGATCCAGCGCGACGTGGAGCGCGCCGCAGCGCCTGTAGGGGACGGGAAGCCGGCCGGCCCGCTCGAGCTCACGCGCGAACTCGGGCCAGGCCGCTGCCGCGGCGATCGCCGCGGCGGTCGTCGCTCCCTCGCCCCAGCTCGCCTCGCCGACCGGGGCAATCATTCCGGCTGCAACGCCGGCGGCTGCGGGCCGATCGGGCGAATCGCAAACGAGGACCTCGACTCCCGCCGTGGCGGCACGCCATGCGCAGATCAACCCGGCGAGCCCGCCTCCGATTACGAGCAGCTCAGCACGGGCCGGTGGTTCCTCCGCTCTCGCTTCCTGCTGCTGCTTGTTCATCGACTACCTCCACGGGCGGCGGCGGCAGGAGCATCCCTTCGCCGGCATCACCCGGATCAGGTTCGGACGGTCGGCGGCCACAACCGCCCTCTCAGCCCCCTGATGAGCGGGGCTCCCGTTGACCCACCCATCCTAGTCGTGCGAGAGGCCACCCGGTCCCCAACGCTTAGGCTTTGGCCCCCATGGACCACGCATCCCGCGACCCACGGCTGGCCGCCGCCCGCCTCTACTTCGTCTGCGACGCCGGGCTGGAACCGGTCGAGCTCGACGGGCTGCTCGGCCAGGCGCTGGGCGGCGGCGCCGAGATCATCCAACTGCGAGACAAGCACGCCCCGGCGGGGGCGCTGCGAGCGGCTGCCGCTCTCTTCGCTGCGGCGGCGGCCGAGCACGGGGCGCTGTTCATCGTCAACGACGACCCGGAGCTGGCGGCGGCCAGCGACGCCGACGGCGTCCACGTCGGCCAGGAAGACGCTGCAGTCGAGGCCGCGCGGGAGATCGTCGGCGAAGCAGCGATCGTCGGCCTCTCGACGCACCGGCCCGAGCAGCTCGATGCGGCGCTGGCAGCCGACGGCGCCGCCCGCCCCGACTACGTCAGCGTCGGGCCGGTCTGGGAAACGCCGACGAAGCCGGGCCGTGCCGCCGCTGGGCTCGACTACGTCCGCTATGCGGCGAAGAACGCGAACGCCGCGGACATGCCCTGGTTTGCGATCGGGGGCATCGACCTCGAGAACGTCGGCGAGGTCGTCGGCGCCGGAGCCGAACGGCTGGTCGTCGTCCGCGCGATCCGCGAGGCCGCGGAGCCGGGGGACGCGGCTCGTGCCCTACGCCGGTCCCTGGAGGCAGAGGCCAGGGTGGCCGGCCGGTGAGCAGCAGGGATCGCAAACGCTCGGAGCGGCGCAAGCGCAAGCAGCGCACCTCCGAGCGCGGGTCTCAGGAGCCGGCCGAGGAGATCGCGGCAGGGCCTGGCGAGCGGTCGAGCGGTAACGGCGCCGGTCCTCAGGGCGAGGACATCGCCGCGATTGCCGCGGCCAAGGGCGTCAGCAAGTCCGACGTTCGAAACCAGCTTGCCCGCGAGGCGCTCGATCCGCTCGAGGAAGGGGAGCGCCCGCGCGTGGTCACGGCCGGCGCCGTGATCTCGGCGCTGATCGCCCTTCTCACGGTCGGCGCCTGGGTCGTCGGCGCCGAGGTGAACGGTGAGCGACCGAACGTGATTCAGGTCTTCGCACCCTCGATCCTCTTCGGGGTGATGGCCTGGGGCATGTGGAACTCGCGCTACTGGGCGGTGCTCGGCTTCCAGGCCGTGATGGCGATCCTGATGGTCGGAGCGTTCCTCGCCCTTGTTTCGGCGACCAGCGTCCTCGGCGCGGTGACCCCGGTTGTGGTCGGCCTCGGAGCCGGGACCCTGTTCTGGTTCACGGTCAAGGCGCTGGCCCGGATCCAGATGCCCGACCGCCACCTGCCCCGCTGAGCTCGAAGACGACTGGCCGGGCACAGAGCGCCCAGCCCGACCGTTAGATATAGAGTCGCCCCATGGCTGACGCATATGACGTGATCGTGATCGGATCAGGGCCGGGCGGCTATGTAGCCGCGATCCGCGCCTCCCAACTCGGGCTGAAGACGGCGGTGATCGAGAAGGACCAGACCGGAGGCCGCTGCCTCAACTACGCCTGCATGCCGGCGAAGACGATCTTGCACGCGGCCGATGTCTACGACGAGGCGGCCAACGGCGCGGCCGAGCTCGGGATCAAGGTCGAGGGTGTCAGCGTCGACTGGACGGCCGTGCAGGGCAGGCGGGAGGAGATCCGCCTCGGCCTCACCGGCGGCGTCGCCGGACTCCTCAAGAAGAACAAGATCGAGCTGCTGGAAGGCACGGGATCACTCGTCGGCCCCGGCAAGGTCGCGGTTGACGGCACCGAGTACGAGACCAAGAACGTGCTCTTGGCGACCGGATCGGTGGCGCTGCCGATTCCCGGTGTGAGCTTCGGCGAGCGAGTGCTCGACACCTGGGGGGCCTGGTCTCTGCCCGAGCTTCCCAAGAGCCTGGCCGTGGTCGGCGCCGGCGCCTCCGGCGCCGAGATCGCCTCCGCCTACGGTCGCTTCGGCACCGACGTGCTCTTGATCGAGATGCTTGATCAGATCCTCCCCGCCGAGGACAAGGACATGGCCCGGGTCGTCGAGCGGGCCTTCAAGAAGCAGAACATCACCGTCTCGACCGGGGCTCCGGTCGAGAACGTCAAGCCGGGCAAGGGTTCGGTCAAGCTCACCTACGGCGAGGAGTCGGCCGAGGTCGACTACCTGGTGATCGCCGGCGGCCGCGGAGCGGACGTCGAGGCTCTCAATCTCGACGGGGTCGGCGTCAAGCTCGGCGACGGAGGCAGGATCGAGGTCGACCCAGCTCAACGGACCTCCGTCGATGGCATCTACGCAATCGGCGATCTGACCCCCGGCCCGGCTCTCGCCCACAAAGCCTCCGACGAGGGGATCGTCGCGGTCGAGGCGATCGCCGGCAAAACGACCCACCCGATCGATATCGAGCGAATCGTCGGCGCCACCTTCTGCCATCCGCAGGTCGGCAGCATCGGCATGACCGAGGCGCAGGCCAAGGAGGCCGGCCACAAGGTCAAGGTCGGCAAGTTCAAGCTCGGCGGCGTCGGCGCCGCGCAGGTCTACGAGGACCGCGACGGGATGGTCAAGATCGTCGCCGATGCCGAATACGGCGAGATCCTTGGCGCCCACATCGTCGGCAACACCGCCTGCAACATGATCATCGAGCTGGTCGCCACCCAGGCGCTCGAGGGCGGCTACCAGGAGCTGGCGCGGATCATCCATCCACACCCGACGATCTCCGAGGCCGTGATGGAGGCCGCCCGCGCGGTCGACGGCTGGGCGACTCACGCCTGAGGCCCTGCTTGGATAGCGGCTGGGCCTGAGAGCATGGTCTGAGCATGGCCCGGCTCGAGATCACTCAGCGCGACCCGATGAAGGTTGGGGACGAGTCCGAGCGAGAGCGCAGCTCGGCTTTCTACTTCGACCTTGGCTCGCCCTACGCCTATCTGGCAGCCGAGCGGATCAGCCGGTTGTTTACCGAGGCCGAGCTCGAACAGCCCGAGTGGCGCCCGATCCTGCTCGGAGCGTTGTTCAAGAGCGAGGGCCGGGACTCCTGGATGAACGGCCCCGATCGCGAGGAGGGTATGCGGGAGGTCGAGCGCCGGGGGGCAGCCTATGGTCTGCAGCAGCTGCGCTGGCCCGAGCCCTGCCCCGCGAACACGCTCTATGCGATGCGGGTCGCGACCTACGCGAAGCGGATCGGCCGCAGTGTCTCGTTCGCGCTGGCAGCCTTCCGGCAGGCCTTCGCCGGCGGTCGGGATCTGAGCGTGCCCGACAACGTCGCGATCGCCGCCGCCGCCTGCGAGCTTCATCCCAACGCGATCGCGAAGGCGGCCGCCAGCGAGTCGGTCAAGCTCCGCCTCCGCGAGGAAACCGAGAGGGCCGCGGCGCTGGGGGTTGTCGGCGTGCCGAGCGTGGTGGTCGGCGAGCGGGTCTTCTGGGGGGATGACCGGCTCGAGGAGGCGGTCGCAGCCGCCCTCGCGAGCCGCTAGGCGGATCTCACGCCCGGGGCCGGCGGGGCCGCCCGTCGCTTGGGTATCTTGCGAGAGTGGCGGATGATGGGCGAACAGCGGCAGCGGATGGGACGCCGGCAGCAACTGCCAAGGGCGAGTCCAAGCGGATCGCCTTGAGCAGGCGCGGTCAGTCGGCCGCCCGCCGCGCCGCCGAGTCGAAAGCAACGATCCCCCATCTGTATACGTCTCGGACCGTCCAGCTCCAGGACGGGGCGCCCGCCGACCTGACGCCGACCGTGATCGCGGCTCTCGGCCGCGCCCTGCGCGAACAACCGGCGCTGAACTCCGCCTACCGCGACGGCGAGCTGGAGATCCATTCTCGGATCAACATCGGCCTGACCGTCGAGACGGACGAGGGACCGCTGCTGCCGACGCTGTTCGACGCCGACAAGAAGGGTATGGAAGAGCTACGGACCGAGATCGACGCGTTGCGCGGACGTATCGCCTCGGGAGAGATCACCTCGCCGGAACTCGCCGGCGGCACCGTCGCCCTCACCGCGGTGCCCCAAGGGGCGGACTCGGTGATGCCCTCGGTGATTCCCGGCCAGGCGGCCCACCTCGGGGTCGGTAGTAGCCGGGACGAGCCCGTGCTCATAGACGGCGTCCCCGCCGCCGGGCGGACCGTTGACCTGACGGTCTCCTGCGATCAACGGGCCGCCGGCCCGGAGGCGAGCGCGGCCCTGCTCGAAAGGCTCGCCGCGCTCCTCGCGACGCCGACCCCACCAACGGTCTGACTCGGCCCGATGCAACATCGCGCGCTCGAAACGCCGCTTCAGGATCTGCCACCGGTCGACGAGCACGCGCTCGAGATCGAGGCCCCGGCGGAGGCCGCCTGGGCGGCGTTGTTTCCGACGCTGGGGCGGGCGCTCGACACTCGCTCGTCGCGGCGCCTCGCGCGAGTCCTGGACTGCCGCGACCAGATCGCCGAGGGCGACCTGCACCACCCCGGCGGCACTCTGCCAGGGTTAGTCGTCGCCCGCTCGGTGGCGCCGGTGATGCTGGCCCTGATGGGCGAGCACCGCTTCTCCAAGTACGCCCTCGTCTTCCGCATCGACCTGCTGCCCGGGCAGCGCTGCAGGGTCAGGGCGGAGACCCGGGCGATGTTCCCGGGGCGCACGGGGAGCCTCTTTAGGCTCGCCGTGATCCGCACCCGGACGCACGTGATCGTCGTGCGCCGGATGCTGAGGAGGCTGAAGAAACGAGCCGAGAAACGGGCCAAGGGCCACTGACCCCTGGTGCCGGGTCGCCGGCAGGCGGCTGGAAGTTGGTTACCGCCGGCGCCGAGCGGTATAGTGACAACAGTTACATAGGAGGAGAGGCGGAACCCTCACCTCCGTAGTCCGTAGGCGCCGCCGAGGAGATCCCGGAGCGGTGATTACCCGAGCCGGACGAGTGGAGATCCCACCCGTTGGCACGTCCCGAAAGGCGGACCGAGATGAGCGTAAGCGAGCTGCGCGCGCGGCCGAATGTCGATCTCCGCGTCGACGATCGCGACGGCGATTTGCTGACCACTGGAGACAGGCTCAGTCTGCTCCGCTTCATGCTGTTGATGCGGCTCTCCGAGGAGCGGACGCTGAACCTCTACAAGCAGGGCAAGATCCCCGGCTCCTTCTACGACGGATGCGGCCAAGAGGCGATCTCGGTCGGAGCGGCATTCGCGCTGGCGCCCGAGGACCGCGCCTGCATCCTGCACCGCGACCTCGGAGCCCACTTCGTGCGCGGCATGACGCCGGACCGGTACATGGCTAACTACATGGGCCGCAGCGGCGGCGTCACCGGAGGCAAGGACGGAAACATGCATTTCGGTGACCCGGACCTCGGCTGCGTCGGCATGGTCTCGATGCTGCCCGACATGGCGCTTGTCGCGGGCGGCATCGCCCTCGCCTTCAAGCTGCGACGTGAGCCGCGGGTGGCGATGACCTTCTTCGGCGAGGGCTCGACGGCGAATGGACAATGGCATGAGGCGATGAACCTGGCCGGCATCCAGCAGCTACCGGTCGTCTTCATGCTTGAGAACAACCAGTTCGCGTACTCGACCCCGAACGAGCTCGAGTTCGCCGTCGATCCGGTTGAGCGTGCCCGCACCTATGGCTTCGACGGCTGCGCCGTTGACGGTAACGACGTCGAGGCCGTCCTCGCCGCCGCACACCAGGCCGTCGAGCGGGCGCGCCACGGGGGCGGGCCGACGCTGATCGAGTGCAGGACGATGCGGATGCACGGCCACGGCGCTCACGACGACATGAGCTATGTGCCGGAGGGAATGCTGGCCGAGTGGCGGGCACGCGATCCGATCGATCGCTACGTCGAGTGGCTCGTTGCCGAGCACGGCCTCAGCACCGAGACCGTCGATCGCCTCCGCGCCGAGACGCTCTCCGAGGTCGAGGCGTGCGCGCAGAAGGCTCTTGATTCACCGATGCCGGATCCGGCGGTGGCCACCGAAGGCGTCTTCGCTGAGCGGTGGAAGCCCCTCGGCGACGGAGAGGCTCCCTGGTCGCGATGGTCCCGACGCGACGACGAGGGGGTGGCGGCATGAGTCCCGTCGCAACCGGGAATGGCAACGGGACCGCGGCGGGGCCGGCTGCGACGCGGCTCGAGCCTTCGACGCCGAGGGGTGATGTGCGGACGGCGACGGCAGCCGAGCCGAGCCCCGCTGACGTGGAGATGACCTACCTGGATGCGATCTCTGATGCCCTGCGGACCGAGATGCGTCGCGACGAGACGGTCTTCTGCCTGGGCGAGGACATCGGCGCCTTCGGTGGAGCCTTCAAGGTCACCGACGGCTTCATCGAGGAGTTCGGCAGCGCCCGCGTTCTCGATACGCCGCTGGCCGAGAACGCGATCATCGGAACCGCGGTCGGAGCTGCGATCGAGGGGATGCGGCCGGTCTGCGAGATGCAGTTCGCCGACTTCATCGCCTGCGGCTTTGACCAGCTCGTCAACGTCGCGGCGAAGATGCACTACCGGCAGGGAGTCGCCGTCCCGCTGGTCGTCCGACTACCGAGCGGCGGTGGCTTCTCCGGCGGGCCCTTCCACTCGCAGAACCCGGAAGCCTGGTTCATGCAGGCTCCCGGACTGAAGGTCGTTGCCCCCGCCACGGCGGCTGACGCCAAGGGCCTGCTGGCGGCGGCTATCCGCGACCCGAACCCAGTTTGCTTCCTCGAGCACAAGGGCCTCTACCGGAGCGTCAAGGGCCCGGTCCCCAGCGGCGAGCACGTGCTGCCGCTAGGCCAGGCGCGAGTCGTGCGGGAGGGATCGGCGCTGACCGTGGTCGCCTACGGGTCGGCGGTCCTCTTGGCCGAGCAGGCAGCCGAAGAGCTCGGGGCCGGGATCGAGGTACTCGACCTGCGCAGCCTGGTTCCCCTCGATCGCGACGCGATCCTCAGCTCTGCCCGCAAGACGGGCAAGGTGCTAATCGCCCACGAGGCGACCGCAAGCGCCGGGGTCGGGGCGGAGGTCGCGGCACTGATCACGGAGCGCGCATTCGAGCATCTCGACGCGCCGGTGCGGAGGTTGACCGCCGCCGACGTCCCGATCCCGTTCAGCCCACCCCTGGAGCAGGTCGTCCTGCCCCAGCTGGAAGACATGAAGGAGGCCTGCGATGAGCTCCTCCGCTACTGAACAGACCGTCGACGTGGTGATGCCACAGATGGGGGTTTCCGTCACCGAGGGCACGATCGCCGCCTGGCTCAAGCAGCCGGGCGAGGCGATCGCGGCGGACGAACCGGTCTGCGAGGTCAGCACCGACAAGATCGACGTCGAGATCCCAGCCCCCTGCGCGGGGACGTTGAGCGAGATCCTCGTTGAGGAGGGCTCGACCGTGATCGTCGGCACCGTGCTCGCGCGGATCGCCACCGGTCCCGTCCCAGCGGCTGAAGCGGCCGAGCCGCTCGCCACCGACGGCCCGGCACCGACAACCGTGGAGGGCGAGGAAGAGCTCGACCGCTCCGGCTTCTACTCGCCCGTGGTACGCCGCCTCGCCGCCGAGCAGGGCATCGACCTGGCGGCAGTCGCGGGGCACGGCGTCGGCGGCAGGGTCCGCAAGGCCGACGTGCTCGAGTACCTGCAGCGACGCGAGGCGGAGACGCCGCCCAACGGCCCGCCCAACGGCAACGGACGGTCGCTGCACACGGAGTCCCCCTACCGGCCGGACCCCGTACCTGGGTCCGGACAGCCCGCTGAGACACCTGCCCCTTCGACGACCGGCAACGATCTGTTCGGGCCCACCCGGCGCGAGTCGATCAGCCCCATGCGGCGAGCGATCGGCGAGCACATGCTCGCCAGTCGCGGCACCTCGGCGCACTGCACGACCGTCCTCGAGGCTGACTTCACCTCGGTCGAGGCCGAGATCGCTGCCCGCACGGAGCAGCTCGCTCGGCGCGGCGTACCTCTCACCTACCTTGCCTTTGCGGCCCATGCCGTGGTCGAGACGCTGGCCGAGCACCCGATCCTCAACGCATCGATCGAGGCAGATGAGGTCGTCTACCACGAGGACGTCAACCTCGGCATCGCCGTGGCGATCGAGGAGGGTCTACTGGTCCCGGTGATCCGCAAGGCGCAGCGGCTCTCGGTCGAAGGACTCGCGGCGGCGATCGCGGACCTGGCCGCGAGGGCCCGCTCCGGTGCGCTCGCTCCCGATGACCTGGTCGGCGGCACATTCACGATCACCAATCCCGGTCGCCACGGCGCGATGATCGCGACGCCGATCATCAACCAGCCCGAGGTCGGGATCCTTGATCTCGAAGCTGTCGTCCGTCGCCCGGTCGTCAGCACCGACGCCGAGGGGAACGAGGCGATCGCGATCCGCTCGATGTCCTATCTCTGCATGTCCTGGGATCACCGTGCACTGGACGGGGTTGAGGCGGCGCGTTTCCTCGGCGGCGTCCGCGATCGGATCGAGGGCGGTGCCCGGCGATGAGCGACCTGGAGGAGATAGCGGTCGAGCGCGGTGAGCGCTCCGGGGCATTGATGACGGTGGCAGTGCACTCGACGGTGCTTGGACCGGCCCTTGGCGGCGCCCGACTCTGGCGTTACGACCGCCCGGAAGCTGCCATCGAGGATGCGCGGCGGCTGGCCGAGGCGATGACCTACAAGGCCTCCGCTGCCGGGCTTGACCTCGGCGGCGGCAAGGGAGTGATCGCCGCGCCCGGCGAGATGCGCCCGGAGGGCGATCTGCGGCGGGCGATCCTGCTCGACTTCGGCGATCTCGTCGAGTCGCTCGAGGGCCGCTACGTGACCGCCGAGGATGTCGGCACCGGCGCTGCCGACATGGCGGTGATCGCCGAACGCACCGAGCACGTCGTCGGGCTCGGGCCCGAGCGGGGCGGCTCGGGGGATCCGAGCCCGGTCACCGCTATTGGGGTGCGGGCCGCGATGCGGGCATGCGCGGAGCACCGCTGGGGCGGGGCCGAGCTGGCGGGACGCCACATTGTCCTGGTCGGCTTTGGCCACGTCGGCTCCCACCTGGCCCGGCTACTGCGGGCCGACGGCGCCCGTCTGACGATCACCGACGTCGACGACTCCTGTCGGGGACCGGTCGAAGCGATCGGGGCCGAATGGGTCGAGCCGGCCGATGCGCTCTCGATCCCCTGCGACGTACTCGCTCCCTGTGCCCTCGGTGGGCTGATCGACGAGCGCTCGGTCGAGCGGCTTGGGGCGGAAGTCCTCTGCGGCTCCGCCAACAACGTGCTCGCCGAAGAGCAGGTCGCCGAGCGCCTGGCCGAGCGCGGGATCCTCTACGCACCTGACTTCATCGCCAACGCGGGTGGCCTGATCAGCGTCTACGGGGATCTCAAGGGGACCCCGCACGAGGAGGCGCTGCGGCTGGCGGCGGGGATCGAGGGGACGATCGCGGCGGTACTCGCAGACGCCGAGCGCCGGGGGTTGATCCCGCTCGTCGCTGCCCGGGATCTCGCTCAGGCCCGGCTGCGCGCGGCTCAGCGGCCGCGAGTCGGCGGAGCCGAGGCGCGGCCCGCTGGAATCCACCTGCGACACTCCTGAGGATGAGCGCGGAGCTGTGGGTAACCCGCCTGGGAACGGTTCCCTACGCCGAGGCGCTGGCCTTCCAGAATGAACTCCGCGAGGCGCGCCAACGTGGCTCGATTCCCGATCTGCTGCTGCTGCTCGAGCATTGGCCCGTCTACACGAAGGGCCGTCGCAGCAGCAAGGACGAGCTGCCGATGGGCGAGCAGTGGTACGAGATGCAGGGCATCGAGGTCGCCGAGACCGATCGCGGCGGGCTTGTCACGTACCACGGGCCGGGTCAGCTGGTCGCTTACCCGATCGTCGATCTCGGCCCCTACGGCGATGACATCCACGCCTACGTCCGGCAACTGGAGACGGTGATGATCGCGGCGCTCGCTGATCATCGGGTCCCGGCGCAGGTCTTCGACGGGTTGACCGGGGTCTGGACCGCCGGACAGCCGCCGATCCCGTCCGGGGAGCCCGGGCCGCAGGGCACCCCGGTAGGCCCGGCGAGTAAAGCCGGCGAGCCCGACTCCCAGGCCCGCAAGATCGGCTCGATCGGCGTCCATGTCAGCCGCGGAGTCACCACCCACGGTTTCGCGATCAACGTCAACAACGACCTACAGCCATTCGAGTGGATCGTCCCCTGTGGGATCGAGTACGTGCGGATGACCTCTCTGGCACGCGAGCACCTGGCCGAGCAGGACCTCGAAGCCTTCGCCGAGACGGTTGCCGCGCGCTTTGCCTCGGTGATGGGTCGCGACCGGGAGGCGGTCGACCCCCGGGGACTCGCCGAGCGTGCCGGCGCTGCGCTGCCGGCCGGGTAGCGGACCCTGAGCGTGAACCTTCCCTGGTCCCCAGCGGTATCGACCTTCCACTCACCCGGCAGGGGCGACGGGAGGGCTCAACGGCCGGCGTAGAACTCGGCCTCCCGGCGGCCGAGCTCGGTGACGGGCTGATCGCCGTAGACCCACTCGCGGGCGATCCGATACCAGTTGGCCTCGGCGCCGAGTTGACCGAGGACGGCAAGCGTGAGCAGCTCGAGGCGGCGGCCGAAGATGTGCTCGGGCACGATGTCCTGATGGCGCATCGCCTTGAAGTGCTTGGAGCGCGGGTCGCTGGTCTCCATCGCGACGGTGGAGACGATCTTCTGGTTGAGCCGCACGGTCTGATCCTGGGTGTACCACCAGATTCCCTCGACGACGTAGTCCATCAGCACCTGGGGGGCGAGCTTCTCCGGCTCGGGAATGAAGCCGAACTCCGAGAGCAGCCGATGCAGGCGCTCGGGGTCCTCCTCGATCACGGCCCGCTGACAGGCGAGCTCGCGCTCGGTGACCTCCGGCTCGACGGACTTGAAGAGGCCGAAGTCGAGGAAGGCGACGCGGTCGTCGGGGAGCCGGATCATGTTGCCTGGATGGGGATCGCCACTGAAGCGGCGGTGGCGGAACATCGAGCCGTAGTAGAAGCGGAAGACGATCTCACCGATCCGGTCGCGGATCTCGTCGGGCTCGGTGCGGATCTGCTCGAAGCCCTCGCCTGAAACCAGCTCGGTGACGATCACTCGCTCGCGGGAGAGTGCGGTTACGACCTCGGGGATGACGATGAACGGGTGACCGCGGTAGATCCGCGCCATCGTCCTCTGGTTGGACGCCTCCAGCTCATAGTCGAGTTCCTCGACGATCCGGTCGCGGATCTCATCGCCGAGCGCCTTGACATCCAGCTGTGGGGTCATGCGTCCGATCAGGCGCATGATCAGGCCGAGGTTCTGCAGGTCGGCGCGGACGGCGTCGTTGATGCCCGGGTACTGGACCTTGACGGCGACGTCGCGGCCACCCTCCTTCAGGGTTGCACGGTAGACCTGCCCGATCGAGGCGGCCGCGATCGGCTCGGGATCGAGGTCGCTGAAGATCGCACCGAGGTCCTCGCCAAGGTCGTCGCTGATCACCTCGCTCATCTGCTCGAAGCTCACGGTCGGCGCTGAGTCGCGCAGCTTTGCGAGCTCGATCTGGAACTCCTCCCGGTGCTGCTCGGGAACGAGCCCAACGTCCATGAAGCTGAGCACCTGGCCGACCTTCATCGCCGCGCCCTTCATGCTGCCCAGCACGGTGACGATCTGCTTTGCGGCCTCGACCTGGCGGCGCTCGCTGGCGCGGTCGGCCTTCTCTCCGGAGCGGCCAACGTTGGCGGCCCGGGTGCCGGTCCGCTTGACCGCCTGCGAGGCCGCGGCGGCGCCCACTTTGGCCAGCCGCTGTACTCGTCCCGTGGGTATCTTCTTGTCAGCCAAGATCTGGCCCGTGCGGCCCGGCTAGCGGCGCTCGGACCTGGAGCTCTGTTCCGGCGCCGCCAACTCCCGCACCAGCGCCTCGGCCAGGTCGGCCGCACAGGCGACCGTCGGGTAGGAGACCTTCTCCGGCGTGTCGCTCATCTGGTGGTAGTTGGAGAGGCCCTTGTAGCGGTTGATGGAGACCAGGCAGGCCGTCGGGATCCCCATCCGGCTCGGGACCACCGAGTCGGTGCTGGTCCGGGCCCGCATCCCGCGCCGCATCGGGATCCGCTCGCGCTCGGCGACGGCGACGATCAGGTCGCGCCAGGTCCGGTCGAAGAAGTCCTCCATCACGATCGCGCCCTCGCCCTCGAGCAGGACGAGGCCCGGCGATCCGACGGTGTCGAGGTTCAACATCCAGGTCTGCTCGCGATCGAGCGGTGCCAGATGGCGCTGGCAAAAGGCGTAGACGCCGCCCTGCAGGACCTCCTCGGCCCCGCAGGATGCAAGCACGACGCGCAGGCCCTGCACCGGCTTGCGCTGTAGCGCCTCGGCCAGGGCGACGAGCACCGCGACGGCACTGAGGTTGTCGTTTGCGCCGGGAACCACCGGACTGCGCTCGATGTCCGCCATCACCGCGGCACCGAGAGCGCTGGCAAGCGTCCCGAAGACGGCGAGCTTGCGGCGGCGGGTGGCGGTGCCGACGGCAACCGAGGCGGGGCCGGCGAGCAGCGGCCACCAGAGCGGTAAGGAGGTGTCGATCCGCTCGACGACGCCGGGCAGGTGCTCGCCGAGGAGCTTCTGGACGGTGTCGTCGAAGATCTGGCCGGTGCGGGCGGCGTCGTGGTGGGCCATCACGACCAACGTCCGCTCGGCA
>Ga0307378_10006181_pt1 | contig 16493 bp, 14 predicted proteins | sample UN1MG_FD_202238 | JGI IMG/M metagenome (GOLD analysis project Ga0307378, IMG submission 202238) | Soil microbial communities from Risofladan, Vaasa, Finland - UN-1 | ecosystem: Environmental > Terrestrial > Soil > Coastal area > Acid sulfate soil | place: Finland: Risofladan, Vaasa | collected... | reverse complement strand
CAACTTATTATTTTAATTCTGTTGTAGATTTTGGAAAACAGATGGAAGGATATGCTAAGGATCAAACTATTCCCGCTTTTTATGGAGTAGTACCAGATCCCCCAACTATTTCTGCAGATCAATTTACTGTAAATCAAATTAATACTCAATTAAATGCAGCTATTGATAGCGAGGCTGTTAAGAATACTCAAGCTCAAATTGAAAGTACAAAAACTATTATTAATTCATTAAGATCTACAATGAATCAGCAAAAAGCAGAACTTGTAGAGTTAAGATCTGTATCTCGAAGATCTGATTTGCAGGCTAAAATTAGTAATAATATTTCACAATTAAGTAAAAAATCTGTAGAATATCAATCGTTAGTTAAATCTCTTGCAACTCTTGCTTTTGAAAAAAATGCAGTTTTAGGAGAACCTAAATATAGAGTAAGAGGTTTTTTTGAAATCCCTATTGGAAAAACTACTACAGATAATAATGCAGAAAGGGTACAAGAAATAATTCAATTTGATATAGGTTATAGATATCTTAGACTAGATAATACAGGGAATCCATTAAATACCTATTCATATGAAGATCCTTCAAGTGGGCAAAAAGTAACAGGGACTTTTACAGATTGGAAAATAGTTCAATCCCCAATTAAATCTAAAGTATATAATACTTCTTTAGAAAAATATGTATGGTCCTCAGAAAATATTGGAGAGGGAGAACAAGTTAATATAAATCAAGTAGATATTCCAATAAAAAAGGGGGAAAAAGTAGAATTAAAAATTAGATCTATCTCTGAAGCTGGATGGCCTCAAAATCCTAATAAATCAGTTTGGTCAAATTCAGTTATTATTGATTTTCCAGCAAACTTAGAAGGATCAGATCAAGTAGCTAATATATTTTCTGATGCAACAGCAGAGGAAGCTCAAATACAATTAGATGAAACTCTTAATGCTGCAGGAATTATAACTCACTTAAATGATGGATATCCAAATCCTAATGCAGGAGAAGGAACATATTTTAAACATCAATCAAAATTTTTATCATTTGATTGGAGTATAAAAAATGCAGATGGAGGTGTTTTAGAAGAAAGATCTTTAGATGTTCAAAGTGTTTTAGATGATTTATCAAATAAATCTAATGTAACGCTTACAAAACCATCAGAATCTGAAAGTGGATATCAACAATTAACGGGATCTTTACAACAACTATTTCAAGCAATAATAAATACAGATCCTTCGATTTATGATGAATTTCTAGATTTAGTAACATAAGAATAATATGATATATGATATATGATTTCGATAGTAGCGGTGCTATAGTATTAACAACTCCAGAGCCGGGAGCATTTTTAAATTTTAGATGGGAATCGGGGGATTCATCGTATTATTTTATTCCTCAACAAACTAGTGATGTATCTGCTGGAAAATTGTGGATAAATGGATTAGATATTAGTCTAGAAGCAAGCATTTATGATGACACATCTGCTGGATATTATATCTATATTAGTGAAAATGGGGATCCAAGTATAGCTTCTTTTTTCCTTTATACAAGAGAATTTGAAAATTTTGATGTTAATCTACAAATTGAAAGACATGAAGTATCAATGGGAGGGAGTCTTAGTGTTTATGATATTTCAGTTTTAAATAGACCCTATATAGTTTCTTCTGAGGATGTTAATATATTTAAAACTTCTAATATTCAAGTAGAAGGAGAAGCTTCTTATCTTATATTAAGAACTAATCCAAAATTTTCGGGAAATGTAAAATTAGTTATAGACCCTAGTGATAATTTATTTATGGATACTTTTAAAGTTTCTGATATTCTCTCTAATAAATTATATAGAAAACAAAGGATTTCAGGAAATAGTGTATTTTCAGGAGATATCAGAAAAGTATTTTCTTCATTACCTCAAGGGGAAATTTATAAATTGAGTGATGGAAATATTTTAGATATTGCTATACCTAAAACAAATTATTATGATCAATATGATACTAATTATTCATATGGAGCAAGACTTTTAATAGATGAATTATATGAAGAAGATTATGCTATGCTTGCTCCATTATGGATAAGTAGAAATTTGCCTGATTATTTTGTTATTTTCAGAGTTTCCGGGACTTACAATGAAGAAACATATTCAATAGTAGAGGAAACATGGGATCTTAGTAGATTAGCTAATAAATTTTTAGAAGAGGGGAAAATTGTAAAATCTTGGGAAATGAAAGAAAATTCCCCGGTTGGAATATATCTAAGAAATCATCTTGAAGAATTAGAAGATATTATTTCTCCAATGTTTTTATCTTTATCTGATCCGGATCTTAAAGATCCTGATCCAAATACTTGGTATGGAGTAGCTGTAGATAAAGGAATCATTACTGGCCGATCTGAAACTACTTATTTCTTTGATCAGAATAGCAAAAATTTTACGGATCTTAATGCTTTTTCTTCTGGTGGATTTGAACGACTTAATTTACTCTGCCCTAATTTAATTAATATGGAGTATGTATTTAATGATATTGATGTTTCTCTATATGAAATGAATAAGTATTATGGACTTTATTTAACTGAAAATCCTCTATATAAAATAGCTTATTATGCAGATGCAGATACTGGTATTGCAGATAATTCTATAAGTATTATTTCCCTTGATGAAAAAGATAGTTCTACATTTTTTCAATCAGTAGTTTTTAATTCTGACGGAAGTATTATAGATAGCTATAAAAATAGATTATTTACTATAAATGATTCTCTTTCTGTTAATAGGATTACGAATATTAATCAAGTAGATGGAACTATAAAGAGTAATGTTGAAAAATGGTTAAATAAACCTGGCGATAATTTATTTTCTGCCAAAGTTGAAAACATTAATACATTATTACCCTTTATATCCTTTGAAATTAAAAATAAACTTTCTTCTGGGGAGCATCTTCGAATTATAGATAATAGTACTTTTATTATTTGGGAAATATACGGAAGTGATGTGGATATTTTAAGTGCCGGAGAATCTTGGAATTATGCAACAGAATATTCTTCTGTCGAACATCCAATTATTTATAGAACTATATTCTCTATAAAGGGGGAGATAGAGGATCAAAATGAAGCTATTTGGAATGCTTGGAATGTATTTCAGAATTATTCGAACACCCCATTTGAAACATATCGAAAGAAAACTTATGGACAATCTCTTATACTTAAAGATCGATCTCATCAAGATACTATTAAATTCCAAAGATTAACAGCTCAAACAACAGATACAATCTTTGATTCATCTACTGGAATTTATGATGCTTCTAGTAATTTTAATTCTGCTGCAACTTATGGAGATATAGAATTTTATGGAAATCTTATTCCAACGGAAGATGATTTTGAAAGATTGAAATATGATTCTTCTTATGGCCCTATTAATTTTGAACTTTATGGTGATAGAATGTCTATTACAATAGACATTTATGATCCCTCTAATTATAGTATTTATTCTATGGATGCTTCAATTGTAAATCTATTTGATGATAATATGCTATATTTAGGTACAAATAATTGGTATCGTTTAGTTCAAAATATAGATATAAGCACAAATATAAATAACTCTTTAAGCTACACAGAGGATCCGACAACAGTTTTTGATAAAATCATTATATTTACAGAAGATCCGATAATTACTATTGATGGATTTTGGAATGCTTATGCTGTTTATCCTCTTATAATTTCTTTAATGGGTATAAATTCTGTAAAGGATTTTGATTATACTGTTTATGATTCATCTACTGTAAATTTTAACGATTATAATACATCAGCACTGGATTTTAAAAGTGAATATTGGTATAAAAGAGAAGGTGATGTTTCTACTTTTAATTTTTATATAAATAAGGATTCTTCTGGAACTATAAGTAATATTAATTCTTTTCAAATTGTTGCTGGGGATGGAAGCATAACTATCGATGGGGATACTTCGACCTATGCTTCTACGAGTTTAACAAATCCCTTTATATTTAATACATTTGATAGTAGTGCATCTATAGACGCAAGTTCTTTAACTATTATTACTTATGCTGTTTTAGATGGCTCTACATCTTTTAAATCTTATAAAGAAGGATATTCTGAAGAGCTTATTAAAGATTATTATGTAGATTATGATTCTTCAGATTTTGACACGAGAAAATTTTATGGAACTAAATCTCTAAAATATGGTTTGACTGTTCCGACAATAACAAAATGGGCAACGACTGGAAATGACTGTAGAAATAATCCATTAAGGCTTATTCTTGATGTATCTATCTTTGATGTTTCTAGTAATTTTATTCCAGATACTTCATTAAATTTTGCAGGAGAAATTTTTTATCCTTCATTTAAATATTTAACTGCTGGGGCTAGAAATTGGGAAGACTATATTTTCTATGATATTAATGATTCCATCAAATATGTTGAAGATGGGAGTACTTATTATTCATCTTTTAAAAATCTTATGTTTTCTCATCCAGAAATTGATATTTTTTCTAAATTAGTTTATTCTAATTGTGGCGTAGACAGAAAAAAATCCCGTTCATCCATTGTTTATTATAATAATTATAAAAATACAGTTGATACGATTATTAGTGGCCTAAATCTTTCATTTAATATAGTTGAAGGTGCTAAAAATACTATAGATATTAAAGATTGGGATAGATTTAGGATATCTGCTGTTGCTGTTCCTTCAAGAAATAGGGATAATAATAAGCCACTGGAAGTTTTTATTAATGAGAACACTGAAACTATTTTACTTGTATGGTATCAAGGAAATGATATTCTTAATTATAATTATAGGTATTCTTCTACAATACCAGGTAAAGGGGGTTTAGATCCAAGTATTGCATATGAAGATGTTTCCTCAACTACCTCAATCCAGTGGAGAGGATTTGATAATACAGATAAACGTTTTTCTCATGTAAAAACTCCATTTGGGGTTAATAATGCTTCTTTTTCTACTAATATTTTTAATATTTACGGTATATATAATACTTATAGTGGAAGTGTAGCATCCCCGTTTTTACAAACTAATCTTAGTTTTAGTGATGATTTATTTTCAATATATAATGCTTATGCGGGAAATACCGTTTTAGGTAGCAGTTTTGACTTTCATGATAGTGCTTATGAAACATTTAGACAATATATTACATATGATTATTCAAAACTTCGCTCTACTTATGGAAATTTAATAGCTAATTTACCTTATTCATATATAAGAAATGAGAATCTTTATCAGGATAGAACTTGTGATTTGGATACATTAGAAAATATTTTAAATAATAATAATATTAGATATTATATTTTTAGAAAGGATATTCTTTATACAAGTTCTGATTTTTCAATAAATCCTGTATCTATTACTATTAATAGTCCAAACATATACAATGATGTTGTAACTTATAATGGCTGGTATAAACCAAAATTTAACAATATCTTAGAATTTTCTTATAATGAAAACAAGGATATTATGGATACAGTAGAAAAAGATTTTATTATGGGAAATACAGATGTAAAATCCTATAATAATATTCCTCAATTATGGTTTAATAAAGTTGTTAATGAAGTAACTTCTTATGATGTATCTTCTGGAAACGCAATAGATTATGAAGAAAATTTCAATCCATTTAAATCTCAATGGGACCAGGGTTATTATCATTTATATTCTAATACATCAAAATTTAGCATAGATGGATATAATTCTACATTAGAACTTCCTTCATTTTTTGGATCTAAACTTATTAAACTCCCTCGGGAATTAATATTAGATTCTTGGTCTAATGTAACCACAGATGAAGAATATACGGAAAGTAAAAAATCATCTAGGAAGAGTAGAAGTTTTTTTGGTAATGAAGCCAGAAGTATGGGAGGGAAAGAGGGATTATATCTTTCTTATAATTTAACTCGTAGGATTGTTGATATTTTTAAGGGCCAAGAAACATTTTTAAGCAATTGGTCCGGATTAACTAGTTCTGATAGTGATATAATTGATGGATATATTAAAAATACAATTTTAAAATACTATAATATAAGTAAACCCAAAATAAAAGTAGAAATCTGGACAAAACCATATAAGAGAGGAGATAGATTAGCTTATGTTCTTAATGATACATTTACAAAATGGGAGGGAACAAATATTGATGGGAATTTAATATATATTAATGATGAATATATTTACAAGATTAGAATGGATATCTATCCTTATTTGATATATTTTGTAAAATTTACTTTATTTGAAATTTAACGAATAAATAAAATAAACAACAAAAGGATATGGCACGTAAATTTATATATGCACCTGGAATGCCAGGATATGGAACACAAGGAGCTGATGGATCTACTGGTGTTGCTGGAATAGCAACCTATTTTTCTTCTTATTCCGGGGATACTGATTCTATTACATTAAAAAGTAAAATTGCAGCAAATAAAGAATTATTTGCTAATAATAATTTATTGCCAGGATATCCGTTCAGAATTTATAATACCGGAGATATTTTTATTGATCAGGATGGAGGAATTTATCAAATTGATCTCGGTAAATCAAATCTCTATTCGGATACTGGAATAACTTTACAATCAACGGAATTTTTTGAGCTTGGTGCTACACAAGGTTCAGCTCCTGTATTTACTAGATATTCAAATAAGTTTCTGACAGATAAAAATCTTGTAGATACTGTTTATGCTAATTCTAATACTCCTGATTATACAACATATCCTACTAGTATTTATGATAACGCTCCTTTATATTATAGTAATGTAAAATATATAGGATCTGATATTGTGACAGATCTTAATAGCTATTATCCATTTCAAGTATGGAGTATTGGATCTGCTACAAATGATGATGCTATCGCTTTAGTAAGAGAAGAAGACCGTAATACTTGGCATTTTGGAAATGCTAATGCAGGAGTTATAAAGGATATAAGTCTTTATTTAGATTTTACGGATACTTATGTAGAAACATTACACGGAACTTTTAATGGAGATGTAACTGGGGATTTAGATATAGATGGAGATGTAAGTATTTCTGGAAGTATATTTTGTCCAACAATTTCTGGAGTACTTGGAGAAGATTTACTTGTTGAGCCAAGAATATCTACTACTACTTGGGGATACGATCTTCAGTTAAAATCTGGATATGGCGTATCTAGAGCTGGTAATGTTATTATTCGTACAGGTGGATCAGGATCAAGTCCTGGACACATTTATGTTTGTAATACTAGTACTAATGAATCTACTGGCAGTCAAGCTGTTTTTTCTAATGCAACAACAGCAATTCCAGCTATTGCATTTCGAAGTAATCAAGCTTCGGGATTTTCTTATGCATCTGCAACAAATAGAATAAATGTAAATATTGATGGAGTTAATAAAGCTTATTTTGATAGTATCGGAGTTAACGTTGTTGGAGATGTAAGTGTTAGCGGAAACGTAGATTGTTCATCACTTACTGGAATACTTGGACATGATTTAACTGTTGAGCCAAGAATATCTACTACTACTTGGGGATACGATCTTCAGTTAAAATCTGGATATGGCGTATCTAGAGCTGGTAATGTTATTATTCGTACAGGTGGATCAGGATCAAGTCCTGGACACATTTATGTTTGTAATACTAGTACTAATGAATCTACTGGCAGTCAAGCTGTTTTTTCTAATGCAACAACAGCAATTCCAGCTATTGCATTTCGAAGTAATCAAGCTTCGGGATTTTCTTATGCATCTGCAACAAATAGAATAAATGTAAATATTGATGGAGTTAATAAAGCTTATTTTGATAGTACTGGAGTTAATGTTGATGGTAGTATACTTTTTGCTGTTAGAGATCCTCAATCAGGTACAGATTCTTCTGTTTTTTGGTTAGATGTAGATATAACAGGATCTATTAGTGCAAAGATAGTAAGTTAAAATACATAAAATAATGAAAAATTTAAAAACTATATGGAATTTTATCAATAGTAAATTTTTTGGATATATCTTAATTGCTGTATTTATAACTCTTTTTATTGGTACTTGTTCAAAAAATTCTTCTCTAAAAGAAGAATCTGCTATGAAAGATCAAAATATTTCCGCTTTAACTGATACTATTAGAACGGAAAAACTTAAAAATGAAATTATTCAAGTATCTATAAATGGATATATTGCAGATGCAAAAGAATTAGAAAAATATGATAAGGATCTTGCTAAACAAGTTAATGATCAAAAAGGAAAAATTGTTACACTGAATAATATAGTTTTTCATTTAAAACAAGATACTACAGAATTAAGAAAATATATAGATAGTTTGCTTACAAAATTTAAGGAGCCGGAACAAATTAATGATTCTACTTGGAATGTAGATTGGGTAATTTCTTATGTTTATGATATAGATAATTATGATATTTTTGATGGGAGAACTCAAATCGGATTAAGAGGAGATACAGAAGCATTTAAAGGAATCACATTTTATCATAATAAAACTCTAATGCTTAATAGAGATTCTAAAATGAGTCTTACATGGGGTCAAAAATATGAAGGTAATCGTTTAAAAGTATTTGCTCAAACAACTCATCCTGCATTTAAAGCTCAACTTTTAGAGGGGACTTATGTGAAACCATATAAAACTAAAAAATGGTTTACAGGATTTGGAATAGGGCCTTCTTTAAATGTTGGCTGGGATTTTTTACATAATCAGCCTTCTACAACTATTGGATTAAGTATACATTATAATATCTTTTCCTGGTGATAGTAAAGGTCGTATTTCACCCTTGAAAGGTAAAAAAAGGGATGCGGATATTAAAATAAGAATAAGTGAATCTCTTAAAAGAAGGAATTATCAGAAGAATATAAATTGAAATTAGCAGAAGCTACGAAAAAATATTGGAAATTAAAAAAACTGACTAAATGAGTACGAATATATCCAAATACGTTCAATTGAATGATTTTCTGCTCCTAGAATATGAATTTAATAAGAGCGAAACAGCAACAAGTCTTTCTGGGATTACTTCTATGGTTGCAGAAACTGCCTTAGGAAGTAAACAATATTTTAATATAGGGAGCCAAGGAACTTTGAATAATGATTTATTCATGAATTCGCAGCCTAATGATGCTAATAGATCTTCTTGGTATATTACTGATACTACTAGCGATACATTTACATATTGGACTTACTTTGATTCTTCTATTTTAGCTAAAGCAGGATCTCCAAATAGTTATCCATTTGATACAGTAAAAGTTCATATTGTTTCAGGATATAATTTTGATGATATTTCTGGGTTTTTATTACAAATACAAGCTGAAACTTCAACTGGTGATTTAGTAGATCTTTCTAATTTTACTTGGATTAACCAAATTCTCGGAAATGATGTAATAAAATTTACCACAGATACTTTATATCTTGCAAATCGTTTTTATGATAAGTATGTAGAGTTAAAAGTTCCATCTGTTCAATATATTGGAGGAACTTCTGGTACTTGGGATGGCTCTATTGCAGAATTATTAGAGATAAAGCCTCTTTCTGATGTTTACTTTACATATAGTACTATTCCTGAAATAGATGGGGAGACTTATATAATTCAAGAAAAAATAGATCTTCAACTTCCTGTAACTTCTCAAGCAGATAATTTTAATGCATTTATTGCTGAAAGTACTGGAGGAGATTTTATAGAATACTATGCTACCTGGAATGATCTAATTATAGGTGAATATATGGGGGATATTGAAAGCGGCAGAATTCCTCTTTATACTTCAAATAATCCAAATGATAATTATGAGGAATTTTCAAATCAATATGGATCAGGAGCTTCGAAGTGGGTCATAATGCATGAACTATATGTTTATGAACAAATTCCAGGAGCAGATCTTCTTACTCAACAATATGTATTTACTCAGGATAATAATTTCAATAGCCCTAATTATTTTCGTCCTATTATTAAAAATTCTGATATAGCTTCATCTTATACTATTCAATATATTTGTCGTTTAAGTAATAGGATGGATGGAACACAAATTATTAGAAAAGCTTCTTTTGCTTCTACCAATCCTAAAAAATATGGAATGTCTTTTAATCGTATTAATGTTGATAATTATATTCCTTATAAAGTATTTAATAGAATAGAGGGAGAGGCTTCTACAACAGTTCAAGTAGTTGATAATAAAAAATCCAAATTTGTAAAAGTATATTTTGATTCTACCCAAATTCTTTTAAATATGAATAATGAAGTTCTTCCCCAGGGAACAGGGCCTCTGTTTTTAAAAACGGGAGATGGGACTTACAAATTTTCATTTGTTAAAATTGATGAAAATGCAAATGATGAAAGAAAGAATGTAGATCTTTCTGGGGCTTTTAATTATGCTCTTCTTTTTATACTTGATGATGATTCTAAGATTGAAATATTCCCAACTTTTTCAACTAATATGAACACAACATTAGGGGAGTTAGAATTTAAAATTATGACAGCACAAATTCTTCAGTTATTGAAACAAAATAATAACACTTATTCTATAATTATTAAAAATCCAGATGGATCTCAATATACTTTTTATGAAGGTATTTATTTTCCATATTCAAATTATGAACAAGTTATAGCTCAATATTCTGTTTCATTTAATACAACTGAATTACAAGCTCGAATATCTACTCTAGAAGCTATGAACAAAGCTTTAAGAACTGAAAATTTAGCTTTAAAATCCGGACGAAGATCAGGTCCATTTAGTCGATAATTTTTTCAAAATAAAAGTTGGTTTAATTAAATAAATTAGATAAAATAGGCCATTTAATTAAAGCCCAAGTAAGAAATCCTATAAAAAGGCTTCTTGTTAAAAACCATTTTAGAGAGAGTCTCTTAAAAGCAAAACGATAGATAATTCCATAACTAAGAGTAGGATTTCCCTCTTGATCATAAAATTGATTAAATTCCGGGATAATATAATCAGCAAATCCCAAATCCATATCTAAATATTGATGAACAGGAGTAAGAGTCTCATAAAGTCTTAATCTTTTTATTTTTTCCGGAAGAGCTGCATCTTCATCAGGAAGAGTTACTGTAAAATAAAGAATAAAAAAATAATTATGACTAAGTTCAAATTTATTATATTTTGAATTAGGATTAGATCTTTCTTCTTTAATAACTTTAATCCAAGATCTATAATTTTTAATATCTTTGATAACTTGGAAAAGAGGGGGTTCTTTATTGTTTTTAATCTTCATCATAATAAGCTTCTAATAATTCCGGATGTTTTTCTTTAAGAGATTTAGCAATATCTTTTCTTGCTTTTCGAAGTCTTGTTTTAACTGTTGAAAGATTCCAATTTAAATCAATTGCAATATTTTGAAGTCTTTTTTGATTTATTTCTCTTTCAATCATAACTGTTCTATATGGTTCTTTTAATAATTTTATTTCATTAATAGTTTTTTCATAAAGACAATAAGTCAATTCTTCCCCACTTGGCCCAATTACCTCTAAATCCATAATTACTACTGGACTATAAAATTTTAAAAGTCTGGAATGGTTTTCAGATAATTTTTCATGAGACAAATTTCTTTTTTTAATTCTTAATTGACCAAGAGCTTCATTTTTAGCAATTGCATAAACCCAAGTAGAAAAATTATATTTTTTATCATATTGATCTAATTTTTCCCAAACAGCAATAAATGTTTTCGAAATAATTTCTTTACAAAGATCCATATCTTTTACGTATTTGTAAGTATAAGAAATTAATCCTGGTTTAAGCCTGTTTATTAATATTCTAAATGTTTTATCACTTTTATATTCTATAAAATTCAGGGCTGTAACCTGAATTGAATCTTCTTTTTTGTGCATATAATATTTATTTCTTTATTTCTTTATTTCTTTATTTCTTTTTGTTTCTATTTTTAGCAGATTCACTCATTTTTTGTCTTGTTTCAGATGAAATAATTTTACCTTTATTACTTTCACTAATTTTTTTCCTATGCTCTTTAGATAGAGATTTATTAAAAAATGGATGATTTACCCCACTAATTTTTTTACTGTGATTTTCAATAACATCCAAGGATCGTTTTTTACCTTTATTAGCTTTCCCTATTTTTTCCCTAGTTTCTTCAGAATGTTTTTTACCTTTATTAGATTCTGAAATTTTCTTTTTATGGTCTTCTGATAATATTTTGCCCATAAGAAATTTCGAATGTTCTATATTTTGTTTTTGTGAATGTTTTTTCCCAAGATTTTTTCCTATTGAATTTTTTCGAATTTTTTCTTTAGATTCTTCGGAATGAAGTCCTCCAGTTCCTTTCATCCCGCCGGAGGGACTGATATTATAACCGTTTGGAATTAAAGTATTATATTCATTAATATATTTTTTCTGAGCATTAAATGCTTCCTGCTTTGTATCAAAAAACTCCAAAATTTCTTTCTTGAAATTATTTTCCCCATATTTTTTTAAAGCATTCAAAAAAATTGGCTTGCCACTCCCAAGATAATTATCTTTTAAATTATCTGTTGAGTGGTCTCCAATATATTTTTTGCCATTTATTAAATTAGTAGTAATATAAGTATAATGAAACACTAATCTTCTTCAATAACTTGTTCTACAAAATCATTAATATTTGATAATAATCCTGCTACATCCTGATATGGGAAATTACCTATAACATTAATAATTTGAGTTAAGGTATTATGATCCATTACTTCAACATTAATAGCATTCATAATTGAAGCTATTTGATTAAAAGGATATTTACCAATAGCCTTCATAACTCCTTGTTTTAATTCAGGCCTTACTTTATATGTCGGAACATAAGCATCGGTTTCTACTACTTGAGTTGGATCTACTTGAGGAGCTTCTTTTTGAGGAGCTTCTTCTTGAGGAGCTTCTTCTTGAGGAACTTTTACTTGAGGAGCTTTTACTTGAGGAGCTTCTTCTTTACTTTTTTCTACCATAATTTATTATTTATTTTAATTTAAAATGAGAATTTATTTCTATATATTATAGAAATTTTATTAATTAAGTTTTTAATATACAGTATAAACGGTGTTAATTTTTTTTAAAATAGTTAAGATTGGGTTAAAATTCTTTCCAACCCATTCCTTCATACCATTTAATCCAATCTGGGATATCCTTAGCTATAATATAATCATCTCGTGTAATTACACCAGATTTTGTTCTATAATGAATTACATTGATAAACCATTCTTCGGGATCATTTGTTAAGAAAACCAAAGTATGAGGGGATCTTTCCTTTTCAAATCTTAATAATTTTTTATATGCGGAAAAATCAGAAATGTTTTTAATTTCTTTGGGTTCTTCAGGTTTTTTATTATAGTATTTTGCCATGATTAATAAAATATATTTTTTGGATATTTAAGAGTATTTTTAGGCTTTTTTAGATCTTTATACATAACTCCACATTTCCCGCATACAAGATACTCTTCAGTAACCCAGGAATTATATCCAGGACCTATAATATTATTACTTTTTGTTTTTTCAATATTTTCTTTTTTTGTAGATTGACATACAGGACATTTAATATTATCTATCCGTTTTTTCTCTTTTTTCCACCAGTTTTCGTAATTTTCTACTTCTTTTTTATGTTCAGCTTTCCAATCAATTTTCGGCATTTCCACAGGGGTGCTTCTTTTTAGTATGTCATCTATAGGAGATTTTAATTTTGCCATTACATGGGTGTATTAAATAAAGTATAATCTAAAATATATTTATATGATTCAAATAATTTTTCTGGGGATAATACAAAATCTTCCTCGATTGTTTTAATAACACATGGAATGATTTTGTAATTCATTGCTCCGACAAGTCCTAAATAATTATCTCTCACTTTACTTTGAAACTCTAAATCTGCCTCATGAATATCTGTTTTACCTTTTAAATATTCTCTATCATCTCCTTCTCTTTTTTCTTTTAATCGTTGTTTTATAATATCTATAGGGACATCAAAGAAAATACTTATATCTGGATATGGGAGTTTTAGAAAATTAAATTCAAATTGATGGATCCAATTTTTTATTTTTTCACTTTCTTCCTCCTTATATTTAGCCCCCTGATATGCTAAATTTGAAAAAACATATCTATCTAATAAAACTACATCATTTTCTTTTAAATGTTTTTCCAATTCTGGTAAAAACATAAAACGATCCATGGCATAGATATTGGCTACAAAATATGGATCTACATCATCTATATTTCCAAATTCTCCACGAAGGAATTTAGCTATAATTTCTGAAAAGAAATTATGTCCATACATTGGAAAATGAAAAAATTTATATTTTAAGAAATTAAGTTCTAAATATTTTTTGACTTTTTCAGCTTGAGTAGATTTTCCACTTGTATCTATCCCCTCAAGTATAATAAGTTTATTTAACATTGTCAAATTATCAAGGATTTAAAAGTTATAGATACTATTTTTTGAAAAGTTTTAATAAAATAGTTAAAAAATGATTTAATAAGAGTCCTATACCAAAAATTCCTAAAAAATTCCAATCTGTTGAAAATAAGGCTTTTAAACCAAAGCCATAAAGAATTGAAGCAGATATAACATTAAATAATTTATATCCTTCAGAAATAAAAAATGATTTATGCGGTATTATTCTGAGTTCTTGTTTTTGCAGTTCCTCTTTATTTCCATCAATATTTATCGGCAGTTTAGGTATAGGTTTTCCATTTTTAACTGCATTCAATCTTTCTGCCAATAAATGGTGATTTATCATAATTATATTAGTTCTGCGATATATTTTATTTCGTTATATCCTGCAGAATCCATTAAGAAAAGAGAGTCTTCATCTTCTTCTACTTTTGCAATATAGAAGGTTTTAAAAGGTACCTCTGAATTTTCTAAAAGATCCTTATATGTTTTATATTTTACTTCTGGTAAAGTTTCAAAAATAGATTTTAATTGAGGAATTACTTGTATCTTTCTAATATAAGGAAGATTTTCTAAATTAGGTTTTACTGACATGGGAAGATTTAATAAAAGTTGTAAAGAATCTCTTCCTAAAGTTGTTTTTTGTTCAGAAAGTTTTTTTTTAGTTTCTTTTTCTTTATCTTCATCATCTATTTTTTCTTCTTTCTTCTCGTCTTCTTCTTTTGCAGTTTTGATTTCTGCTTTTATTATTGGTTTTTCTTTTTTCTCTTTTTGTTCTGGTGCTGTTTTTTCAGTTTTTGCTTCAGACTTATCTTCTGGTTTTTCTTCACTTTTCTGGTCAGGAGTTTTTCCTTTTTCTTTTTTAGCACCAGCATTGTCTAAAGTTTTAACTTGTCCATACATACCAGGCTTAAAATCTTTAATAGATTTAAGATCTGTTTGAAGCTCATATCCAGGTTCAAACTTAAGACCGCCCATATTGATCTCAACTTTTACTTCTACTTTACCCTTATCATATTCTTTTTTTAACCAAGAATAAAATTTTTTGTTTTCCTCGGGAATAATAAGACCTTCTTTATCACCTTCCTTAACACCTCCATCAATAGATGCTTCTTCATGAAGTTTTTCTAAGTAGTCCTGTATGTTAAAAGTTCCAGCTTTCATATTTATGGTATTTTATTTTATATATCTATTATTTCATTTAAAGATTCTGGCACTAATTTAAAAGATTCTGCTAGTAAGTTTTCTCCCGGTTTTGGCCATTTTTTTATAATCCATTTTCCTTTATCATTTTTCTCACACCATTTATACAGAAGTCCTTTATTTTTAGAGTAAGAGTAAAAACCCCCTCCATATAATAGATCCGTATAATATCCTCGGGAACTTCTAAGTCCGGGTTCTACTATTCCGTGTCCATGTTTAGTACGAATCCATCGGTTTTTATCTTTTTTTTGAAAATTCTCTTCAGAATATCCTTTTAAATCAACGTAAATAAATCTTTGTATTTCAGTAAAACTAGCACCTTCTTCTCCTTTATCTTTAATAAATTCAAGGATTTTCCATGAGTTAGTTTTCATTTTTTCCCCATAACTTAAACCTAGTGCTTTTAATGGTTCTTGGCCTCTTTTGAAATCCATAAATTAACTTCTTTTTCTATATATCACAAAAAAATAGCATCCACTTTCGCAGGATGCCAATCTCGTTACTTTAGCTGCGTTTTACGCTGCTATAGCAAATGTTCTTGTTTTTGCGCCGGTTAAGGTGCTGTTATAAAGGCTTTCACTGTTACCATCTATATAAGATCAAATCCAAGTCAGGCCCTGAAAATGTTAAACTTATCGTGGACCTGGAGGGATTCGAACCCTCGTTTCCTATATTTACTCTATAGCTACCTCTGAAGAGGATCCTTTATATCTTTTTCCTATCTTTATAATAGGACCTGTATTTTTTCTTCTTTATTTATTTTTTTATAATTCAATTTCACCCCCTTCTTCACCCCCTAATTCTCCACCTTCTTCACCACCTTCCGCTCCAAATTCTTCTCCACCTCCAAATACACCAGCTCCACCTCCAAATTCACCAGCTCCTCCTCCAAATTCACCAGCTCCACCTCCAAATTCGCCTCCACCAAGGCCTTCTCCAAACTCCCCTCCTCCTTCTTCTACACCTTTTG
>Ga0307378_10006177_pt1 | contig 16500 bp, 18 predicted proteins | sample UN1MG_FD_202238 | JGI IMG/M metagenome (GOLD analysis project Ga0307378, IMG submission 202238) | Soil microbial communities from Risofladan, Vaasa, Finland - UN-1 | ecosystem: Environmental > Terrestrial > Soil > Coastal area > Acid sulfate soil | place: Finland: Risofladan, Vaasa | collected... | reverse complement strand
CTTCCCAATGGTTGAACAGGCTGGGAGTATGGCGGATCATTTCGGGTTTGTGAATGGCGCGATGGTTTGGGGGGCGGTGTGTAGGTATGCCCTGGACGCATCCGGTGGCGTATCCGGTTATTAATGACGGAATCGGATGGAATAGCGGCGAATTCCCGCTACTTGACACATGTGTCCAGAGCTAACCTTGGGCCACGGAGGACCAGATGGCAGAAACCACCGCCGAGACATCGCCTGAAGCATCCAAACGCCGGGTGCGCGGCGAACGCCGGGTCCGTGCCGTGGTGGCGTCGCCCGCGTATATCACCCGCGCGATCCCATTCTACGACTTCCTCGACGAGGAGCAGCTGGTCCGGATCGAGGATCAGGCGGATTGGCTGATCCAGGAAATTGGCATCGAGTTTCGCGAGGACCCGGCGGCGCTGGACCTGTGGCGCAAGGCGGGTGCCGATGTCACGGAGACCCGGGTGCGGCTGCCGCGCGGCATGGCGCGGGCGCTCTGCAAGACCGCCCCCGCCGAATTCACCCAGCATTCGCGAAACCCGGCGCGCAGCGTGCGGATCGGCGGCAAGCACCAGGTTTTCGCTCCGGTCTACGGCTCGCCGTTCGTGCGCGATCTGGAGGGTGGGCGGCGCTACGGCTCGATTGCGGATTTCGAACGTCTGGTGAAGCTGACCTATATGCTGCCGAGCCTGCATCACTCAGGCTTTGTCACCTGCGAGCCCTGTGACATCGCCGTTAACAAGCGCCATCTGGACATGGTCTATACCCATATGCGGTGGAGTGACAAACCGCATCTGGGTGCCATCGTCGCGAAGGATCGGGCCGAGGATTCGGTGGCGATGGCCCGGATCCTGCACGGCAATATCGACGACAAATGCGTGATCATGGGTAACGTCAACACCAACTCGCCGCTGATGGTCGACAAAGTGGTGACCGAGGCGATCCGGACCTATTGCAGTGCCGGTCAGGGTATCATCGTGGCGCCCTTCATCCTGGGCGGCGCGATGGGGCCGGTGACCACCGCCGCGTCGGTGGCGCAGGCGCTGGCCGAGGGCATGATCTGTGGCGCCTTCAGCCAGCTGGTGAAACCGGGCGCCCCTTTTATTCTGGGCAATTTCCTCTCGTCGATGAGCCTGAAATCCGGCGCGCCGACCTTCGGGATGCCCGAGCCGGTTCAATCGAACTTCGCCATTGGCCAGCTTGCGCGACGACTGGGGGTGCCGCTGCGTTGTGGGGGTGCCCTTACCGCCGCAAAGGTCGCCGACGCGCAGGCCGCCGCCGAGAGCGCCGATTCGATGATGTCGACGGCGCTGGGCGGGGCAAATTTCGTCCTGCACGCGGCGGGCTGGCTCGAGGGTGGGCTTTGCACCGGGTACGAGAAACTGATCATCGATGCCGATCGGTTGGGCGGCTATCAGGTGATGCTGACCGGCATGGCGACCGACGACAATGCGCTGGGGCGGCAGGCCTATGAGGATGTGGAACCAGCCGGACATTTCCTCGGCTCGGCCCATACTATGGCGAACTACGAGACCGCCTTCTACGACGCGGTGATGTCGGACAGCGAAAGCTGCGAACAATGGGAGGAGCGTGGCTCGAAGGACACCGCCCGCCGGGCCTACGAGCGCTGGAACCAGCTGTTGGGCGAGTATCAGCCGCCGGAAATCGATGCGGCAGTGGACGAGGCGCTGCGGGACTTCGTGGCGCGGAAGAAGGCGGGGATGGACGACGCCTGGTATTGACGGGTGGAAATGCACGTACAGGCAAGATCGACGGCAATTTTCACCCGCCGAAATTACTGCTCGACCGTTGAAAACGACCGGTCACCCCTGCGAGACAGATCGGATCAATCGATCCCGGCCGCCTCTTTGACGATCGCGTCCAGCAACTCCTGCACTTCCTGCATCGCGCCCTCGGGCATGTGGCGATAACCGACATGGATTGTGCCGGGCAGGTTCGCTAGCTCGTAGACGAACACGCTGTAGGGGCAATGTGCGAGATTGTTGGTGTCCACTTCCATCATCTTGCGCGACAGAACTGCCGAACAGAAAAGGTAGATATCGGCCTGGCTGTAGATCTGCACCGCCGCGCCAACATCGCCCGCCGTACGGTTCAGCATCTCGCCGACATGGCTAATATGATCGACAACATAACCACGCCCGACGATTGCCGTCTCGACGCCGAAGGTCAGGTCGTCGAATTCAGCCTGAACCGGGTAGGTGGTTACGCCGCCAGATTGCGCGATAGCGCCGGTGGCAGGGATTGCTGCCGCGAACAGGGCAACGGCGACAATGAGGTTGCGCATGGTCCTTCTCCTATTTCCAGCCGCGCCGCCGCCACTGCTATTCATTGAACTGACCGAGGTAGGCGATGATCGCGGCCCGGTCGTCGGCGGATTCCAGCCCTTTGAACGACATCTTCGTCTTCGGGATATACATTTTCGGTGCTTCCAGAAAGGCGGACAATGTCTCGGCGGTCCAGATCAGTCCGTCCGCGCCGCTGGCCTTCAGTGTCTCGGAATATTTGAAGCCGTCAGCGCTGGCAGCGGCCCGGTCCAGAAGGTTGTTGAGTTGCGGGCCGACGCGGTGCTTGGCGCCGTCGCCGACCTGATGGCAGGCCTTGCATTTCTTGAAGATAGTCTCGCCCGCCGCGATCAGTTCCGGGTCAACCGGCTCGGGTTCGGCCGCAGCCACCTCGGAAGCGGCCAACGGTTCACCGGCATCGGACTGGTTGTCCCCGCCTGCCGCCTCTTCATCCGGCGTCACATTGAGCACGGTGGCATGGGCGGTGATCTCGACCTTGTCCTTGCAGTTCTCCATGCAAGGAGCACCATCAGCCAGAACAGCAATATCCGGGCGCGGATCGGCGAAGAAATTCTCATCGTTGGGCAGCCGGATTTCAGTGAAATTGTCGCGGCTCAGTTCGAACTCCTCGTCATCAACGACATCGTTCAGATACAGCAGATAGGCGGTGATCGCATAGACCTCGTCATCGCTCAGCGACTGGGCATCGCCGAACGGCATCGCCCGGTTGACATAGTCCCAAACCGTCGAAAGATAGGGCCAATACGAGCCGATGGTCTTGACCGGGCGATCGTCCTTCAGGGTATCCTGCCCCCCGGCCAGCACCGGCCAGCGGCCAACACCCTCGCCGAAATCGCCGTGGCAAACGGCGCATCGCTCGACAAAGATCTCCTCGCCCTCGGCGACCGTGCCACGTCCCTCCGGCAGGCCGACGCCATCGGGCCGGACATCGATGTCCCAGGCAGAGATTTCGGCTGGCGTTGCCTCGCGGCCCAGCCCTAACTGGCCGGCCTGCGCGGGTATTGCGATCAGTGCCGCCAGGGCCAGGCCCTTAAGATACCTCGACATTCTCGGCCTCCCCGGTTTCGCGGACATGCCAGGTCTGGATCCCATTGTTATGATAGATCGAATTCACGCCGCGCACCTTGCGCAGCTCGTTCTTGGTTGGTTGGATCATGCCTTCGCTGTCGATCGCACGCGATTGCAGCAGCATCGGTTTCCCGTCCCAGTTGAACTCGTAGTAGAAACGATGCATCGATTTGTCCAAGGATGGTCCGTCGATCCGCGCCCGATCCCAGTTCTTGCCGCCGTCGCGGGTGACATGCACTTCCGTGATGGTACCACGGCCCGACCAGGCAACGCCGGTGAGGACCGTCGCGCCATGGCTGTGGGTGATCGGCGCCTGCGGGCTGGGGTTGGTGATGACCGATTTGACGTCCATCTCCCAGGTGAACCGGCGCGCTTGTCCATTCGCCATCAGGTCGGTGTATTTCGAGGTTTCCTCGCGGTGGTGCCAGGGCTGATCGCCGACCTCAATTCTGCGGATCCACTTGACCCACATATTTCCTTCCCAGCCGGGAACGACCAGCCGCGCGGGGTAACCCTGCTCCGGGCGCAGCGCCTCGCCGTTCATCTTGAACGCAATCATGCAGTCGTCAATCGCCTTGAACAGCGGCAAGGATCGGGTCATCCCGGAGGCGTCGCCACCCTCGGGCAGCAGCCACTCGGCATTAGGCTTGAGGCCCGCCTCCTCCAGCAGGTAGCGCAGCGGCACGCCGGTATACATCACATTGTGGATCATGCCGTGGGTGAACTGGCAGCCATTGAGCTGGGCGCCACGCCACTCCATGCCGCTGTTCGCGGCGCATTCGAGAAAATGGATCTTGTTGACCCGCGGGAAGCGTTTCAGGTCGTCGAGCGTGAAAACCAATGGTTTGTCGACAAGCCCGTTGATCATCAGCCGCCAATTGGCCGGATCGACCTCGGCGATGCCGCCGTGGTGGCGCTCAAAACAAAGGCCGTTCGGTGTGATGATGCCGTCAAGCTCGTGCAGTGGCGTAAAATTGACCGACGAGATCGGGTCGGCAGTCAGCCAGGCAACGTTGCGTCGCTTGACCTCGGCCTCATATGGCGAGGGATGGCCATAGGGCCGTGCGTCAACGCCCTCGCCCAGCTGGCTGGTCCAGGGTTGCATCTCAATGATCGCCGGGTCGTCTCCCCGCGCCGCCGTGGCCGTGACCGCCGCGCCGCCCAGCGCCAGGCCGCCCTTGAGAAAGGCGCGGCGCGAGGCGGTGTGTCTGTTGTCGGTCATCCCTGTCCTCCGAACCGTATCACCGGGCCCTGTCTCAGGCACCCGTGACCTTCACGGTGTTGTTGGGGTCGAGCCGGACCGTGCCGACCCGCTTGATGTAATCCTCGCAGACATCCCAGATCGCCGGCCCCTCGGTGGCCTCGTTAACCGAGGCCCAGCCGGCGACGATGTATTCCTTGGCCGGCTCGATCCTCTCGCCGGTCTCCAGGTGGGTCATATCGGTGATCCGGCTGCCGATCGGCTTCGAGATATCGATGTTGTAGCCCATGCCACCGACCCGAACCATGTCGCCGCCTTGCTGGTAATAGGGGTCGGGGTTGAACAGGTTGTCGGCCACGTCTTCCAGAATGGTGTGCAGGAACTCGCCAGTCATCGGCGTGCGGTAGGCTGCGGGGTAGTTCATCGCAGTGGCGTTGTGCAGGGCCTCGCGGGTGATCGGCTCGCCCGGCAGCAGGCTGGGGCCCCAGCGGAAGCCGGGGCTCAGTGCGATATCGGCCTCGCGTTCCTCGATCAGCGCCTGGCAGATCAGGTCGTCGAAGGTGCCGTTAAAATTTCCCCGGCGGTAGAGCAGCGTCTCGGTGGTACCGAGAACCTCGTCCAGTTCCGCCTGGTAGGGCGCGCGGAGATTGTCGATCAGCGTCGCCATCTCCGGGTCCGGCGCGATTACGTCGGAGAAGATCGGGATCAGCCGGTGGCGCACCGCCTTGATGCCCGAGGCATCCACATCCAGATCGACCCGGCTGACAAATTTGCCGTTGGAACCCGAAGCGACCAGCAGGGTCGAACCAACCTTGACCGGCTCCGGCAAGGCGTCGTGGGTGTGGCCGCAGAGGATGATGTCGATGCCATCGACCTGGGATGCCAGCTTGCGATCGACGTCGAAGCCGTTATGCGACAGCAGCACGACCAGCTTGGCGCCGGCGTCGCGCGCCTCTTGCACCACCGCGCGCATCCGCTCCTCGCGGACGCCGAAGCTGAGGCCTGGGAACATCCAGCCGGGGTTGGCGATCGGCATATAGGGGAAAGCCTGGCCGATCACCGCGACCTGGACACCGCCGCGCTCGAACATCTTGTAGGGCTGGTAGGCCGGCTCGTTCCATTCATTGTCAAAGATATTGGCGCCGAGGAACGGGAAGCGCAGCGCCTCGACAATCTCGGTCACCCGGTCGATGCCGAGGGTGAATTCCCAATGCGAGGTCATCGCGTCGGGTTGCAGCGCGTTCATCACGTCGACCATGTCCTGGCCGAGCGTGCGCTGCGCTGTCAGCGAGCCTTGCCAAGTGTCGCCGCCGTCCAGCAGCAGCGCGTCGGGCCGGTCGGCGCGGATGCGTTTGATCACCGTAGCGACCCGGTCCATGCCGCCCATGCGGCCGTATTCCCGCGCCAGCGCCACGAAATCCTGGGAGGTCAGGGCATAGGCCTCCGGGCTACCGGGCGTCAGATCGAACAGCTTGAGGAAATCCGCGCCGGTCACATGGGGCGGCAGGCCGTACTGGGCGCCGACGCCGAGATTGATCGAGGGCTCGCGGAAATGCAGCGGTTTCAGCTGGGCGTGGATGTCGGTGATGTGGATCAGCGTGACGTTGCCGGTCGTCTCGAACGCGGTAAGCTGGTCTTCGGTCATCGCCTGGGCCGCTGCCAGCCGTGGGAAGCCGCCGCCGCCAAAGATCGCCGAGGCGGCAACCGAGGCCTGGAGGAAATCGCGCCGTGAAATCATGGTCGGCTCCTTGGCCAATGTGTCGCCCATAGGTCGCGAGGACAAACCTCATCGGTCGGCTGCGAAAGGGTGCAACCGGGTAGCGGGCCGCCCCGTTTCGGGGACGGCTCTCAGGCATCGATTAGTTACGGACTGACGGGCCCTCAACGCCAAGGCCGGTCCCGCGCCAGGCCACATACAGCTCAAGCGCTGTGAACTCGTCCGAACCACGGTCGAACGGGGTTGCGCGGATGTTATCCATACAACCCTTGAAACGGCGATGGATCGAGCCGAGACCCTGCCACTTGAAGCGATAGGTCGGAAAGCCATTGATCTGGCCTTGGCTCAGATGGTCGGCCCGGATCATGTTGCCCGAATTGTCTTCGTGGCAGTTGGAGCACGACATATCGAGCTGGCCTACGCGGGTGTAGTAAAGCTCCTTGCCCGCCTCGAAGGCAGCAGCCATCGGGCCATCGACTTGAACAGCAACCGGCATTCCACGTGATACCGATGAGATCAGCGCGGTCATGGCGAGCATATTCTTGCTCTCCCATTTCCAATTCTCGCCGCCCTGGTGTTCGGTGATCGACCAGTTGATCCAGTGCTCCAGCGCCCACGGTTTGCCGGCGGCGGCGTTCCATTTCGGCATGCCGGCCCGCAGACCCTTGAAGCTGTCGATATCACCATGGCAATCGGCGCAGGACTTGCCGGAAGCGCCGGCCGCGGTCTGCCAAATCTCCATGCCGTCATCTACGGCGGAGAAGCCCGGGTTCTCGATGTCGTCGACCTGCAATGCCTGGGTTTCGTCGCTGCGGTACCGCCAGCCTGAATAGAGCGTGTCGAACGGGCTTCCCTCGGGCGCCGCAACCTCGGTGACGATGATCATGCCGTCGATGACCAACTGGTCATCGTCTGGTCCCGGTCCGGCAACTGCGGTCATTGCCGTTGTACCGGCCAGTGCGACCGCGCCGATCAGGGCAAGTGCTTTATTCATAACGTGATTCCTCCCCGGCCGGTTCAGGCGACCGCTATGTTTTTTTCCGTCTCGTAGACGGTGCCATCGTCATCGGTCCACTCGAAGCGCATCGTTCCCGGACCAGGCACCTTCATGGTGAACTCGAAATACGGATTGGCCGATACCGCCGGTTCGATATTCGCGGTGAACACCGGCGTGCCCTCGAAGCTGGCGACGAACTTGTTGATGATCTTGCGCGGGATCAGCTCGCCGGTTTTCTTGTCCTTGATCAAGCCGGTTTCCATATCGTGGCTGATCAGCGTCTTGATCGTGATCACTTCACCTACCGCAGCGCTCTTCGGCACTTTCACGCGGGGTTTAACTGTTGCCATTTGTTAACTCCTTCTACCCTGGTTCAGCCGCCGCAGCCGCCGATGGTCACTTTGATCTGGCGCTTCGCCATGCTGAACGAGCCGTCCGCCATGCGTGCGACTGCGATCACATCCTGGGTCTTGGCCAGGCGTATCCGGGTCGCAGCGGAACTGGAGCCGGACAGGGTTGAGAACTCGAATGTCGCGACACCCGCGTTAGGATTGGCCGACGCCAGGATCATGATCGCGTCGGCGCCATCGGCGTTGACCTCGATCGGCACCGTGCTGCCGTTCTCGGCGATCTCGGGGGCCCCAATCGTCACGCCGCCCTCCGCAACCGCAGCCCCGCCAGTGAACGCCTGGATGGCCGCCGCAGTGCCATTGTCCTCGGCGGCGAATGCCAGACCGGATTTTCCGGCCAGCGCGGCGGCTGCAACGACGCCTGCGCACATCGCGCCCAGGTTACGTCTGGTCAGTTCCATGAAATCTCTCCGTCTTTGGCCGTGTGGACATCTGGGGTCGTGTGGGCATCTTGGAGCGGCAACTCCGTCACTCCTTCAGCGTCAGAAGATAAGCGATGACGTCTTCGACCTGCTGGGCGGTTAGGATCGTCTTGCCGTCGAATTTCTCGGCCACCCGAAAGTAGCCCGAGTCCCGATAAAAGGCCGGCATCATCGTCGCGTCGCCAAACACTGCCTTGGAATTGACCAGGATCGCCCGCAGCTGCTCGGCCTGCCAGCGATCTCCGACGCCATCGAGCAGGGGACCAACTTCACCATGGAACTGCTCGTCCTTCATGTCTGAGTTGGCGTGGCAAGCGAGGCAATTGCCCAATTTTCGGCCTGCGGCCCATTCCCGACCCTTGGCCGGATCGCCCGGCTGGCCGGTCAGCGATTGCGAGACCGTGCCGTCTTCGATCTTCACATCGCCGGGCGCCACTTCGGCTCCCGCGGCAAAGCTTGCGGCGGCAAGGGCAACCCCGGCTATCAGAGGCATGACACGCTTCATCCTGATCCTCCCCAGATCGATTCTTCTTGTTGGCTACGCGGAAATTGCACGATTTCCTTTCGCAACACAACGATAAATTCAAACCTATGAATAGATAATTACGCACATCGGAGCCGATCCCGACTGCGGTCCATCGCTAAAGCTTTCCCTCCGCACGCATTTTTTCGATGTTGCGGGCGTGATATTTTTGAAAGTGCTCACCGGAATCATAGCCCTTCTCGCTGATCCAGCGAAACATATCCAGGGTGGTCCACTTGCCGAAGGCGCCGGGCATCATCTGCACGGCGGCCTGGGCGACGGTACTGCCTGTGGCCACCTCCTCGGGCAGGAAGATCACCGTCGGAGTAAAGATGATGCCCCAGCGGCGGATTGCATCGCGCTCGCTCATAACCTCGCCGTCGAAGTCGGTGACTTCCTCGTCGCCGAACATGTTGAGCTGGACGACGACATAGTTGGCCTTGATGAAATCAGCGACTTCGGGGTCGGACAGCACCTCCTCGTGCAGCTTGCGGCAATAGACACAGCCGTACTGCTCGACGACCAGCGCCAAACGCTTGCCGTCCGCGTTGGCGGTCGCCAGATCCTCGCGCATATCCTTGAAGGTGACGGCGAACCAATCCTCGGTATGAAGCCCACCGTCCGCATTTTGCGCGAAAGACTGAGGCGTGAGGGACAGCGGAGCGGCAAAGGCCAGCGTCGCGGCGATCAACAGTCGAACCAACATATCACTCTCCTGTGTTTTGCCCGGCCCCCGAATCAGCCGAAGACGGGGATATATTCCAGCATCCAGTAGGCAATGTCCGGCATCATATTTGTGATGAACAGCAGGCCGGTCAGCACCAGCATTGCACCCATGATCTTCTCGACCAGCCCCATATGACGTCGAAACCGGCGCATCAGCCCCATGAACGGCCCGACAAAGAACGCGGCCAGCACAAAGGGCACTCCGATGCCCAAGGAATAAGCGGCCAACAGCAGCGCGCCCTCGGCAGCAGTTTCCTGCGCGCCCGCAGTGAACAGGATTGCCGCCAGGACCGGCCCAACGCACGGCGTCCAGCCGAAAGCGAAAGCCAGCCCAACGACATAGGCGCTGATCAGCGTGGCGGGCTGCCGTGTGACCTCGACCCGCGCCTGGCGATACAGCAGCGGGATGCGCAAGATCCCCATAAAGTGCAGCCCCATAGTCAGGATGATGCCGCCCGCCACGTAGCGCAGTGTGTTGTAGTATTCGCTCAGCGCCTGCCCGATCAGATTGGCCGAAGCTCCGAGAAGGATGAAAACCGTGGCAAAACCCAGCGCAAATGCCAGTGCCGCAAGGACGACGCGCCGCCGCGCGCCCGAATCAGGCTCGCCAGTTTCGGATAGTTGCTCGAAACTGACCCCGGCCAGAAAGCACAGATAAGGCGGCACGATCGGCAGGATACAGGGCGAGACAAAGGACAAAAGCCCCGCCAGCGCCGCCCCCCAATAGGTAATATCAAACGCCATCGTGCCGGATGCCCTGTTGCTATTCTTACATTTTCACATTATGTTTTTTATATGTATTGCTGATAGCGAGGTCAATATGGCGCTGCGATCGATGCTTTTGGCGGTGTTCCTTCTCGCCCCGGTATTTGCCTGGCCGGTATTTGCCTGGGCGGAGACACGGCTGTTGATGCTCGACCGGTCCGCCTGTGAATGGTGCGAGCGCTGGGATGCGGAAGTCGGCATCGTCTATGCCATGACTGCCGAGGGAAAACGTGCGCCGCTGCTGCGTAGCAACATATTCGAGTCCTTACCAGAAGGGATTGTGTTGACGCGCCGGGCGCATTTCACGCCGACTTTCGTCCTGGTGAAGGACGGTGCCGAGATCGGCCGTATCGAGGGCTATCCCGGCGAGGATTTCTTCTACGGGATGCTTCAACAGATGCTCGACCGGGCGGCAAAGCCCGAAAGCTGAGGAGAGGATAACGAATGCGACAATCGCTTCGCACGATCATCGCCGCCGCAATGGCCGCCGCCTTCGCGACGGCGACGCCCGCCCATAGTCAAGATTCCGAGGCGCTGGTCGGCTTCAACTCGATGAAGCCGGAACTTGCCGTCGAACTGGCCCAGGCTGCCGTGGCACATTGCCGCGACGCTGGCTACCAGGTCGCCGTTGCTGTCGTCGACCGGTTTGGCCAGACCCAGGCGGTGATCCGCGACCGCTATGCTGGGGTCCACACCGTAGATACCGCGATCGCCAAGGCCTGGACCGCCGCAAGCTTCAGAACCGCCACATTGGAGCTGGATCGCGGGATCGAGGCGGGTACCCTGAGCAAGAGTCTACGCGATATTCCTGGGGCGCTGATCCTCGGTGGCGGGGTTCCGGTGGCGGCAGCCGGGTCGATCATCGGTGCCGTAGGTGTCTCCGGCGCGCCGGGACCGGAGATCGATGAGGGCTGTGCAAAGGCCGGAATTGCGGCTATTTCCGAACGACTTGAATTTTAGAGAGACAGGTTGAACCATGGCACTACCAGTTCTCAAGGACGGTCCGGACGAGGCCGAGTTTGATCGAATGATGGCGAACGCGCAACGTGCGACTGAATTCCTCAAGGCCCTGGCCCATGAGGGGCGGCTGATGATCCTGTGCCATTTGGCTTCGGGCGAGCGCTCGGTGACTGAATTGGAGCACCTCTTGGCGCAGCGTCAGGCGGCGGTCAGCCAGCAGCTTGCCAGGCTGCGCCTCGAAGGGCTGGTCGATACCAGGCGTGACGGCAAGACGATCCACTACCGTCTGGCGGACGGCCGGACCCGGGAGGTGCTGGAACTCATTTACGAGATATTCTGCGCTGACAAAACCGAGAAATCGTGAGACCCTAAGCGCGAGGCCCTAGGCCCCGTGTTCTGCGGCGGCTTGAATCAGGGCCAAAGCCGCTGGAGGATTGCGCCCATGTTCGGTTTGGCCGATGGGCAAGTGGCCACGCTGGCCGGCTTCGCCGGTGGCATCGTGCTCGGGCTCGCGGCTCGCATTGGCCGTTACTGCATCATGGGTGCGGTCGAGGATGCGGTCTACGGCGCCGATCTGGGGCGCGTGCGCATGCTGGCGATGTCGGCGGCGGTTGCCATTGCCGGAACTTTCGGGCTGATCGCGGCGGGACTGCTCGACCCGGACGTGACGCGGTATTTCCGCACCGAGTGGTCGCCGGCCGGCACGGTGATTGGCGGGCTGATGTTCGGCTATGGCATGGCGATGGTCGGCACCTGCGGGTTTGGATCACTGGCGCGGGTGGGCGGCGGCGACCTGCGCGGGCTGGTCATGGTAACGGTCCTCGGCATCGCCGCCTATGCTACAATCGCCGGGCCGCTGGCGCCGCTGCGGCTTTGGCTGGTGCCACCAGATCCCATCGCGGCGGGCACCGAGGACCACGGGCTGGCGCATATGATTGGCACGGCGTTTTCGGTTTCCCCCCTTGTCCCGGCACTGGCGATCGCGGCGACTCTGTCAGGCTGGGCGCTACTCGATCCACGGTTCCGACGGCCGAGCGGGCATCTGTTGTGGTCCATCGCGGTGGGCGCAACCATCGTCTTCGCCTGGGCTGCTACCGCCTGGATTGCGGCTACCGGCTTCGACCCGGTCGAGGTCGAATCGTTCAGTTTCTCCGCTCCGATCGGGCAAAGCTTGCTCTATGCAATGACGGCGAGTCTCAGCGAGCCGACCTTCGCCATCGGTGCGGTCGCAGGCGTGATTGTCGGCGCTGCGGTGGGGTCGCGTTTCAGGGCCGAGTTCCGTTGGGAGGCCTGCGACGACGCCCGTGAATTGCGCCGCCAGATGCTGGGCGCAACAAGCATGGGCTTCGGCGGGGTGCTTGCGGCGGGGTGCACGGTCGGGCAGGGGCTGTCGGCTTTCTCGGTCCTGTCGGCCAGCGCGCCGGTCGCGATCATCGCGATCCTTTTGGGCGCGCGTGCGGGCTTGTTTGTTTTGGTCGAGCGAGATGCTGTTCAGCGGTAGCAATGTTCCTTGGGTCAGCGATCATGCGCATGTCTGCGATGGCAACCGATGCGAGATCACGGAGACATTTCGGGACCGGCGGCGGACGTCAGCGCATCGGCTCGAACAGAGGGTCGCTGATCGAACAGTCGCGTGCCGTCGACCCGCTACAGGCGCGGGGCACCAGGCTTTTGGTCAGGCAAATCCGGACCTCGCTGATCATGCGGTCCTTGCAGGTGACAGTAACGCCGCTGGGCTTCAGTCCGGGCGATAATTCCGGGTTGGCCTCGATGAATGCCTGTTCGATCACCTGCGGCGCCAGGCGGATCGGTTTGTTGATCCGGCGCAGGATCGGTGGCCGCTCGATCATTTGCCATGATTCGCGGATCAGCGCGAAATAGGCGGCTGGTGCAAGGCCGGAGCAACGGCCGTGCTTTTTCCACTCGTACCAGGCGAGGCCGCTTGAGCCCATGATATCTGCCATTGCCGCGGTCTCGGCCCGGCTGGGGTCGCGCCGGCTTGTGGTGCAATCTTGTGGCCAGCCGTACTCGTGCTGCGGCCACAGTCCGTGGACAACGAATCCGGTGTTGCCGCCGGGAGCGCATTTCGCGTTGCCGCGCGCGTCACCGGTTGATGCGCACCAGGCAGCGTTCCAGCTGAGCGCGAGGACGTAATAGTCGAATTCGCCAGCGCGGCCGCCGGCGCCGAGCGTACCGGGCATTGCAAGCACAAGGGCGGCCAGTAGGGCGGCAAGGCATCTCATCGGGGGCGCTCCTCTTTTCGGCTTTATTTTAGCTGAGTCCCTCACTATATAGCGACTTGGAATAACCCTCGAAACCGTCAGTTGCGCCTCGCGCCCGGTTCTCGGAGCGCGGCGAAGCCGTGTTCGACGCAGCAAAGACACAAAGGTTTGACGACATGACCGATCTGCCCCTGATGCCCAAAGCGACCGCTGTCTGGCTGGTCGACAACACCACGCTGACGTTTCGCCAGATCGGCGATTTTTGCGGCATGCACGAGCTCGAGATCGCCGGTGTCGCCGACGGCGAGGTGGCGGTTGGCATCAAGGGTTTCGATCCGGTCGCCAACAACCAGGTGACCGCCGACGACATCAAGCGCTGTGAAGCCGATCCGGTGGCCCGGTTGAAGCTGCTGAAGCGGGTGGAGGTGGCAGCGGCGTCGCAGCGACGGCGCAGCCCGCGCTATACGCCGGTCTCGAAGCGGCAGGACCGGCCCTCGGCGATCGCCTGGCTGGTTCGCTATCACCCTGAGATGGAAGACAGCCAGATCGGCAAGCTGGTCGGCACCACCAAGCCTACGATTCAGTCGATCCGCAACCGCAGCCACTGGAACATCTCCAGCATCCAGCCGGTCGATCCGGTGGCGTTGGGGTTGTGCCGGCAGCTCGACCTGGATGCGGCGGTCAGGAAGGCGGCCGAGAAGCGGGCCAAAACCCAACAGCCGGTACCTTCCTCCGAAGAGCGGATCAGCCTGATGTCGACTGCCGCGTCGCTGATGACGCCCGACGAGCCAGCCTCGCCGCGCCGTTTGTCAGAGTTCGAGAATTTCAGCATGGATGATCCGCGCGACGACCGAAAGGCCGCTGCCGCGAGGGTCGACCCGGACTCGCTGTTCAATCTGCCGAAGGCAGGCGAGGACGACGAAGACGAGGATTGAGGCGGGAGATTACGCCGAGAGTATCAGCCCGACGACGGCAATCGCCAGTCCAAGGAAGGCTAGCCCGACGGCGGCCATGTTCAGCAGAACCAGCCAGCGGAGCTCGGCCTGAACGGCGGTGTCGTCGGCATCGGTCTGGCGCAGCCGCCGGGCGCGTTGGATGAACCACAGGATACCAGCGAGGCCGACCAGCGTAATGGCGACGCCAGCGTAGAATACCAACGTCATAATGTGTCCTCCGGCAGGTATCCCCCACCCCCCGGAGTTTCCAGCAGCCAGGTATCGCCCGGCCCGACCTCGCGTTTATCGGCGGAGCGAAGCTCCTCGACCGTGCCGTCGGCGCGCAGGATGCGGGTGCGGCCACGGGCGCCGGGCGCGCCGCCCGCCATGCCGGGCGGCGGCACCACCCGGTGGCCCGACAGGATGGCGACGGTCATCGCCTCAAGGAATCGGATGCGGCGCACCGCGCCGTCGCCGCCGTGGAACTTTCCCCGGCCGCCAGTGCCGGGGCGGATGGCGAACTGTTCCAGCAGCACCGGGAAGCGCCATTCCAGCACCTCCGGGTCGGTCAGGCGGGAGTTGGTCATGTGGCTGTGGACGGCCGGCGTACCGTGGTGCCCGGTGCCGTCGTTCAGCACACCAGCACCGGTGCCACCGCAGATGGTTTCGTAATACTGGTATTTCGCGTTGCCCCAGGTGGTGTTGTTCATCGTTGACTGGGCGGCGGCCATGACCCCAAGCGCCAGGAACAGGGCCGAGGTGACCGCCTGCGAGGTCTCGACATTTCCGGCGATTACAGCCGCCGGGTATTCCGGGCTGAGCATGGTGCCCTTGGGCAGGATGATGTTGAGGGGCTTCATCACGCCCTCGTTCATCGGGATCGCATCGTCCACCAAACAGCGGAAGACGTAGAGCACGGCGGCGCGGGTAACCGGCTCGGGCGCGTTATAATTGGTGGCGAGCTGCGCCGTGGTGCCGGTGAAATCGACAGTGGCCGAGCGGGTAGCGTGGTCGGCGGTGATCTTGACGTGGATTGCGCGCGGCTTGCCGTCGAAATCCGGGTCCATCTCGTAGACGTATGCGGCGTCTTTCAGCGCCAAGATGCGGCGGCGCACCAATTCCTCGGCGTTGTCCTGGACATGGGCCATGTAGGCCTGAACTACGTCGAGGCCGAAATGGGCGACCATCTTGCGCAGCTCCGCCGCACCCTTCTCGCAGGCGGCGACCTGGGCCTTCAGATCGGCGATATTCTCCATCGGGTTGCGGGCCGGGTACTTGGCCGAGGTCAGCATCTCGTAGACCTCAGCCTCGCGGAAGTGGCCGCTTTCCACCAGCTTGAAATTGTCGATCAGCACGCCCTCGTCCTCGACCACCCGGCTGTCGGGGGGCATCGAGCCGGGGGTCAGGCCGCCGACATCGGTCTGGTGGCCGCGGGCCGAGGTGTAGAACAGCACCGCAGTGCCCGCGTCGTTCCAGACCGGCGTGACGACCGTGATATCGGGTAGATGGGTGCCGCCGTTATAGGGGGCGTTCAGGACATAGACATCACCGGGCGACATGTCCGGGTTCAGCTGCATGATTGTCCGGACGGACGCCGCCATCGATCCCAGATGCACTGGCATGTGGGGGGCGTTGGCGATCAGGTCGCCCGCCGCGTCGAAGACGGCGCACGAGAAATCCAGCCGCTCCTTGATGGTGACGGAGACAGCGGTGTTCTCCAGCACCGCGCCCATCTGCTCGGCGATCGACATATAGAGGTTGTTGAAGACCTCGAGCATCACCGGGTCGGCCTCGGTGCCGACTGCCCGGCCCTCGCGGGCGGTGATTCTGGTCAGCACCACATGATCATGGGCGGTGATCCTGGCCTGCCAGCCAGCCTCGATGACGATCGAGGTGTGGGGTTCGACCAGAACTGCCGGACCAGTCAGCGTATCGCCGGGGCGCATCGCCTGGCGCCGCACGTAGCGGGCGGTGTGCCAGTTGCCGTCGGAGTAGAAATCGGCGGTCAGGGTGGTCTCGATCGCGGTCTCGTCGCGGGTGTTGGTGGCAAGCGTGTCCTCAGAAACGTCGCCAGCCTCGCCGATCGCCTCGACCGTTACCACCTCGATGATCAGCGGCTTGTCGCCAGCGGAAAACCCGAAGCGGGCGCGGTGGGCGTCGGCGAATCCCGCCTGCAACGCGGCCACGGTGCCAAAGGGAACGCCGAGCGCGGTGTCGGTGCCCTTCA
>Ga0307378_10006176_pt1 | contig 16500 bp, 10 predicted proteins | sample UN1MG_FD_202238 | JGI IMG/M metagenome (GOLD analysis project Ga0307378, IMG submission 202238) | Soil microbial communities from Risofladan, Vaasa, Finland - UN-1 | ecosystem: Environmental > Terrestrial > Soil > Coastal area > Acid sulfate soil | place: Finland: Risofladan, Vaasa | collected... | reverse complement strand
TCACGGGCCGCTTTGATGACCGGCTGTTATCCGCAGCGGGTGAGCTTGCCCAATGTAATCGGCCCGAGCGCAAAAATCGGTATAAGTTCCGGCGAAAAGACCATCGCGGAGGTTCTTAAACCGCTCGGCTATGATACCGCCTGCTACGGTAAATGGCACCTGGGTCATCATCCTGAATTCCTGCCGATGCGGCACGGTTTCGACGACTACTTCGGCCTGCCTTACTCGAACGATATGTGGCCGAAACATCCGACCAGCGACAAATACCCCGACCTGCCGCTTATCGAAGGCGAAAGGGTCGTCGAATATAATCCCGACCAGACCCAGCTTACTACATGGTACACCGAGCGGTCTGTTCGGTTCATTGAGAAGAACAAGGATAAGCCGTTCTTCCTGTATCTGCCTCATTCTATGGCGCACGTACCCTTATTTGTCTCCGACAAATTCAAGGGTAAATCCGAACAGGGCCTGTATGGTGACGTCATGATGGAAATCGACTGGTCGGTGGGACAAATACTCTCGACACTGAAACAGTTGAGTTTAGATAAAAAAACTTTAGTGATATTCACTTCGGACAACGGGCCATGGCTGAGCTACGGCGACCATGCCGGCTCGGCCAAACCTCTGCGCGAGGGCAAAGGCACAACGTTCGATGGCGGCCAGAGAGAGTCAACCATTATGCGCTGGACGGGCCGGATACCCGCAGGTACGGTCTGTAAGGAGCCGGCTTCGACGATGGACATCCTGCCCACAGTTGCGAAACTGACCGGTGCGGCATTGCCTGCTAATACCATCGACGGTAAGGACATCTGGCCTTTGATGTCGGGCAAACCCGGAGCCAAGAGCCCGCACGAAGCATTTTTCTATTATCGCGGCTATGCGCTCGAAGCGGTCCGCAGCGGAAAGTGGAAACTGCACCTGCCGCACGCTTACCGTACATTGGCCGGACGCGAGGGCGGCACGGGCGGCCAACCGACTAAGTATGAACAGGGCAAAATTGGTCTGTCGTTATTTGACCTTGAAAAAGATATAGGCGAGCAAAATGATGTCTCCGGTCAATACCCGGATGTGGTAGAGAGGCTTTTGTCTCTTGCAGAGCAAATGCGCCAAGAGCTGGGCGATTCGTCTAAGAAAATGACAGGCAGCAGCAGAAGAGAGCCCGGAAGAATATAGCTGGCTTAAAAATAAATTTTCAAGAAAACAGAAGAAATATGTCGAAATTAAAAAACAAAGTGGTTGTTATGACGTATAGATAAATAGAGACAGGCAGGTTTGAAAGACTTATTATATTTTTAGTCGTCATCATATTCGCCTTCTTATTTTCATATCTTGAACCTGCCTTTCAAAGAAAGGTTCTTTCGCAGTTTGGCTGGTGTTTTTCGAAGGAGAAAAGTTTTGCGCGCAGGATTTGCGCCGATATGGAAAAAAGATCAACAGGCAGGTTTGAAATAATTATTATAATTTAAGTTGTCATCATAATCACCTTCTTATTTCATATCTCTCGAATCTGCCTTCCTGAGAAACTCACTTACACGACTGAGCTAAAAGCAGCCTTGAACGTGGAACGGATGGCCTGCGCGGAACTTATCGGCAAATTTATGAATTTGTTTTGAACTGACCATTTTTGAGCGAAAAAATAGGACAATGGAGCTTCGCAAAAAAATGGTGCTTAGCGCTATGCGTTGTTTTTGGCAGGGAGTATAGGAAATGCGAAGAATGACTGTTGATGAGATAGTTAGTGAGGACATAGTTGACAGTAAAACTCACAGATCCGTAATTGACCACATTCCGGCGGATGGTTCCTTATCGAATGGTGGCGCACCAGCCATCTCCAGACAAGCAGGCATCAACTGTCTGATGCTGATATATTTTGCTTCCGGCGCATGTTCTCTGATAGATGAGGTGGTATGGGTACGGCTTTTGAAGCTGACCCTCGGTAACACGGTTTATGCATCGAGCATTGTTGTGTCGACTTTTATGGGAGGACTGGCGCTGGGTGCTTTGATAATGGGTCGATATTCAGACCGTGTTGTGAGGCGGCTGCGGTTGTATGCTTTACTGGAAACCATCATTACAATATCGGTTTTATCTTTGCCATGGGGACTGAGAATAGCAGATAAGTTCTACGTATGGTTCTATCGTGTATATGATCCGACACATAGAGAGCTGCTGATAGTCCAGGTAATCATATCCGGGTTGATTCTGATTGTGCCGTCGATGCTCATGGGCAGTACTTTGCCGCTTTTGGGCAGGTTTGTCACCTCGCTTGAAAAGGAAACGGGCCGTTTGGTGGGCAGACTTTATGCATTTAATACTCTTGGGGCGGCTGTAGGCTGCTTCCTGGCTGGATTTGTTCTGATTCGGGCTATTGGAGTCATGAGTACATTGTACGCTGCGGCGGTTCTCAATCTTCTTGTGGCTTTCGGCGGATGGTTTTTGTCCAGACTTTCCGGATTCAAAATCGAAGAACAGGACAAAGAAGCTCGGGTCAATAGCGTGGAAGTTGTCGCGACGAAGGTGGCCGATGGCAGGATGTTCGTGTTAGTTTTCGCTTTTTTCCTTAGTGGTGCGATAAGTATAGGCTATGAGCTGCTCTGGATGCGCAGTGTCGTGCATCTGTTGAGCGGATATACTTACGTATTCTCATCTGTGCTTACAGTTTATCTGCTGGGGAATGTGATCGGAGCAGGCATAGGCAGCGGACTGGTGAAAAAATTGAAGTGCCCTGCTACAGGATTTGCGGTAACACTTTCTTTGTTGGGATTGTGCGGCATTTTTTATCTGCCATTTCTGATACTCTGGACGTCGAAGGTTCTGCCGGTTATTGGTCGAGAAGTTGAACTGGCTAACAGGATTATACCGTTTTCGACCTATATGATTAAGCCGCTCGTGCAAAGTATTTTTTTATTCCTAATACCTGCTATTATTATGGGTGCAGGTTTCCCCATAGCCTTGCAGGCCTGGGCCAATCGTGTGCATAAGGTTGGTTGGTCAACAGGGACGGCCTACGGGGCGAATACTATGGGGGCTGTTATGGGCGGACTTGCAACCGGCTTTATTCTTATCCCACTCCTGGGGACACAGCTTTCAATGTCGATTCTTGGTTTGGCGGGAATTTGGATAGCCGGGTTTATGTGGCTCTTATTCGCTTGCAACTCTAAGGCTGCAGGGCGGTTTGGTTTTTTGGCGACTGCCGGCCTGTTGACGGTTATCGCTCTGAAAATGCCGTCTGATTTGTTCGATGCCGTGGTGAAAAGCAATCCGAAGCTTCCAAAACAACTTGAGCTTCTGGCTGTTGAAGAGGGTGTTTCAACGACGGTGTCCCTGTACAGGGACACGCAGGAAGATACTTTGTATCTTTATACATCGGGCCAGAGAGTAGCAGGCGATACTTATTTTTGGCGCAGCGACCAGAAGATGCTGGGACATTTTGGGGTTCTGTTGAACAGCAAAGCGAAAAAGGTGTTGTCCGTCGGATTTGGCTCAGGTGAAAGCACGGCCTGTATGTCTCTCCACGGGCTTGAAAGGGCCGTCTGTGTCGAGATTGCTCCGGAGGTGGTGAATCTTTCTTTAAGATTTTTCAGACATATTAATCTTGGTGATAAGCTGAACGACGAAATAGATATGATTTATATGGATGCGAAAAATTATGTGCACCTGACGGACGACAAATATGACGCCATCGTCAATGACTCCATCCATCCTAAGCACTTTGCAGAGAACTCGTCTCTTTATGCTAAAGAATATTTTGAAGATGCCAGGAAGCGCCTTGATAAGAATGGGCTGTTTATTTCCTGGATACCCACACACAACGTGGAGCCTATCTCTGTCTTAAACAGCATAATAGGTACGATGATGGAGGTTTTTCCGCACGTTACGATATGGTACATGACTCCTGACCCGGCTCAATATTTTCTCGTGGTGGGTTCGGAACAGTGGCAGTATTTTTCGCCGAAGCACATGGACGGGGAGTTGTTGAAAGATAATGTGGGTAACAGTCTTTCCGAAATAAACATTAATAACAGTAAGGACGTTATGAGCTGCTACATTGGTGATGAAAAAGACCTGAGGCGCTTCATAAAGTCCTTTTCCATAAATAGTGACTTCAGGCCCTTCATTGAATTTACTACGGCTAACCGGCCGGCCGGCTGCTCTATGTTCGGGAGATTTATTTCTTGTGTAAGAAACGACTCTGTTTATGAACATATTGACTGGAAGGGACTCAGTGAGGAGGAGAAGAAAAAGTGGCTTTTAGACTATGGGCGGATTCACAAAGCCTCGAGCTACCTGTTGATGTCAAACGGCACCGGAAACTTCATGGACATATTGAAGTACTGCATGGAAGGCTTGGTTGTTTTGCCGGGGAATCCGGCACTTCTTGACCTGAGGAAAAGGACCGAGAGAGAGATGTACTACTTTTGCTCGAAGTTGTTGCTGTCCGGCAGAAAAGAGGCGGCTCTTCTGCACGCTGGAAACGTCCTGAAGATTCACCCCAATTCGGCTGTGCCCTGGATGATTAGGTCACGCTGCATGCAGGCGATGGGTAAGATACAGAAAGGGCTTGAAGCGGCGGCAATGGCAGTGCGTCTGGCACCTGATAACGCCGACACGCACTTCCTCCTTGGCTCTATTATGTTCAGTGCCGGGCGGCTGGAAGACGCCATTGCCCAATACAGAGAAGCATTGCAGCTTTCTGAAAAGCACCGGAAGTATGCCATATATAGTCAAGCCGGCATGCTAGATGCTTTGTCACAGGCCGGCGCTGCTTCCGGGAAGCACGAGGCGATTGAAGCTGCCTCCGGGGAGCAATTTGAATCAATACTGTCAGGCAGACTGAAAGAAATGACTGAAGACATCTCACAAAGAAAGGTTTTATCAGAAGCCGCGGGCAGTCTTGCCGAGTGAAATAAGAAGTGATTTGACGAACCTTATAATAAAGGAACCGTTTTTATGAATGAGTTTGAACCGGCCTTTTTAAGCGAAAAAACAGAACAATGGAGATTCGCGAAAAATGGCGTTTGGTGCTGTGCGTTACTCTTTGACAGGGACTGTCATAATACGAACCCGGTAATTAGTTGTACTTATTGTTATTAAATAGATTATCTAAATGTGCTTAAGAATGGTCGGTCGCGCGAATCTCCGAAAAATTAAAGGAGAAAAAAAATGAAACGCAAAGGTTTTACATTAGTTGAGCTTCTGGTCGTGATTGCGATCATAGCTCTGTTGATGGGCATTTTAATGCCCGCACTGTCGAGGGTAAGGCAGATTGCCTTCCGCATGGTCTGCGGGACGAACCTGTCCGGTATCGGCAAGGCAATGCTTATCTACAGCAACGATTACGAAGATGAGTTTCCGCGTGCCGGCGGCAGAGACAGCACATGGAAAAATCAATTAGGAGGTGGTGTCAATGGCTGGATGGCCGATAACCGCTTCGCCGCTTACGGCTTACAGAACAACGGCAGTGGAGGCGCAGCCACCATCACGTCCAGTTTTTATCTTCTGGTCAAGTATGCCGAGGTAACGCCCAAGTCATTCGTCTGCAAGGGTGATTCCGGGACCAATGAATTTAAGCCCGTCGATTACGACGCAGGCGGCTATGATCTTATCGACCTCTGGGATTTCGGCCCCACCGGCACTGACCACTGCAGCTATTCCTACCATATGCCTTACGGCCTGTACGCCCTGACTACATCGAGCGAACCAGGTATGGCAGTAGCAGCGGACCGGAACCCCTGGATGGACTCCCCGGCGGCAGAAGGCAAAACTGCAGACGTGCTGGCTGCATACAATCCTGATGGTGGTAAAGAATATACCAATCTCGGAAACGCCATTGCTCACCAGGAAGACGGGCAAAACGTACTGTTTATGGACATCCACGTGACCTTTGAAAAAGTACCGTTCTGCGCCATCAACGATGACAACATTTACACCTGGGATGACCTTTCGGGAGATCCCCGTCGAGGCGGTTACCCAATTGCCAACACCAGTGAGCCGGCTCACAGGACGGATTCGTTCCTCGTTAACGATGGCGAAGGCGAAAAGGGCAGGTGTTTCCCTGCTGATACACCTGTATGGGTAGATGGCGTACTCGTGCAAATCTCGAAAGTTATCGTAGGCCGGACAGTCGGCTGTCTCGCAACAGCCAGACAAATCGAAAAACTTGAAGAGCACCAGGGTTCCTTCGAATGCCGCGATATAACGCTCGAAAACGGAAATCGCATCAGCGTCGTTGATGCACACCGCTTCATGCTTGATTCCGGAAAATGGATTGCTGCCCCGAACCTGCAAAACGGTATGAGGCTCAAATCGTTGAAGGGTTCAATTGCGATTAAGAGCGTCGTAAAAAGACCATTACCTTTCGTCGGTAAGGTCTATAATCTTAAGGTAGCCGGCTCAGACCGGTACATGGTAGGAAAAGACGGTGTGATTGTGCGAGATTGGTAAGGTATTATGTTGAAAGCAATTAATTGTTAGATGACCGGGTTGTGTAGAGACAGTTCCTCCTTGTTTGTTCTATTTGGGCGGCCTTGTGTGGCGGAACACAGGGCCGTTTTTTTTTGTTAAGTGGTGATTATTAGAACATTTAACTGAACATAGGATTTGTCTTAATCTTCGGTTTATGTTAAACTGCGCGTTTTGGTTTTCAGGGAGTTTAAAAATTGGGACAAACGCTTACTTACAAGATACTCAGCAAACACCTCATCGAAGGCAAGCTCGCCGCCGGCCAGCAGGTTGGCATTCGTATCGACCAGACGCTTACTCAGGACGCCACGGGAACCACGGCGTTTTTACTATACGAATCGATAGGGGCCGCTAAAGTTAAAACCGATTTATCGGTAAGCTACATCGACCACAATATGGCCGGCTTCGGGCCGGAGAACCATAACGACCATTTATACCTGCAAACGATAGCTGCAAAGTGCGGCGTTTATCATTCGCGTGCGGGTAACGGCATCTGTCATCAGGTTCATTTAGAGAGGTTCGGCAAACCCGCCGCAACGCTGTTGGGTAGCGATTCTCATACGCCGACCGGCGGCGGAATCGGTATGCTGGCAATCGGCGCAGGCGGGATGGATGTTGCGGTGGCTATGGCCGGTGGGCCGTTTTATCTGAAATGCCCGAAAGTTTTAGGGGTGAAACTGACAGGCCGGTTGAACGACTGGGTGGCCGCGAAAGATGTCATTCTCAAACTGTTGAGTATTCTCACAACGAAAGGCAACGTCGGCTGGGTGGTCGAATATTTTGGCCACGGAGCCGAACGGCTGTCAGTACCGCAGCGGGCGACCATAACAAATATGGGAGCGGAATTAGGTGTAACTACAAGCGTCTTCGCCAGCGATGAACAGACGAAAAAATTTCTTTCCGCACAAAAACGCCAGGATGACTATCAGCCGCTGGAGGCTGACGAGGATGCCGAATACGACCGCGTCATTGAAATAAATCTGGATGAGCTTGGGCCGCTGGCTGCTTGTCCGTCTTCACCGGATAATGTCAAATCTGTCGTAGAAATCGCCGGCCTCGAAACCGCCCAGGTTGTAATAGGAAGCTGCACGAATTCGAGCTTTGCCGATTTGATGATGGTCGCGAAGGTATTAAAAGGTCGGCGTGTAAATAATATGGTAGAATGTGCAATCGCTCCGGGCAGCAGAGAAGTTCTGAATATGCTGGCCCAGAACGGAGCATTGGCGGATATGCTTTCAGCGGGCGCACGGATTTTGGAATCGGGCTGCGGGCCCTGTATAGGGCAGGGCTTTTCCCCGGCGAATGATGTGGTGAGCCTGCGGACCTTTAACAGGAACTTTGCCGGGCGAAGCGGAACAAAAGGCGATAAGGTCTATCTGGTCAGTCCGGAAACAGCGGTCGCTTCTGCCTTGACGGGTAAAATTACCGACCCCCGTGATTTGCCGGAATTGCTCGGCTCTGATTATCCGAAAATCGAACCGCCGGACGAATTTGTTATTGATGACAGTATGATAGAGCAGCCATTGAGTGATGACGAAGCGGCAAAGGCGGAGGTTTTACGCGGGCCTACTATTGTTGTACCCGAGCCCCCCGCACCATTACCGCAGAAACTGACGGGCCAGGTGCTGATTAAATGCGGCCAGAAGATAACCACCGACCACATTATGCCCGCAGGAACTTTTCTGAAACTGCGCTCGAATGTGTCCGAATACGCGAAGGTTGTTTTCAATTGCTTCAATGAAGAAGGCAAGCCGACTTTTGCCGAACGGGCGCTTCAATTAAAGGAAAAAGCCATTGCCGGCCTTATTGTGGCCGGCGAAAGCTACGGCCAGGGTTCGTCGAGAGAGCACGCCGCACTTTGTCCGATGTATCTCGGTGTGAGGGCTGTGATTGCCAAAAGCATCGAGCGAATCCACAAGGCGAACCTGATAAATTTCTGCATCGTGCCGATAGAATTTGCCGACCCGGCCGACTATGACAAAATCGAATGCGGCGACGAATTCCGTGTAGATAATCTGATAGAAGCAATCAAGGCAAGTGACAAGGTTAAGATTGTAAAAGCGGACGGCTCATTCGAATTTGTCGGCAAGCTGGAGCTTTCACCGAGAGACAGGGAGATTCTGCTGTCGGCCGGCCTTCTCAATTACACACGCAAAAGCGCGAATGGATAAAAAAACAATAACCATATTCGGGACAAGCAGAGCTGGAGAGGGCGATTCTGCTTATGCGCTGGCGTACGAAACAGGCAGGCTGCTGACCCAGGCCGGCTTTACCATCGCCAACGGTGGATACGGCGGAACGATGTTGGCAGCGGCCAAAGGAGCATCCGAAACAGGCGGTGAAGTAATCGGTGTAACGTGCTCGGCTTTTAAGAACAGCAGACCCAACAAATATATCAGCCGTGAAGTTGTTACCTCCTCGCTCGATGAGCGGCTGGATAGGCTGATTCAATTGGGACAGGCTTATGTTGTACTGCCCGGAGGAACCGGAACACTGCTGGAGCTGGCGAAGGTCTGGGAATTAAAAAACAAGGGCTTTCTCAAAACAGACAAACCGATTATACTTTTAGGTGGATTCTGGAAGCCGCTGGTCGATTCGGTTGCAACCGATGACCCTGACAGCAGCAGATATGTAATGCTGGCGAATGAGCCGCAGCAGGTTATTAAGTTGATTAATGAATGTTGATTATTTGTAATTCAAGAATATCTGATATGGAAAAGAGACCGGCAATTTTTATTTTAGTGTTCTTTTTAGTTACAATCCCGGCTGTATCGGGATTCGGCGCTGAGACCCCCCAAGAAAATCTGCTGTGGGACGGCTTTGTTTTAATGGGTGTTAATGGTAAAATAACCCCCGCCGTTTTGCCCGGCAAAAGCGAAAAAGCGGTTGATAGTAACGCACCTCTCGGGCGCGGGCCCAATCTTGTTTCCAGCGAGAGTGGATGGTTCTATGAATTTGCCGACGATGTGAACGATTTAAGAGTTAAAACCCCTGCGGGGACCATCTTAAAGTTGCTGCCGTCGTCAGCACTGGAAAAGTTGATTGCCGATGTTAACGAGCGTTCTGCCAATACCTACAGGCTCTCGGGCTGGGTTACAAAATACAAGGGCAGGAATTTTATATTCCCGAATCATTTTCTACCTGTTAGTACAATAATTAATCAGCAGCCTCAAACAGATCAAGAAACAAAAGAAGACATCCAAAGCGCGCCTGAAAAAGAGTCTGAGCAGCCCGCCGTAAGTGAGCCGAACAATTTATTGGCCATGCCGAAAGAGATTATGGAAAGGCTCAAAGCCGGGAGGATTGTCAGGCCCCAGACTCCGAAACGGACACCGAAGACAAAAACAACAGTGTTAGAGCAGGATTCCATCCTGGCCGACAGGAGCGCATTTCTGGTCAAAAATAAAGACGGCCGGCTTGTGTTTATTCTGGATGCACTTGGCCGCAATGTCCGGCCTGTATCATTGCTGCTGCTGCCGTGCGAAGCGCTGGAGCTGGCCGAGCTTACACAATCCGCGATTCCCGAGCCTGTACGGTTTAAGATAGCGGGTATTGTGACTAAGTATAAAGGCGAAAAATATCTGCTGCTGCATAGGGCGACACGAATTTACAGCCACGGCAACTTCGTAAGATAAAGGACTGACCAATGCCCCACGAACTCGACCAAATTCTAATTTTATATGACCAGCCAAAGTTTCAAGAAAGATTGTTTAGTGTTTTATTTTCTAAAGCAGGCATGTCACATTTTGGTTTAGGTCCGAGGCATACAGAAAACAGACAAAAAGTTGAAGCGATACTACGGGATGTTGTTGAAAACGGGGATGAGGCAATCGTAAAGTATACGGAAGAATTTGATGGGATTAAACTAACACCAGAAAATTTTAGAGTTGCCCAAAACGATCTAAAAAAATCGCATGAACAAGTTCCCTCGGAATTATTGAACTCGATTCGAAATTCAATTGAAAACGTAAAAAGATATCAAAAAGAAATTTTCATAGGAAAGGATAAAAAATGTTCCGGTGGTACCGGAATAAAATACACACCGATAAAAAGGGTCGGTGTATGTGTACCAGGTGCTTCTGCGCCGTTGCCTTCAACGGTAATTATGACTGCGGTTCCTGCAATGGTAGCGGGTGTTAAGGAAATAGTCGTAGTGTCGCCCCCAAGATATGAGGGTGGCATCCATCCAGTAACTTTGGCGGTTTGTTATGAACTGGGAATTGATGAAGTCTATCGCATTGGCGGTGCACAGGCAGTAGCAGCATTAAATTTTGAGACTAAAACAATTAAACGTGTTGATAAAATCGTCGGTCCGGGTAATCAATGGGTTCAAACTGCTAAACAGTTAGTTTTTGGTGATGTTGCAATTGACTCAATAGCCGGGCCGAGTGAGGTTTTGATTATTGCGAATGATAGCGCAAATCCTGCTTGGGTGGCAGCCGATATGCTAAGCCAGGCTGAACATGCACCAGGAAGCGCGATTATGTTTTCCGACTCGGAGGAGTTTGGGAAGAAGGTTTTGGATGAACTTGAGAAACAGGTCAAACAATTAAACAGGACCAAAGAAACAATAGAATGTCTAAAGAAATTTAGCAAAATTGCTGTATTTGAGTCTATTGAGGATGCAATTTATTGGGCAAATGAATTCGCGATAGAGCATTTGCAGATCCAATGTGGCAAAGAAAGCAGAAAAATAGCGGACACGATTGAAGATGCGGGTGCAATATTTATTGGCGATTATAGTCCTGTAGCAGTGGGTGACTACTGGGCCGGACCAAGCCATACGTTGCCGACAGGAATTAGCGCAAGATTCTTTAGTGCTTTAAGTGCCAATGACTTTATCAAGTCAACGAGTATTATCGAATACGATAAAAAGAAACTGGCCGAAAGCGCCGACGATATTATTCGTCTTGCCGAAGTCGAAGGCCTCGACGCCCACGCAAAAAGCGTCAGGATAAGACAGCAGGATTAAAATCCCTCCCAAAAACTACACTTCCCAGTTGAGTCTTTCACGGTATTTATAACTAAACCGTCCCAATAAATGTGCCATTATCATTGTCAGGTAAATACAGACTGCACTTAGTAAGTAACTTATAATAAAGGATTGTGGCATTATTACTAATATAATCGCTATGACCCCGCAAACTGCGAAAAAGAGCAGGACCAGACCACAGTAAGGAAGAAAAACGTTAAACATCGAAGCGATAATTAATATTGGATTTAGTGCTCGAAGAGAATCGAACAAAACCAGCCCCAGCAGCACCATTGGCAAAAAAAGGACTCCGTATGTCACCAGCAGCCAGAAGATTATGTCTGTCTGTTTGGTTATAATAAGATATGCCACTAATGGGCCGACGCAGACGGCAACACAAATAAAAGTATTTAATATCAGCCAGATAAGCTCCCCAGCGTTGAGTAGTATGCTTGGCGATAATTCGATATCCGGTGCGCGTCGATTTCCGCCGGCACTGTCGCGAATGCAATCTGAAAGGCAGTAAATCAAGTATCCAACGAAGACTACTATAATTGCTATTGAAGGAGAAAGGTGGATCCAATAATTAAGATGGCCCAACGGCGGCAGCATTCGAGGCAAAAAAGAAAGAATAGCCAGATTAACCAGACCCGAGGCGCTTATCGGATAAAGAAATATATCGATAAACCACGGAAGCCTACTCAAAACGGCGGTTTCTTCCGACGATTCTTCTTCAGGCTCCTGATTATATTCGTCGCTGTCTGCGGCCGCCTCGGTATGACTAAGAGCCAGCTCTTGAGTTTCGTCTTTTTGCGGCATTGCCAAAAGAGATAAGTCGTAGGCGGAATATTTTGAGTTGATTTTAGAATCTTCGGAATCGCCTTGCCTTGTAAGAGGGCTTTGAATCTGGACTTCCGGAATTACAATTATATTTTTACATTTCGGGCATCTGCCTTTTTTACCTGCGTTGTTTTTGTGAACGCTGAACTTCTGGCCGCAGTTTTCGCAGCGAAACTTTATTATCGAGTCTGAATCATCCACTTTGAAGCCTTCTTTTTTTCAGCTCTTTAACCGGTAATTCTATCAAGCCGCTCTATCAGGTAAGACGCTGTGGAGACGATTTTATTCAACCTAAATTAGCTTCGACTATTTTTTTCACCTTCCAGGTCCCAGTTAAGCCTGTCCTGATATCGCCAGTAAAACCGTCCCAGAAGGTGGGCATCTATTAATGCTGTATAGATAATAATAGAACGAAAGATAACATTCGAAAATAGTGACTCCTGCTCTTGTGCGGGTATCATCCGGATTAATAAGATCGGTCCGACGAATAAAATAATAAGACCGAGATACGGGCAGAATGTATTGGATATCGATTTTATAAACGTGCGGAAATTAAGACCGCGAACTATGTCGTGCATAAGAACGGATAATAATCCCATTGGATAAAGAAAAACGGCAATGACTAGTAAAAACCAGGAGATTAGGTTCATTCCTCCGGCGGATATTGTATAGATAACAAATGGACCCAAAAAAACCGCGAAACAACCAATTATGTTTACCACCTGCCCGAACATATCCCTTAGAGTAGGAATCCCGCCAAATCCATGAGGTGCTCGTATCCAGCCGTATGCACTTTCGCGAACACACTCGGCGAGATACCAGTATATGTATAGAAAGAGGAGGATCTTCACAAAAAATCCTGCAATACTGAAGAGAAAAGCAAGCAGGTACGGAAGTATGCTCTCTATAGTGTTGAGTAGTTGCGGCACTAAGATGAAAATCGCAAGATGTTTAAGCCCCGGCCAATTGAAAGGATAGAGAAATATGTCGATTAACCAGGGGGCTTTGCGCAGGGCGGCCGGATCGGTTTCTTGTGGAGGTTCTTCTTCCTCTTCGGACTCGCTGGCCTGCTCGGAGGCGATAGCTTCGCACATTTGTCTATGTTTGAGGATGTTTTGTTCCTGGATATTCAAAAGGCTTGAATCATAGTCAGAATACCTGGAACTTGTTTGTGTTGTGTTCGTGCTCTCTGCCTTCGGGATAAAGATTATGTAATAACAGTTGGGGCATCGAATATTTTTGCCTGCGTAGCTTTCGGAGACGGTGGATTTGTAGCCGCAGTTTTCACAGTAAAACCTAACAAAAGGGTCCGCCTCACCCACTTTCAATCCTGCCTTTCCGGAGCATTGAAATCAAAATAAGCGATTAAGCACTTGCCAGTTTTTCTTTTATCAGTTCCGCGGCTTTTTTGAGAGCATCGTCTATTTTTTTTGGATTTTTTCCGCCGGCCTGTGCCATTTGGGGCCGGCCTCCGCCCCCGCCGCCGATTATTGGAGCGGTTTCCTTGACGATGTCACCGGCCTTTAGACCTTTCTTGATGACATCGTCGGTCATGCCCGCAAGCAGCGTCGCCTTGTCGCCGTCGCCGAAGCCCAAAACAATAGCGGCTGATTTCGCCTTCTTCTTGAGCATATCGATGGCTTCCCGCGCCTGCTCGATATTATTTGCTCCCTGCAACTGGCCGATTATTACGGAAGTCTCGCCGACCTTTTCGCATTTTTGAAGGAGTTCTTTTGCCTCGGCCATAACATCGGCCCCGGACGCCCTTGCCGCCGTCTTTAGTTCCTTCGAAAGTTTTTTATTTTCCTTTATCAACTGGCCGACCCTGTCAACCAGCCCTTCGGAGGGAACTTTCAATATTGCCGAAAGCTCATCGACAATGTCACTTGCCTTTTCGAAGTAGCTGTTAAGACCCGAGCCCGTCAGCGCCGTAATCCTGCGAACGCCTGCCGAGATACTCTCTTCTTTGATTATCTTAAAATCGCCGATGGAACCGAGTCTGTCAACGTGTGTGCCGCCGCAGAATTCCCGGCTAAAGGCCTCGGCGATTTGGTCCTGGCCCTCTGCGCCGATGGCCACCACCCGGACGTCGTTTCCGTACTTTTCACCGAACAGAGCCATTGCACCCATTTGTTGCGCCTTTTCTTTGGGCATTACCACCCAGGTGAGCGGCAGGTCGGATATGATTTTTTCTCTCACCAGTTCCTCGACACTTTTCAGCTCTTCGGCAGAGGGAGCCTTGGGACAGGTAAAGTCGAATCTCAAATAGTCCGGCCCGACAAAACTGCCCTGCTGAGCTGCGGATTTGCCGAGCACCTGCTGCAAAGCCCACTGGAGCAGGTGGGTTGCGGTATGGTTTTTCTTTATCGCGTCCCTGTCTTTGCTTACAATTGCTTTTACGTTTTGACCCGGGCCGAAGGAACCCTCGAAAACTTTACCTCGATGAATGATACAGTTGGCTATTTTTGCGGTGTCTTCGACGATGAATTTAGCGTTGTCCGATTTATCCGCTGTGGTGGATTCTATAACACCGCAATCGCCGACTTGGCCGCCCGCCTCGGCATAGAAGCAGGTTTCCTCAAGAATCAGGCAGACCTCTGCACCGGCTTCGATACTGCCCTGGTCCTTGAAGCCGCCGTCGTCAAGCCAGCCGATTACTTTGCTCTGGCAGCTATTGGTATGATATTTGTGGACATCTTCGGTCCTCGGCAATTCGGTATCTGTCAGTGCCGCTGCGAGTGAGTCATTTTTCTGCGCCGCCCTTGCCCGCTGCCGCTGGGCTTCCATGAGTTCGTTAAATTTAGCCGTATCGACCTTCAGGTTGCGTTCCTGAGCCATAAGCTCGGTCAAATCAAGCGGAAAGCCGAATGTGTCGTAAAGCTGGAAAGCATCTTCGCCGTTGATAATTTTTTTGGGTGATTCCTGTGCGCGTTTGGCGGCGCTGTTGAAGATTTCTATGCCCCTGTCGAGTGTTCTGCCAAAGCTTGTTTCTTCGGATTCTATTACCGTTGAGACGTAGTCCGCCCTTTCTCTTATCTCGCCGAACGTATCGCCCAGACAATCGACGACTACCGGCACGAGTTTGTACAAAAACGGCTCGTGCATTCCTAATTCCCTGCCGAACCTCGAAGCCCGGCGGAGTATTCGGCGAATCACGTATCCCCGGCCTTCGTTGGATGGGATCGCTCCGTCGGTTATCGAAAAGACAAGCGAGCGAATATGGTCGGCTATTACTCTAAAGGCGTTGTCTGTTTTGTTGCCGAGTTTCGATGTATATTTGTGGCCGGTGATACTGCCGGTGTAATCGATTATGGGCATAAATAAATCGGTATCATAGTTGCTCTGCTTGTTCTGCAGCACAGCCACGATTCTTTCGAGACCTGCGCCGGTGTCAACGTATTTGCGGTTGAGAGGCACCAGCTTGCCGTCAGGCAGACGATTGAACTGTATGAAGACAAGATTCCATAACTCGATGTATCTTGCGCAGCCGCTGTTGACCCGGCAATTATGGCCCGGGACATTTTTCATATCGCACATTTCAGGACCGAGGTCGATGTGTATTTCGCTGCACGGCCCACAGGGACCGGACTCGCCCATCTCCCAGAAGTTATCTTTTTTACCGCAGGCAAGGACCCTCTCGGCGGGTATCGACGTTACTTTGGTCCATAAGTTTGCGGCCTCTTCATCTTCGGGCAGGCCGTCACGCCGGTCGCCGGCAAAAACCGTCGCCCAAAGGCGCTCCGGCTCGATTCCCCAAACGTCGGTTAAAAGCTCCCAGGCCCATTGGATTGTCTCGGCCTTGAAATAATCATCGAACGACCAGTTGCCTAACATTTCAAAAAATGTGTGGTGATAAGTGTCTTTACCAACTTCTTCAAGGTCATTGTGCTTGCCGCTGACACGCAGGCACTTTTGAGTGTTCGCTGCTCTCGGATACTGAGGAGGGCTCAGGCCCAGGAAGATGTCCTTGAATTGATTCATTCCCGCGTTGGCAAAAAGCAGACTCTGGTCGCCAATGGGAACTATGGGCGAGCTGGGGACAAATTCATGGCCTTTGCTTTTGAAAAAATCTATAAAGCTGCTTCTTATTTGCTTTGCACTTGACATTTAGTATTTCGTTTACTCTCTCGACAATTGTTTACTTGTTTTTCTTCATCGCCTTTACGAAGCAACTGCTAATTAATCATCAGTCTCAATTATTAAGCCTTTGGCGACGAGGACTTTAT
>Ga0307378_10006175_pt1 | contig 16500 bp, 20 predicted proteins | sample UN1MG_FD_202238 | JGI IMG/M metagenome (GOLD analysis project Ga0307378, IMG submission 202238) | Soil microbial communities from Risofladan, Vaasa, Finland - UN-1 | ecosystem: Environmental > Terrestrial > Soil > Coastal area > Acid sulfate soil | place: Finland: Risofladan, Vaasa | collected... | reverse complement strand
GGATTGACCGGAGCAACTGGAACATCTGGTTCATCAGGTAGTTCAGGAACATCTGGTTCAAGCGGTTCGTCAGGGAGTTCGGGCAGTTCAGGAACATCTGGATTGACCGACTTAGTTAATGATCCCATACCTCAACTTGGCGGAGATCTTGATGCTAACTCTCATGATATTAATATGGGCGATCAGTCTATTAATCAAGCTGAACTTAAAGACTATTCAGAAACAGTAGCATCTCCAGATTCAACATCGGGAACATTAATACTTGATATAGAAGATGGCAATGTATTTGCAATAACATTGACCGAAGATACTGCAATTACTTTTAGTAATCCCCCAACAAGTGGAAAAGCTGGAAATTTAAGTATGATATTAACTCAAGATGATCCAGCAAGGACTGTTACTTGGCCGGGTAGTGTAAAATGGGCTGGAGGCACAGAGGCAGATATTTCTACTGCAAGTGCAATCTACATATTAACATTTCTAACTATAGATGCTGGAACAACCTGGTATGGATTTGTTTCTGGTAGTGAAATGGCAACACCGTAAGGAGAAAAGTATGTTAGCACAAAAACTTATGATGATAGATGCTTCAATTGTTTTTGAGAATCCTCAAAACTGGGATCCCGCTAGCATAACGACAATCGCACCAACTTCATCTGGTACGATATCTATACTTGATGGAGGATCTGGAAATAAACTTTGGTCAGTTAGCGGTTCAGGATTTTGGTTAGATCCTGGATTTACACTAAAAAGCTTAGTAACAACATCTAATTCGATTACCCTTTACTCTTCTGGTGCTTGTGGTTCTGCAACGATAACTGTTGGTGAAGCAGTAGGATATGTAAGGTCTACGACAGGGCAATGGTCAGCACCAACGCAAGTTTGTTTAGCTTCTACTTTATATTTGCTTACAGGAAATTGTTGTAATGTGGTTGAAGGAAAATTTAGATATATTTCCTGTATAGCTATTTATGAAGACTCAGAACCTTGTGTAACTTGTGCGCCTTATGCTTGTACCGGAAGTCCAAGTTACTGCGGATCAGAAATGACTGTGGATGGTTGGAAGCGTCGTAGTTGGGGTGATAATAGAACCGAAGAATGGGTATGCTGATGGATTTTAAAAAATTTGAAAAAGAGAGTAATGTTAGGGGGATTAATTGATGGATACAGAGAAATTTGAAAAGGATATGGAAGTTTTTAGTCTTGGACAACATCAAGATGTTTTAACTTATCTAACTCATCTTGAGACTAATGGTTGGACAATCGAAGATGCCAAGGAATGGGTTGAAGGAGAGAAGGAAAAGTTAACTCAACAGCAGGGGAAACTTGAAGGGATAACTAAAAAATGCCCCCTCTGTCAAAGTCCTATGGCTCTCCTCCCTATTAACGATAGTCCGGGAACCAAGACCGGAGATGACTCGCAATCAATGTGGCTTTGCTCAAATAAGAATTGCATGAATGATATCTACAACAAAGAAAGTGTGGCAGAAGTTATATCTGTACGTAAAGAAACAAACAATAAAAATAAGAACATATATATATAAGAAACCAGAATGAAAGGAGAATAGTAAATGATAAAAGCGAAAAAGAGGGATTTATTAAATTTATGGCAAATTCTTGAAGGGTTAAAGAATAAAAAACAAAATGTTAAGTTCAGTTATTTTGTTGCAAAAAACAGACTTGCAATCAAAGGTGAGGTTGATGCTCTAAATGAGGCACAAGAGGCATCAGAAGAATTTAAACTGTATGATGCAAAAAGAGCAGAGTTGGCAGCTTCTTCAGCCGATAGAACTGCTGATACCGGACAACCAATGACTTCTAATGGACAATATGTTATTAGGGAGAAAAAAGAGGAGTTTGAAAAACAATTAGCTGAACTCAAAGAGCAATATAAAACTGCTATTGAGGACAGGCAAAAACAGCTTGTTGCCTTTAAAGAGTTGCTTGAGGAAACTTTCGACTTTAAAGGGCATTCGATTAAGTTGGACAATCTCCCTCCGGACATTGAACCAACTATACTTGAGTGTCTTCTTACTGTTGATCTAATTTTAGAAGAAAATAAATCTTAGGTTCCGACGGGGTTCCCCCAATTACCGGTGTAGGATCATTCTGATTCTCCCTACGGACTAAGATAACTGAAAGGATTCATAATGGAAAACAAAAAAGTAGAAAAAGATTTTATCGTCATGATTGGTATGAGTTTATCCGGAAAAACCTATCATGTTGATTTTAACTATTTACCAGGGTATCAATTGTTATCAAGTAATCACTACAAACAAGCATTTAAAACAACGAAAATTAGCAATCCAAATATTGTATATGCAGCAATGGAATTGACTGCAAGAAGTCATATGATTAAAGGACTGCCAATTGTTGTTGATGAATCTAATTTAGATGTCGATTCTCTTTTTCTATGGAAATCAATGACAAGAGAGTTTGGATATAATATCAAAGGTGTTCTTATAGACACACCTTTAGATGTCTGTACAGCAAGATTAAAATATTTCCTAAAAGGAGAACCCATTTCAGAAGAGATGCATAATAAATTAACAAAAGAACATGAAAAAATCGAAGAATTAAAAACACTCCTGAAAATGAAACATCAGAATATTTTGGATGCGGTATTATTTATTAATTACGATGGAGGATAAAACGTATGAAGTTTTACAATGTAGACCTGCAAGGAAAATTTTGGGTCCAAAGAGGTGCAAGCGAACCAGCCGGAACTACAATAGCAGATAGGGGAAGGTTATTCTTTCCAACTTCAGCAGACTATTTATCAGTACGAAATTCCACTGGATGGAGTCAGCTTTGGGATGCGGATCATATGGATGAATTAGCCGCTGCCCTTATAAACGACTCAACATCACTTGACGTTATATTTTTGAGGAAGGATAAAGATGATACCACCCTTTTTAGTGTTGAATTTGGTGGATTGACTCGAGGCGGTAATACTGTATGGGATGCCGGAAATGACGGAGCAGCATCAGGATTGGATGCTGATTTACTTGATGGTCAACAAGGAACGTATTACTTGGATGCAACTAATCTAACAGGCACAATTGATTCCGCCCGCTTAACTGGTACCTACGCTATAAGCATATCAGGTACAGCAGATGTAGCTAAATACTCATAATGAAAGGAATGTGAATGTTTACAGCATGTTTTGTAATTACCGAAAAGTGTAATTTAGATTGCGACTATTGTTATATGAATAATTGTGATATATTTATGCAACCAGAAGTGTTTGATTTTCATTATGAAAAAACTCTACCACAATTCATGAAACACTATGGTGAAGATAAATATTATCTTGATCTATTTGGTGGAGAACCATGCCTAAACTGGGGGTTAGTTGATCATATAGTTAAAAAGGTCAGAGGCGATGAAAACCTTGAAGCGGTAAGATTAATGACTAATGGATTGTTAATTGACGAGACACACGCACTATTCATTAAACAGAATAACATAAAACTATCTTTATCTTTTGATGGACTGTGGGCGAAGAATCTAAAACAATACAAAAATAAGAAGAAATTATTTAAGACGATGGTCGATGATTGTTCTGTTTGTGTTACTCCACAGAATATGAATATGGCAGACAATTATAAATTTCTAATTGAGGAATTTAATCTTGTCCCAAAATTTAAAATCGTGAGAGATAACATATGGTCTGATGAGGATGTTCATCTTTTCAAAAGTGAGTTGGATAAATTGGAAGAAATCTATTTTGACTATTTAAGAGAAGGAAACAATCTAATACCCAAACTATTTGAGCATAGATTATTAATGCTAATAGAGGGTACTATACATAAAATGGATAAAATGAGATGTTTTGTAGGGAAAAACGGAGTTGCATTTTCTCCCCTTGGAAAGGTTTATCCATGTGCTCGCTTCATGACAAGTGACTTCCTTCCTTTATTTGATGGAAAGAACATTCTAGAAGAAAACTTAAAACTTATTGACGAATTTGCCAACAAATTCTCAAATGAATGTAAAAAATGTGAAATAAGTGAGTGCTGTGACCACATTTGTTTACAACAAGAGTTTCTTAATCAGGGTGTAATTAAAAATGTTTGCGAGATATACAAATTAGTAACCAACAAAGTTATCAGAATAAATCATAAACTGAAAGAGAATGATATTTGGACCTCGTATGTAAAAAATAAATATAGGGGAATAATGAATGGATAAAAATTTTGATATATACTGTGCTTGTCTACTGATGTTCAGTGCATCAGAACATCTGTACAAACACGAGCAAGAATTTTCAAATTTTCTATTGGAAAAAACCAGAGAACTAATGGGCAAAATTGAAATAAATGAAAAAATAATCTCAGAGGTTGAAGAATATGCAAAACAGATCAAAGAATCAATCACAACTGGAGGTATTCAGCACAGACCTGACTCAGATACTAAGAAGTCCACAGAATAAGAAAACATTTTCATTTGAAGTAACTTTAACTGAGGGATGCAATTGGAATTGTGAATACTGTTTTGAAGGCAAGGATAAAATAACTGGAAAGAAGCATTTATTAAATAAAAATCCAGAAGTTTTAATAGATTCAATAAAAAATGTCTTGGACAACCAGTGGTTCAATGAAACTTTTGATGGAGCAAATATTGATTTTTGGGGCGGCGAACCAACTCTAAACTTGGATCTTATGAAAAAAATATTTGATTCCTTTATTGACGATGATCGAGTGAGATTCTTTATTTACACAAACGGATCCAGAGTTAATAAATTACTTCCAATCATTTGGGATTTGAAAGAAAGGACTTCTAGAAATAGTTCAAAGATATTAATTCAAGTATCATATGATGGCAATCCTATACATGATATACGAAGGATAGATTCAAAAGGCAGCGGGACTTCTAAAGTTGCAATTGAAGCAATGGATTTATTATTTACTCATGGATTTCAATTTCAAATAAAGTCAACTATAATGCCAAAGGATTTCATGTATTTGCCTTATGCTTGGGATGACATTTTATTTCTTCAAAAGAGATATGGGAACATGATAGGATATGCTCCAACAATTGACTATTATAACGTAAAGTTTAAAGATGAGTATTTGAATGAACTTGAAAAAGGTTTATTGGAAATATCCAAGCGAGAGTATGAATATTTTAAAGAGCATGATAGTTTTTTGCTTAATTGGTTTCAAAAATCTGGAAAAAAACAATGTGGTATTGGAAAATCAATGTGTGCTATTGACATTGATGGATATGTATATTTATGCCACGGATGTATCTATAGTGGAGTAAATGACGATTTAACATTTTCTAATATCTTTAATGATAATAAATTGTTAGAAGGAATTAAAAAGAATTACTCAACTCTAAAATCATTTTACTATGATGAAGAATGCGAAAGTTGTGTAGCTACTACATGTATCAGATGTAACTATGCAAAATATTTAAATAGCGATAAGTCTAGTTTTTTAGATAAATTTTATGACTATAAAAGTCAACCAGAGTTGTGTAAATATTATAAATTGATCGGTAAAATTAATCGAGCTTTACAGATTTTAATTATGGAGGAAAAGTAAATGTCTTGTTCTTGTAACGGATATTGTAATAACCAAGATTGTAGCGGTCACATTGCAACGTGCGCAAATAGTTATAGTTTTACTGCAGTTGCCATCGGAACTATAATAGATGATGTTCATATGGATGACCTATATACTGCTGTAAATGGTGCATACACAAGAAGGGGGTTGGCTCTTCCTTCGTGGCCAACCTTTCCAGTTAGTGGTGGAGATATTGTAACTGCCGCAAGGTATAACACCACAAAAACTAATATAAATGCTTTACATGCTGGATTGGTTACATCTGTTTTTAGTGTAGCAGCCATAGTATATGCAGCTGAAACAATAGAATTACAGACCGATGCTAATACAGTAAGAAATGAGTGTATATGTAACTATAACTGCACTTGTAACATTAACTGTTCTTGTAACGTTAATTGTTCTTGTAATTATCCATAATAGGAGGAGTTTAAAAAAATGGCACAACCCTTATTTTTCACTGAAGTTAAAATAGTTGACGATGGTAGTATATATCAAGTAGTTGACGTTCAAAATGTGGATTCCAAGTTTTCTAAACCTGTTGATTTATATCTAAGCGTTGGAGATGATGTTGCGTTTGAATTAAAAAGACACTTAAATGCTGGCAATATTATTAAAATCTCTATTGCTGATGCTAAAAAGGGAACTCACGGACAAGGTAAAAGTTTGAAAATTGATGATTTCACAATTGTTGAAGTTTTAGCATTAGATCAATATAAAAATCAAAAGAAAGGTGGGGTGAATAATATTTTCACTTATGCGTTAGCAACAACAGGTGGGCTTGTATATTTCGCAGCTATGCAGTCGTTTGCTGTGCTTGCATCTTATGGATATTTTATCACCAATGAGAACAGAGAAGAAAAATATTTAGAAATCATCAACACAGGGGATGAAGATTTGATTGCAGCATTAGAAGAATATCTTGATGCTTATGATAGCATTACTCCCCTTTCATCTCTATACAAAAGTATGAAACAAGCTATGGTTGATATTGATGCTGCTGCTAACGAGGGAGAAGTTGATGCGGCGGTGCATATGTTTGAGACTGCAGTATAAGAAAGGCTTATGAATGAAATTTTTGTTTACCGGAAGAGAATTTGCATTGTTGAAACGTGGAAGTTTCACAATAACCAAAAGATTCTGTGAGTGGTTTAGTTATAGGGCAGATTTTATAGAGGGTCTGAAGATAACCACCGATGATTTTAAAGATTATCAAAAGGTTATCTTTCGGACCCAAGTTCCATCAGCATATAATATTCATGTGAATGGGATTGCATTGAGGAATGTTAATCATCTTGTTTACATAAGAAATGAGCATTTAACACCATTGCTAAATTCTTGTACTAATGGATTCTATTACTATAAACGTAACAATAAAATCAAACATTATATCCCAATGATTACCCCGTTTTCAGTAACAAAAACGGACAGACCAATTCCGTGCTTAGGATTCTATGAGAGAAATTGTATTACACGAGATTCTTTTGATTGGTTCATGGATATTATAAAAAATCTAAAGGTTGATGTTGATATTTATTTTATGGGGAATCCTCCCAAGATAAATTTCTCTTCCCTTTCCAATCACGTTAAAAGTACAACACACACGTTCGATAATGAAGAGTTCTACTCAAACATAACACACTACATTTATCCCCGCTCAAAAATGTGGGATGATCCATTTCCACACAGTATGGTCGAAGCGATTCAAACAGGATGTCAGATAATTTCTCCATTGATTAAAGGGAGGGATCATTTAGATGGAGTGAATGATGTGCTCGATTGCATTAAGTTTCATGAGTCATTCAATCCTGATGTGTATTTCGACAACTCAAAGTCTATTTTACTTAGTAATTTTAGACCATTTTATGAACGAGTGTTTGAAAATGATTTTGAATACTCATTTAACAGAAGCGAATATAAAACATTTGACAAGTTTATTGAAAAGGAAATGATATGAATGCTATAATTTATTACGACTATGGTCCTAATTATATAGACGGAGCGTTGATAAATTCTCTTGAATACTTTTTAGCAACATATGAACACAACAAAAATGTTGTGTTACTTCTGTTAAATTCATCAAATGAAAACAAGATTGCATATATTAAAATGATATATGAAAGGTATGATCTTGAAGGATTAGAAGGATTTGAATCTAACATTATTCCGTTCGATAGATCAAAATTGGTTAGTAGTACCTATGACGTTGTTGCTATATGTACTAGTGCTCATACTATAAAATATACAAAGGGAATCCTTAGAGCAAATAAAATCCTTGTCATAAGCGATCTTTTTCTTGACAACCCTGACTTTTTTCTTGGTAAAGATAAATATAATGTAACCTATTATGGTGAAATGCCATTTCAATACAAAGACTATCAATATAATCTAAAAATGTTATTTGATAGATACAAACCCCTCCCTTTTGTAAAAGAGGGATTATACGTCCACAGTCCCAAAAATAAGGACAGATCATTCTTATCAGAAATTCAACTTCCCGATATGCCAATCATATTTAGAGACACCACACACGTTGAAAACTTCTTTTGTTATTACACTAGATTTTTCTATTACCATGCACATAAGTGGTTCGATCCAACTCCAAGACTAATGCACGAATCACACTTCTATGGAAAAAGTATTCACTATCATAACAAATGGGGGTTGAGAGATGGAAGTTTTTATAGATATTGTGACCTCTTGGCTAATGGTTTGAAGAATAGAATCCTTAACAAATCTGATGAAATAGTGAGGCAGCTAATATGAATTATTATTTGGAGTTGTTCTTAACAAGGTATTGTAATCAGGATTGTTATTACTGCAGCATATTCAAAACAGGGAAACAAACTGAATGTGATATATCAAAAATTAAGTATGTATTGGATCATGTGCCAAACAATACAGTGATTACAATGTCAGGTGGAGAGATAGGTTTAATAACTAACATTGATGAAGCATTTAAAACAATTCATAATCACAAGAATGTTAAGGGGGTTATAGCTTTATCAAATGGACTCATTAGAAAGCGTGGCGTTGATTGGTTGGATAAAGTTGAATATGTGGAACATCCAATAAAGGATATTGTTGGGCGTGATATTATAAAGTTTTATCCTGACCTCCCATATGTATATAACAATGTCAATGTAATTGTAGCAACAGAGAAGACCGTTAAATCTCTATTAGACCATTGGGATTATTTCAAAGATACAGAGTTTGTAACTGATAAATTTTATATAAAGATAATGGCATTTAAAACTCATAGTATCATAAGCTACCTGAATGATATTGAAAGGTTATTTACATTATTAAAAACACCTCAACTGAGAATGGTTGAATCAGCCAGGCATTTAGATTCAAATCAATCACAGAAAATCTTATGTATGTTAAATCCACCATACCCATTCATTGATTTGGATAATGATCTCATTGGTCATTGTGCATCCTCACATGGACGGTGTAAAAGAGTTCCATTAACAGTTGAAAACTTAAACCTATTACCACAGGGATTGTTGTTTAATGATTGTGATTACTGCCAATCATGTTACACATATGATGATGGTATAAGCAAAAGTAAAGCAAAATTGCTTCTTAAATCAAGACACGGTGAATTTCAAAATAGGAGTTATAGATGAAATACACACTCGCCATAGCTGGTAAATCAAGGACAGGATCTACAACGCTATGGAATGCCTTAAAACAACACCCTGAGATTTGTACATCCAAATATAAAGAGAATCTGTTTGCTCTATTAGGAGAGTTTTCAGAGGGGCGAAGATATGACTCATTCGACAAGTTTCCATATTTCAAATATTATCAACCTGAAAAGTTCATGGATATGTTTCAAACAAATGAGAATACAAAGATATTATTCGATGGAAGTAAACTTGCATTAGTATTACAGGACAAAAAATATAGAGAATTGTATTTGGATATGCTGGATAAAAACAAACAGTATATATCTAGTGTAAAATGTATATATGCTTTGAGAGATCCTTGGGAATGTGTTACCTCTCTATACAAAATGTTCGCAAGGGTCAGGGCTGTTGATCCAATAACACCAGGATATTTTTATGATGCAAACGGAAAAATATCCAAAGAGTTTGCACTGAATTTTATTGAAAGACATATTCAAGAATACGATTTCATTAATGACATTATTGAATTTTGTGGGAGAGAGAATGTCTTGTTCATACACACTTCAACACTATATAAATGTGTACCAGACATTTTGTCCTTTTTGGATATAGCACATATGAATTTAAAAGTCGGGCATTACAATAAGAATTTTATTCATCGGGTCAACGGGAAACAACTACGTCAATATTTTGATGCTTTAGATGTATATAAAAAAGTTGTTGATGAAAACAAAGACAGACTTCAGAATGTGATAAACAAAAACACAGACAAATTGAAAGAGATGGGAATAACATATGATACCAATTAATACAGTCAAGCATAAAGATTCAGTTGAAAGATTGGAAGCTATGATTTGTAAATATACGGGTGCCAGATATGCTCTTGCGATAACGAGTGCAACAGCAGGACTGTTTATGGCTTTACTTCCAATGACTCATGGTGAGATATTTGTTCCATCATATGGATTTCCTGCAGTATGGAAAATATGTGAGTTACTTGATCTACGCCCCATTGCTGTTGAGATGGATGATACTTCAATGTCAATGGACCTTGATGATTTAAGAAAGAAACTAACCATTGATACAGTCGCAATGGTCAATGTAGAAACCAATGGAGTTCTTGGTAATCTACATGAGATGAAATCCTTCGCTAATGAGCATGAATTATTTTTCATTGAGGATTCGGCATCAGCCCTGGTTCAAAACTATAATGGAACAAACGCTGGAAGATTTGGAAACATTGGAGTTTACTCATTTGCAAATACTAAAGTTTTAGACTCGGGTGAGGGTGGGGTCATTGTTACCGACCACCAGGCCATATACAAAAGAGTTAAGTCTCTGAGATATAGTAAGGACTATTCGAGTGTGTATCCCTTATCAATGAATTTTAACATGAGTCCATATTTGGCTGATAGGATACTAACTCAATTCTCATCAATACATTCACTTTCTGCGGATAGGGAAAGAGTTCATAACTTATACAAAGAGAACGGATTAAACATTTTTGAGTTTGAATCAGTTACAAACCGATACCAATATATAATGTATCGGTCACAAGTTGCACAGAAGATAAGCGACAAGTTAAAAAAATTAAAGATTGGCCACAGGTATAAGCATTACACTGTTGTTGGTGATTACCCAATTGCAAACAAGATCAAATCCGAGGTAATCGACCTTCCGACCTTTTATGGAATAAGCGATTTACAGATTCAAACTATATGCAATGTGATAAAGGGGGTTGAGCGTGATAACCTTTAGTTTCATTCTCACAGAGAAATGCAATTGGGATTGTGAATACTGTGCTTTTCCATTGCTCGATAATCCATGTCAGATTACATCTGATCAAATTGTCATGCACATGATTTACATTAAGAATATAATTGACAGAGTTGGGATTGTATCTAATAGACTTCCTATGATTGAAATACAGGGTGGTGAATTGGGTTTGATTCCTGCCGGTATTTTATTGTGGTTTTTGAAAGCACTAGATCATAAGGTAAGTGTTTCGACTAATGGTTTATTTCTGGAGAAGGAGTATCATTTGATGCCACAAATAAGACCATATATACAAAATATTTTATGGCATGTATATGATAAACCAGGAGCATATTCAGTTCCTGATTTTAGGGATAAGGATATGGATATAATACGAGGAATTGTCCATAACAATGTTACAGACATGATTAATTTCATTCGTTATAATGATCACATCACCTTTGATTATATAGAGATGGAATATGATATACAAAAATACCGAACGTGCAGTACAGACGATTACAGAGAGTTGTGGAGGGGAATAGAACATCTTCAAAATGTTACAGATGTTGCAAAGAAACGAATTAGAGATCGCTTTGACGAAATGCCAAATGTGAGGGAAAGGTGTAAGGATTATCATTCATGTGTCTCAATCAATTTGGCGAATGAGACTATTTGTCTATGCCAAAGAGCACCAGAGATTAATATACCATTAACAGAAAAGAATTTAGACATGGTGGTTAAGGGATTTCCAAAAGATATATTCAAAGGAATCAGTAGAGGATGTAACTCATGCACCAGGTTATATGTTGAAAAGCATAAGAGAGGTATTGAGAAGAAAGTTTTACTCAGGAGAAAATTGAAATGAAGAATATGATATATAGATATCTTCGATATGGATGCTCAATAGACTTTCCAAAAATTAAGCAAATCGAAATAACAAATGCATCATTTGAAGATGTAAAGGATGAGTTATATCGTAGAGTTGAAGAGTCAGTTCTAACATTGGATCGCCCCGATACATCTATATTTCAATTAAGCGGCGGGTTTGACTCATCAGTCATTGTCAGTTACTTCAATAACATTAAAACATTTTGTACTGGTAGACCCGGATCAATTGATAAGGGATATGCAGAGAGGGTTTCTGATCATTTTAAAACTGATCATACATGGAGAGGATACGGAGATTTATTGTCCGGTGTTGATTTCAAAAAAGCTGTCATTGAAATGAACAGGATAAATAGATGGCCAAGATGTTTCAGAAATGACTTTGGTCTATATTCATTTTTAAGATACGCTAAAGATCATGCAGATTGTATTGTCAGTGGAAAGGGAATTGAATTTCAATTCATAGGATACTATACAATTTTCAACAATATCCTTGAGAAGGCATATTCCAACGGAGATTATAATGTATTAAAAGCGAAACAATATTTGGACCTGATGACTCATAAATGCCCGAGTGATGTTGCCTCATTGAAGGTTAAACGGATATTAGAACTGAAGACTAAGGATGTTCCATATTCTCTTGATATGGTTAAGTGGTGGCCAAGCACATTCACCAAAAAAGAAACGATTAACCTTATGGGGTATGAAGCTGAGGAACCAAAATTCAATAACGTATATGAGATAACGAATTTTATAACTGATTGGTTTGGAATGGAGTATGTGAACAATAGAATATACGATTATTTTAACCACTTTGACATGAAGAGTCATACACCATATATTAATTCATCAGTTATAGATTTCACAAAAACAATTCCGGTTGAAATGAAGAAATGTTTATCACATCACAAATACATTTTCTATCAAGCGATGGCACATAGAGTTCCTGACTTTATAGTCACAAGACCAAAGGAAGGGCTAAATACACCACCCCAATATTACTTAGAGAATAAGGCGAATATATTGCTTCTTGTGGGAGTGTATCTGAGACTAAAGAATCTGAAGATATTTGATTACTTAGATTTTGATGTTGTGCAGAAACACTTATTGAACTTAAATGAAGACTTTGAAAATAAGTTCAGAGTGGCATGGACATTAATCAATTTAAGTGTGTGGTTGGAGGAGCATAATGATTCAGATAGTTAAGACCCCTATATCGGAGAAGTATGAAATGTTGCCAATCATGTTATGTAATGAGATAGGCAACTCATATGAATTTATTGATATAGACAAAGCCAAAACATCGGATCAATATATATGGCATTACAATTCAACTATAGCTCCCAAATTCTTTCTTAGACCAGGTCATGACCCAGCAATGAAATGGGACAGTAAGATATATCAATATGAAACTCTATTTGATTTAGTCAATGTTCCTGATTATGAAGTGTGGCAAACATCATTGGGGTTGATTAAGAATATCAGGAATACAAAACAAAAGTATAAGGAGTTTCTTATTACAACAGAGTTTGGCGAGGGTGGTAAGTCTTTTATGTATTGTAATGAAGATACACATCCAGAAGAAATATTCAAACGGTTTAAAACTAATAAGATTAGAGTATCTGATTATATTCCAAATGCAGAGTGTTTCAGTTTACACTGTATCATTGCAAATGAAACATCATTCTATGTATCACCAATTGTGAAACAACATATCACAGACAAGGTAATATATTCAGGTGGAAGATACCCATGTGAGATACCTCATGACCCAAGTGAAATGTGTGAGACAATATGCAAAGCGATGTATGCTGATGGATACATTGGAATGTTTCATCTTGATTTTATGATCGCTAATGAAGAGTTATATTTTTGTGAGATAAATCCAAGGATGGCAGCAAGTACACCATTCATGGCATGTACATTGGAAATAGAGAGAGATATTATTCTTTCTTATATAGAATACAGAGCAATTCTAACAGGCGGCATACCTCCAGAAAACATAACAAGGAAATCTTTACAATGGGACTTTAAAATATTTGATGGGAACATTCCTGATAAGACAATAGAAATATCACATAGAGAAATAAGAGATCAGTTTAAAATCCCAGGTAATGGTCCACACTATGTTGATCTTTTTGATGGTCGTTATATGGAGGTTCGAGTTGATGATAACTGAAATCAGTTTTGAAAGAATATCACATTACTGGAAGCTGCATCTTTGGGGAGATAGATATTCAATGGATGATAAAGTCCCAAAAGTCAACCTTGAATCTAAAGATGGATATTTGTATCATATAATTGATCATATAGATCCAAGGGATATAGAGTTATTAATCAAACCAATTTACATAGCGTTTTATGAAGGACATTCAATAGCTGGTGTTCAAAGTGGGTATAATTCAAATATAGACTACTTTAGAATAAGAGGATTGTGGGTTGATAATAGGTTCAGACGCAAAGGGATTGCAACTAAAATGTTGAACTATTTCGAGTCTAATACAAACAAAAAATATATATGGTCCATACCAAGGGAATCAGCATTGCCTTTCTATTTGAGTAACGGATTCAAAGTAACAGGTGAATGTTGTCCAACCTTATATGGGCAAACGTATTTTGTAAGGAAACAACTATGCAAATAGAATACTTTGATCAAAATCCATTTCTGAATAAGTTTCCTATGAGTAATAGGATTATAACTGAAACTCTAACAAGGGAAGATAGGTTTGATGTTAAATTCAATCCTACAAATATATCAAACAAACTTCGTACAGACACATATATCAAAGAGCATAAATCCGAGTATATGAAGTTGATGCAAGGTAATATGAAATACGAGTTTGATAACTGGATTAACTTTCTTGGTATATCCCTCAGATCATTCAAATTCATTGATGAAACCGTTGACTCATTGACTCAGGATTATGTGTTATATACGTCTCGCTTTGGTAGTGTGTTTGATTTCTATCCTATTAAAAAGATTCTTGAAAAGGGATTTCGTGTTATACTTGGTGGGCAAATAACAACAATCAGAACAGCCAAAGAGATACGAAAGTATATGAAGCAAATAGGATGCAAAAGAAAACACCTAAAGAACCTTGCTATCATATCCGGATATATAGACTTAACAACAGACCTATATAAGATCATAACAGACTTCAAGGATATGAAGATTACAGACAATGATTTCACTACATTCTGGCAATGTGAAAATGACTATATGCAAAAGTATCTTGGCGTGTTACAAAGAATGCCATCAGCCAATGTTAAATTGAATACAAGAGAATGGGGTGATACTCAGGTCTTTACAATTTTCGATAATAGATGTTGGTGGGGAAAATGCAGATTTTGTTTTATGCCATCGTTGGACAAACACAACTTTATATCTGGTGTTGATGCAGAGACAATTGCCAATAACTTAATCAGGACATGTGAGAAGTATCAAACAAATAATCTATATATAACAAATGACTATTTTAGATTTACAACCGAAAATGAAAAGGTCTTGGATATCCTTATAGAGAATGGTATAAAAATAGGTGTTTATGGTGGAGTGCTGTTGTTAAAGGATAAGGCGTATATAGAGAAGCTAAATAAGTATGTGAGTTATTTGATGATAGGGCTTGAGAGCTGTGACGATTTTGCATTAAAGTACATTGATAAAGGGTACACATACGGAGACATATATGAAGCATTTGATAATGTGATAAAACATTGTAAACGAAGCTTGTATATATCTCCATGTATTATCAACGACTTACCATATCAATCTGAGACTGATGTTATAGAGAGCTATACAAGGATTGGAGATTTACAGAATAGGATGACTGAAGCTGGTTTTATATTCCATATTAAAACAAGGTTGTTGAATATTGGTTGGCCAAACACAGAACAAATGATTGACAACAAACACCTCAAAATAGCAAAACCAAAATCAAGTAATATGTCTGGGAATCATTTGATGTGGAAATATTTTGAGGAGTTGGGGATTTTCGATCATAGCTTATATAAGTTTATATCCAGTCCTCTTGAGAGATATGACTCAAACGGAAAGGTTATGAAATCAGATATGTTTATAGTTCCAAAAGACATATATAAGAACATCTTTATGTAAAGGGAGAAACACATGGATCAATATATAGAGGAATATATACAAATTAGAGATAGGTTAATGCAGCAATTGCAATCAATGATGGAAGTATATATGACGGGTCTATGGGACCCTTGTATGAGGTTCATTATTGTCAAGGAATTACAAGCCCTTATAGTGAGGGAGTTATCAAGGGAGTTCCCAGATTTCCCTGTTTCTTATTTACCTCATATTAAAATAAAGGTAGACGAGTCAATACACTTCATTGAAGCTGGGGTACAGACTTATTTGAATACAACTAAGGATGTGATATTCCTTGGAAATGTTGATCATGATGGTTGTACATACGACCTTTATTGTAGGGAATCATGGGACCCCAATTTCTCTCATGTATTCTATGCAAGATATGGGCATGAGGATGATCTGTTTTTTAAAGGATCAAAACAGCCTGCTGCAGAATATATGATGGGCATGATGACCCCTCTATCAATAGCGTATAGTTTCGCAATTGACGAAGGTTATATTTCTTAGAACTATATATATAAATTATTGAAATAGGAAT
>Ga0307378_10006174_pt1 | contig 16501 bp, 14 predicted proteins | sample UN1MG_FD_202238 | JGI IMG/M metagenome (GOLD analysis project Ga0307378, IMG submission 202238) | Soil microbial communities from Risofladan, Vaasa, Finland - UN-1 | ecosystem: Environmental > Terrestrial > Soil > Coastal area > Acid sulfate soil | place: Finland: Risofladan, Vaasa | collected... | reverse complement strand
ACGGGGTCTAGGATCGTGTCTTGGTCGCAGCCGTTCAACTGGAACCACTGCATCCCCATGCGGAGGAAGTGGCTGGTGCTCAGCGGCTGCCGCCAGAAGAGGCTCAGGCCCACTGTGTCGTCCTTGGTGTCTTGATACACGGTCTGGTTCGCCTTTGGGCTGATGGGGCCGTCGAACAGACGCTGGTGGAAGTACCGGTTGCGCGCCCAGAAGAGCACATCAATGCCCGCTCCCGGGCTGCGCAGGTTGTGGGCGTAGGCGAGGGAGGTGAACCGCTCTCGCCAGGGATCGAAGGTCCAGTAGGCGGGGCCGACCTTGGCGATCTTCTGGTACTCCTCAGACCAGCAGTCCACCTGACGCATACCGTCATTGTTCAGGAAGAAGAACTTGAAGGTATCTCCATTGTCGAACTTTCGGTCCGCTTTGTAGAAGAGGTGGCTCATGCGGCGGGCGCCCCACTCCAGGTTGCTGTCGCCGGTTTCCTGCTCCGCGACGAAGGCGGAGCCGCGCTTCTCGTCGCCTTCGAAGTGCCCGACGCTGTAGCGGAGGTTGCTGTAGCTGCGCGCTTCCGTGCGAAGGTCGAACTGAGAGGGGCCGCGTCCGCTCTTTGTCACGATGTTGATCACACCGCCGGTGAGCACTTGCGGCCCATAGATCAAGCTCGAGGAACTGCGTATCACCTCGATGCGCTCCACCGCAGAGAGCGGTATGGAGTAGAGGGCGCGGTTGGAGAAGCCTTCCATGAAGCCACTTGTCGCCGCGCTGATCTGCGCGCCGTCCAGGAGCACGGTGGGGACGGAAGTTCCGCGCACGTAGATCAGCCGCTCGAACTTGCGCCCCTGACGGACGATCTGCACCCCCGGCAGGAACTGAATGGTGTCCGCGACAGTGCTCTCGCCCGCCGCCTCGATCTCCTCGGCCGGGATCACGCTGATCACTTCGCCCGTGCTCGGCGCCAGGGAGGGCACCGACTGCTCTCCCCATTTCTTGCCGATGACCTCGACTTCAATTTCCGGGACCTCCTCCGATGCCTCTTCGGCGTCCGCTGCCTGGTTGCCCTGGGGATCTGACCGCGCAGCCAGTTCGGGGCCAGGCCGGTCTGTTTCAGCCGCAGTTGGATTCGACTGCTCAGTTACGATCGGCTCCTCGGCCCAACTGACGCTGGCCGCTGCGATTCCCAACAGCAGATAGCAGATGACAGACAAGAATCGCAGATGCATCACTTTGGCACCCCCTTGCGACTAGTAACGTATGAGTAAGTGTAAGAAACAACCATGACGTCTTGATGACCGCTTCTGGAATTCTTTGCAAACGCCCATGGTGCACACGCAGGGGTGAATGGCCGACTGTCTCCGACCCCCTGGCATGGGCGCATGGGCGTCGCAGCTGGCAAGCTGCAGTCAGGCGGGCCTGACCGCCTCCGTTCGGCAGCGAGAAGCACGCCGTCCGTACTCAGTCTGTTTCATCAGTGCTTCATCCTCCGATCACAGACAGGATCCTCCAGAGCCACTTGACGCGCCGGAACGAACAGTTGTGATTGAAGCCGGAGAAGGCCGAAAGGGTCGTGCCTAAAGGGTTACGGACCGCGAGTGGGGCGAGGTCCCCGGTTGCCACATGACAAGTGCGATGGGGATACGGGTGCGAGGGAGCTGTTAGCCTGGTGCTCATGCGCCCTGGAGGACGCGGTGGCATTCGGTCTCATCACTCTTGGGGCCCATGATCGGAACGAACCAGGCGATGCAGTGTGAAAGGCTTGGCAGGAATTATTGGCAGGTCTAGTCACAGAAATTTCATCAAACGTAAGCTACATTGTACTGCTCGAAACAGTACTGTCAGCCTGGAGGATACCGCTGCTCCGCGCAACGGCGCAGGGCCGGGCTGTGCAAAGCCCGATGCGAAACAGGGGCAATGACAGACAACGGATGTGAGCGCGTTTGGTGCAGGTGATCCTGACTTGGGAGGAGCCTGAAACATGAATGGCGCCTTTGTCATCGCCCTGGTCGCGGTGGTGCTCGTTGACTCCGCGCGCAAATGGGGTGAGCTGCTACACCGTTCCCGGGCTGTCCAGGAGGCGGGAAGCGAGGAGGGTGGTGCTATGGCCTGAGATCATACGTTCTTGTCGAGTTCCCAGTCTTACGACCGTGCAGTACTCAAGACCGGACAGGCCGGGTTGATCGCAGGATTGCCCGGCGCAGAAGGGAGATGATGAGGTATGGCAGAGGCGATCCGGCAGATTCTGGACCGCTGTCTCGCTGGTGAAGAGATCGGCAAAGCAGATGTAGTGACACTGCTTTCTCTCGATCCTGAGACCGATCAGGTTGTGCCGTTGTTCGAAGCCGCGCGGGAGGCGGCCAAGTGCTTCAGCGACAATGAGGGCAGAATCTGGGCGGCTATCGGGGTTGACTATCATCCCTGCCCGATGAACTGCAAGTTCTGCTCCTTCGGGGAGCGATGGGGTATCGTCCGCTCGAAAGGCGAGTGGGCTCCCGAGCAGGTCCTGCATCAGGCTCGCGAGTTCTGCGAGGAAGGGGCCCATTGGATCACGCTTCGCACCACCGAGCACTACCCCTTGGAGAAGCTTCGCGACCTGGCGCGGCGAGTACGCGCGGTCGCCGGCAACGGGGTGGAGCTGGTAGCGAACACAGGTGAGTTTGACTTCCGCGGCGCCCAAGCGTTGCTGGAGGCCGGCTTCACCACGGCCTACCACGTATTCCGCCTCCGGGAGGGGGTAGATACGGGCATCCGCCCGGAAGTGCGTCTGGCGACTTTGGCCGCCATCCGTGACTCGGACCTCAAGCTCGCCCATCTGGTGGAACCGATCGGCCCCGAGCACTCGCCGGAGGAACTGGCCGAATGCCTTTTCCGGGCGCTTGAGTTCGGCGCTGTTCTCACCGGCGCGATGGCTCGCGTTCCGGTCCCCGGCACGCCCCTCGCCCAATATGGGCGAGTCAGCGAGCGCGCCCTCGCTCATATGGTTGCCGTGACCCGTCTCGTCGCGGGGCCCAGGGCCACCGACATCTGCGTTCACCCGCCGTCCCTGGAAGGTGTCAAAGCTGGCGCGAATGTCGTGGTGGTGGAGACTGGCGCCGTGCCTCGCGAGATGGCCGAGGCCCGCGGCGCCTGGCGCGCCTTCACCCTATCCGAGGCTCAGGGCCTCCTGGCCTCAGCAGGCTATTCCGTGAACAATGGGAGAAATGTGACATGAACCGCAGCATCCCCAACTGGTTAGCGGTGTGTCTTATCCTGGCGGTCGTCTCTTTCGCTCTGGTGACGACAGGTTGCGCACGTCGCCAGTCTGGCCCCCCGTCGCCGATTCGTCCAGCCAAGATCCGCGTTGGCACCTGGAAGACGGCCCAGACCATTGCGCCGTTTTGCTACGATCAGTTCCTACCGGAAGGCTTCAGCGCCGAGATATTCCCGTTCACCAACCCCGGTGACCAGAAGACGGCGTTGCTCGCGGGCAGCCTCGACATCTGTGGCACGACCATCGTGCACGCGATTGTCTCCGCGTCGAAGGGCGAACCCATCGTCTACGTCTCCTCACTATGCGACAAGTGCTCAGCCCTGGTGGTCAAGAAGGGGGCCGGCATCAAGTCCCCCGCCGACCTGCGTGGCAAGACGATCGGCTATGTCCCGAGCACGATGCACGACGTGCTGCTACGGGAGACATTGACCAAGGCAGGGCTCGACCCCAATCGAGACGTCAAGCTCACCCGCGTTGACTTCTTCGACATGGGGCAGGCCCTGGCCACCGGGGGCATAGACGCCTTCTGCAGCGGCGAGCCCTACCCCACCATTGCTGTGCTGGAGGGCTACGGGGAGATCCTCTCCTACCCCTACTACGGTGAGTCCATCGGGACTATCAATGGTGGCATGATCACCACCCAGGACATGATCGCCAAGCACCGCGACCTGGTGCAGGCCGCCGTCACCGCGCATGTGCGCGCTACGGAGGACCTGAGAGCTCACCCTGACGAGTGGCTGAAGCGCTGCGAGGAGTTCGGCAATCGCCCGGACGTCCTGCGGGAGTCCGCCAAGAACATGGTCCTGGCGTGGGAGATTGACAAGGAGTACATCCGCCACGCGAAGGTGCTGGGCGAGCGCATGCAGGCTCTTGGCATGATCAACCGCCAGCCCGACTGGAACGCCCTCTTCGACACCTCCTTCGTCGAACAGGCGAGGCGCGAGATTGGGAAGGGGAGAGGCGTCTCCCGATGACCGTCGTCGCCGTCAGCGCGCGAAGAACCCTCCCCCGCGGCCTCGAGGGAGCGCTGCCGTTTGCGCTGCCGGCCGTGCTCGGCGCCGCGTGGGCCCTCGCGACCTCGGTGGGCGGCGTCCCCGAGTACATCCTGCCGAGCCCGGTTTCGCTCGCGCGTACGATATGGGACTTCCTGTTCGGCACGCTCCACCTATCCCAGTATTCCGGCACCTTCTGCCTCCACGCCTGGGCCAGCACGAAGCGAGTGGCGCTCGGCTTCCTGCTCGCCGCTGGGGTGGGCGTGCCTGTCGGCATTGCGGCCGGCAGCGGCCGGTGGTGTGAGCGACTCGTGGACCCCACGATCCACGCCATCCGCGCGATCCCCGGCATCGGGTGGCTGCCGCTCGCCATGGTCTGGTTCGGCATCGGCACCAAGACCACCGTCTTCCTCATCGCGCTGGCGGCCTTCTTCCCGATCTACGTGAACAGCGCCCAGGGCGCGAAACACGTTCGGCCGGTATGGAAGCGCGCGGCACTGATGCTGGGTGCAGACCGGCGGGAAGTGCTGACGACAGTCGTGCTGCCCGCTACGCTGCCTTCGATTGTCAGCGGGTTGCGCATCGGCCTGGGGCTGTCGTGGGCCTACCTGGTCCTGGGCGAGCTGAGCGGTGTACCCGATGGTCTGGGCGCGGTGATCATGGACGCCCGGATGATGGGGCATGTGGAGATCATCATCGTGGGCATGATCTCCATCGCCGTGGTGGGCCGGCTGAGCGACCGGGCCTTGCTGCTTCTGCTCGGGCGGATTGCCTGGCGTAAGGAGATGGTCTCGTGAGCGGGCGCGGCTGCCAGCTCATCGTGGCAGACATCAGCAAGCGTTTCGAGGCCCCGAATCCGCAGGAGCAGGGGATAGAGGCGCTCGACCGGGTCAACCTCTGCGTTCAGGCCGGGGAACTCGTCTGCCTCCTCGGGCCGAGCGGCTGTGGGAAGACAACGCTGCTGAACATCATCGCCGGCTTCGAAGACCCTACCGGCGGATGCGTGCTCGTCAACGGTCGCGAGGTCCACGGACCCGGTCCGGACCGCGGAGTGGCCTTCCAGGAGGACGCCCTTTTCCCCTGGCTGACGGCCCGGGGCAATGTCGCCTACGGTCTGGCGCGGCGCAGCCTGCGGGGTCCTGACGCGAAAGCGCAGGTGGACCGGTTCCTCCGCCTGGTGGGCCTGGACGGCTTCGCCGACTACTTCCCCGATCAGCTCTCCGGGGGGATGAAACAGCGGGTCGCACTCGCCCGCGTGATGATCAACTCCCCCGCCGCCCTGCTCATGGACGAGCCGTTCGTCGCGCTTGATGCGCAGACCCGCGCGGCGATGCAAACGCTTCTGCTCGACGTCTGGTCCGAGCTGGGCCAGACGATTCTGTTCATCACCCACGACGTGGACGAGGCGCTGCTGCTCGCCGACCGCGTCTACGTCATGACCTCCCGGCCGGGAACGGTGCTCGACGAGGTCCACGTGGCCCTTCCCCGGCCTCGAGCCCTCGAGACGGTAACAAGCGAGCACTTTCTGGAGAAAAAGCGTCTCGTGTTGAGGCTGCTCCAGCGGGCCATCAACAGCGAGCGACCATGGATCAGAAAGAAGCCTTCGCCGGTGGCGGTCGCCACCGGCTCTCGACTATCAAGGAAAGGAGAATAGCTGGCATGCGGAACTCACGCCGCGGGGCGAGAGGAATGCTGAGGTGTCTGGTGTGCGCGGCTGTGTTGTGTGTGGCGACTTCGGCGGGGGCTCAGGAGGTGTGCCTGTCGCCGTGGGTCTGGCCGGAGAAGACTGCGCTCGGTCCGTTCACGGTCTACGGCGGCCAGCGATTCAGCCTCATCGTGGACGAGAACCGGGACTCGACGTATCTCAAGAACTACGACCTCGCCCTCTTCGTGGACTGCGCTCTCAAGGACGGGGCGATGGTGCGCTCTTATTTTGTGGTCAACCCGGAGTACCGGAAGCATCCCCAGGTGCAGTCATCTCTGTGGCCCATCTACCTCTACTGGCAGAAGGAGGTGGGTTCCGGCACCCTCCAGGTGGGCAAAGTGCCCATGCCGTTCAACTACCGCAACGGCTTCCCCGAATACCACAGCCAGGTCCGCCGGATCACCCGTATTTGGGACCTCGGGCTGCACTATGCCTCAAAACCGAGAAACGGCTTCACCTACGACCTGGCCATCGTGAATGACGGCACCAGTCCGGCCGCGGACTCGGAGGGCTTCTCGGACAAGCCCGCGGTAGTGGCCGAGCTTATTCAGCGCATCGGCCGAGGAGCTGAGGTGGGCGTCTCCGGCATGATGGCCCACGGGCGCGAAGTAAGCGGCATCGGGGAAGTGGACTTCGACCGCCTAGGGGCGCACTTCGCTCTGCCCCTTGGCCGCCGGACGATGCTGCGGGGCGAGTACGTGGACTTCACCACCCTCACCCAGTGCAGCTCCCTGTCCCCCGCCTATGCCAACAAGGACGGCTCCGGTTTCGTGCTGGAGGGGGTCCACCAGCTCAACCCGCGGGCCTCCATCTTCGCAAACTACAATGAGCTGGAGCGGGACGAGAGCACGCCCAGCACGGTGCGCACGCTGACCCTTGGGGGCCGGTACAAGTTCTCCAATAACTTATACCTTATCCCCGAGCTCTGGTTCGTGGATGACGAGCTGCCGGTCGGCGACGCTCGGCGGGATGACAACCGGTACATTCTCACCGCGCTGATACTGTTTTGACTCCAAGTGCCGCGCTCAACAGTAACCGAAACCAGGATTTTCATTCTGCGGAGCGCCATCTTTGCCTGTGCGCTGGGCGGCGAATGCCCAGAGTGGGAGCGGCGCGCGGTCCGATGAGCGGTGTCTACCAGCCATGAACGCGCACTCCGGCCACACCCCCATGGCCCCCGCCTCTAAGGGGGTGATTCCTGCCCGCTGCCGAAGGCAACGGCTACGCTGCCTCGGGGAGCCGGCAGGCGGTGGCTCTCGCCGTTGAGAAGAAACGACGTTCGATGTGGGCGGGAACGCGTTTGGCGGTGCGATCCGGTTTCTGCCACTGCTGGCAGGCGTGAACAAGCGCCGGAAGCGCGCCCCCTATCGTGGAATGCGCGCGCCAGTGATTGTGATACTGCTCGAACTCGGCCAGCACCATCGCCAGATGAGCCAGTTCTCTGATGACCGGCACGCGACACAGCCTGCGTGTGTTAAGTGCGAATGGGACATGCCCGAGAGCCATCAGAACGCCCAGATAGTGTTTTTCGGGGGGACAACAGCCGAAGGCAGAATGCCGCTTGGTGCAAGAGAGCGATCTGGCCGCGACAGAATCCACCGGGGCTCGTGTGAGCCTGGGCCTGTGCGGCTTCTGGCGTTGAGGGCAGTGCCTAGCTTGTGGGCATCAGGCGTCGAAGTAAGTGTCTCGCTCCCAGTCGGTCACTACGCCGTGGAGATAGTGGTCCCAGAGGGCGCGGTGGATCTCGACGAATCTCGGCGCCAGCGCGTCCCCCAGTGCAGCGAGCACCACGTCGTCCCGCTCCAGGGCGTCAAGGGCATCCCGCAGCGTTCCGGGCAGCGACTTCACCTGTCGACGTCGGCGCTGGGCAGGCGACAGCAGGTACACATTGTCGGCGCTGGGTTCGGGCGGCTCGATCTTGCGTTGGATGCCGTCCGTCCCGGCGGCCACCATGGCGGCGAGTGCAAGGTAGAAGTTCGCGGTGGCATCTGGGGAACGGAACTCGACAGAGGCTCTTGCGGGACTGGTAAAGAGAGGAATCCTGACCAGCACTGACCGATTGCGGTAGCCCCAGCAGATATGGACAGGGGCCTCATGGCCCGGCACCAGGCGTTTGTAGGAGTTCACTGTGGGATTGCACACCGCGGTCAAAGCCGGAGCGTGGCTGAGCAGTCCGCCCGCGAAGTGCCGCCCGGTTTCCGAGAGCTGTCCGGCGTCGGCCCCGAAGAGATTCTCATCACCTTGGAACAGCCGAAAGTGGACGTGCATGCCGCTGCCAGCGACGCCCGCAAAAGGCTTAGGCATGAAGGTCGCGCGCAGATGCGCGCGATGGCCCAGCGCCTGAATCGCTGTCTTAGCGGAGACAAGGTGATCGGCCTGTGCGAGTATGGGCGCGTAGTCTATCTCCACCTCAACCTGGCCTGGAGCACATTCGTGGTGCACGCGCTCGGCGGCAATGCCCATCTGGGCGAGCGTGCGGAACACCTCATCCATGAGCTGCGAGAGCTCGTCGCGCGGGTAGACGTCGATGTAGGCGCCAGCGTCAGCGGGGCTGCCGCCGCGCGTGAAGAAGAACTCCAGCTCTGGCTTGATCTCCACCCGCTGTCCCGGCGCCGTGCATTCCTCCAGCGTGGCCTTCAGCCGCCCGCGAGGGTCGGCCGGGGAGGGTGTGAGTTCGCCCGTGGGCCCGCGCTGATAAACATCACAGTAGGCGGCCGCGCGCGTCGGATGGTAGGGAAGCCGGCAGACGGTGTGGCGGTCAGGTGTGAGATGCATGTCGGAGTTCTCGATCGTCGCGTAGCCTTGGATACTCGAGCCGTCTACACTGACTCCCTCGGCAACAGCGGCGTCGCCCGCAATCTCCTGCACGTCGGCGGAAGGACGTTTGAGGGGAATTACCATCGCCTTTACCCGGCCCGACAGATCCACGAACCTCGCCTCAACAAGCTCGCACAGGACGTGCTGCTCGGCTGGCTCCATCTCGTTCGGTCCTCCTTCTCGGGAGTTGACGGGAAGCATCAGTGGCCGCGCGCTATAGAGAGTGTTGCCCCGTTGCTGGGCTCTGTTCCAACGCGCTGAGCGTCTGCACAGCACTCACTGTGCAGCCAGTGGGCAGACAGCGGCCGGCCATCGTCTGCCGGGCGGCACGCATTCGCTGTTCACCAATGGCGACGCGGCCACATGGTTCGGCAGCATCCAGTTGTAGGTGTCAACGGCCTGTGAGACCGGCACCCCTGGGCCTCTACCGCTCCTTCCGATCCCATATGGAACGATGGATAGTCGTGCCAGGCAAGCTCACAAGCCGCTCAGAGCTGTCCCGAAGCCACTTAACACCGACAGTCGGTCCCATCTGCTCTGCAGGCACTGCTAGCAGATCAGGAACGGCTCTCAAGGCGGTTCTATGCCCATTTGACCACTACAGACGGTTCTACGGCGAAGTGACCACCACACGTGGACCTAAGCCAGATTGATTTCGACGCCCTCAGGAAGCGCTTTGAGGAAGGCCGACGACGGACCGAGGCGGAGAAGCTTCGGGCGGCCGTTGCGCAGAAGCTGCACGCGCTGGTGGCACTTAACCGGTCCCGGATGGACTACGCCGAGCGATTCCGGCAGATGATCGACGAGTACAACGCCGGCAGCGTCAACGTCGAGGTGTTCTTCGGCCGGCTCGTGACCTTTGCCCAGGAGCTCACGGCGGAGGAGAAGCGCAGCGTCGCCGAGGGACTCTCTGAGGAGGAGCTCGCACTCTTCGACATCCTGACGAAGCCAGAGAAACCGGCGATATCGCTGACGGAGCCCGAGCGTCGGCAAGTGAAGACTGCTGCCCGGGATCTTCTGGAGGCGCTCAAGCGCGGGAAGCTCGTGCTGGACTGGCGGAAGCGGCAACAGACCCGCGCAGGCGTCGAGAAGGCCATCCAGGTAGCCCTCGACCGAGGCCTATCCGACAAGTACGACAAGGAACTCTACGACGCCAAATGCGCGGCCGTGTTCCAGCATGTGTATGAGAAGTACTATGGGGCGGGAGGGAGTGTGTATGGGGCTTTCTGAGGATGCAGGCCGACCGGAACTGAATGAGATCACGGCGAAGCGTCGAGGTCGTACTAGCGAACGGGTGTTGGCGCTAACTCTCGTTGCTTGATTGAGGAGGAGGCGGATTCCGTGAGAAAAGGCCGATGGACAGCCGAACGGGAAGAGGGAGCAGCAGATTCCCCGACGAAGTACTCCTGCGGAGAGGCGGCACCCTTTGGGCATCCACATCCCGTGCTGCCGCTCACCGGCTCTTGCCGTGTCCGCCACAGTCAGGCGCGGCGACCAGGAGGGCGAGGGAACCAGTGCGAGTGAGGGGGAAGAAGGCGTTGGTCCTTAACGCCGGCAAGTCACAGGCGATGCGCCGACCATCGCTGGCACGTGAGCGCAATGAAGGATCGGCACGCACGGAGCAGCACGACGGCGTGACCGGCCGGGGCCTATCGCGTCCCCCAGGACCAAGGAGCGTCCCGAGATTTCCGTGTCCCGACTTCCGCATCGAATTGGCTAGCAGGACTGGCCCTGTGTTGGAGGCGCAATGCTATGCGGGGGAGCGTCACCCGGGACTCGCGCTGTTGTGACCCGGCGGACCACAGTGTCTCTCCGTGAGAAGAAGGCGCCAAGAAATAGTCTGGCAGTCGCTGGATGGAAAGCGATAGGGAGCGGTGTGTGGGAAGTACACTCTGGCAGTGAGACCATTCCGTCGTGGGCCACTACTGCCGGTCGCATCATCGGGTAGGTCAACTACCGAGGAGCAGCAGGGCGAGGACCTCAGTCTGTTCGTGCCGCGCCGCGACTGGACAGAGGAAGGCTCAGCAGTGCCAGACAGCGGGCCCCTACGAGGCGTTCTTAGGGCCATCCTCGTCAACGGTTCCGGCTGCCACGTGCTTTCAGGCAAGCCGCGCAGCGGCAAGACTAGCCTCGTGAATCTCATTCACGGGGCGCTGGGCGACGCACCGGGGGGCCCCGTCAGACGGCACATTGAAGAACACTGGTTCGGCGGGACCTTCCCGTACGTATGGCCGGAACGGTCGCCGCTTGTTGTGCGTGTCGAACTGCCAGCCCAGTATACGCCTGTTGACCTCCTCACCCGCGTCGTTCGCGATACCTGCAATACCGCTCTTGCCGCTGGTGGCAGAGACCACCAGCACGAGGCGCTCGCGGACTGCATCAGAGAGGCGAGAGCAGTGCTGGACTGGACGGTTTCCGTGAGTGCCTCGACTGAACACTCTACCGAGATCAGCAGCTCGTTGGGTGCCACGGCTGAGCTGGCCATGAGCATACTACCGTCTTTCCTAAAGACAGCACAGCTCAAGGTGAAAGTCAACGCGACTCTTGAGGTGGCCCGCCGCACGATGAGTTCGCATTCGGCGGCCTTGGCGAGCAAGTCCGATACGGTCGAACGGCTCGAGGTGCTGTTCCAGCGCGTTGCAGACGCGCTACTCAGCAGCGACGGGACAACGCGCTGGCAGAGGTCAGAGGAGACTCGGGAGCTACTCTCCAAAGTGCTTCCCGATACGATCGCGCGACAGTATTCAATGAAGGGCAGGCAACTCCCGCCTGATTTCGTGCTGCGAATCCGGAGACAGGTTCAGGCTGCATGGGCCCGAGCGTTCGCGATGCTGAGGAAACAGTCTGTGGACCATCCCGAGCCTCCGCATCGGCAGGTCCTCGTCGTTATTGACAATGTTGATCGGGAACGTCACGACGAAGCCGATCGGTGCCTACGCTCATTGCAGGGCATCGTCGGTATTCCCCATTGCTGCTTCATCGTAGTCGCCTCCCAGCAGTTCTTCGAAGACCACTTGGAGTTCCGGCCTGCGCACGAGTCGGGCTCACTGATGGATCTATGTGACTCCGTCGTGTACCTCCCACCGTTTCGTTCTCAAGAAGTCTTGAGTTTCCTCCGCAAGTACCAGAGTCCTGACGGGCCACGCCCGGCGGATGATGAACTCGCCCCCCTTGCGGACGCGCTGCTCATGGCATCGGGAGGGGAGGCCGGGAACCTAGCGAGTCTCATCGATGCGATGTCCGACTACGCACACCCGGGGGAGGAGACAGGACGTAGTGCAAGTCTGTGTATCCGCAGAAGCTCTGTGTCTCCGTTCGCCACTGACGATGCCTCGCGTAGCTACCGGGCGCTGGCCTCTGGGTACTCACTGCGATCCGACCCTCGCTACGAAGCATGCTTCCTCGCGACATTCCAGGGTCTGTTCTGGATGAAGCGTGGGGCGGCGATCACCGAGAACGACATTGATGGAGTCCTTTGTGGCAAGGATTTCGAGCGGCTCTGGGCAGCTGCGGTGCGGAATCTCGTCAAGGAGAGCTACATCCGTGGGATGGATGCAGTGGGCCAGTCGTCGCCATCCCAGCCGGAACTCCACGCGGTGCCGGTTGCTCTCAGCCCCGTGGACATGTGGAGGGTCGAGCAACAGCAGAGCCTCTCTGCGCCCTGTGTGTTCGGCATAGACAGCCTCAGCCTATATCGTTCGTTCAGACAGATCTACGCACGGATGGCGGCCGAGCGTGAGGCGTTTGGATGACTGGACGGCAGTATCGTGCGCCACGGGCGGCGAGCGTGACGTATCGCTGCTAGCGCGGCAGCCACCGTAGGGATGTGCGCTGCGGGACGTAGTACTGTTGGAAAGGAGCTGGCGTGTTCACTGAAGCCGAGATGTTGGCCATCAAGAAGAGGCTCCAGAGCGACGTGAGGAGGCTGACTCTGCTCTGTCGGGACTGCACCCGTCAAGCGGAAGGACGGCGGCTGATTTTCCCAGTTGACTTCAGCGAGATCTTTGCGCGGATGTACGGTCGGACGTCACCACGCCAACCGCTATCCGCTGAAGTCAGGGCGCTGCTCAAGCGGGTGTTGCAGCAGAGCGGTCCGGGCGGGACGTACGAACTCACAGTTCTCCCGGGGACCATCTGGGAGATTCTAGCACACCTGAACTTCGTGGCGGCGGCAGTAGGTACGACAGCCCCGGAGGCTCTTCGACAAATCCTGCAGCGGGAAGAGGTCAAGCAGTTCTACGAGGCTGTCAAGGGCGACGCGGACAGTGCCACGGAAGCATACAGCGCGTTCGGTGGCATGGCCACAGTGATGACATTGCTGCGCGAGGCTAGTGGTGTGGGAGCGGCATTCGGGACGCCGCTGAAGCGTTTCATTGCACTCGTGGAGGGAGGTCATGTTATCCCCGTCGAGAACATCGTCCCTGACTTAATGGGCGTACAAGTCACTCCTGGTTTCGCCTCGACACTGGCGAATGAACTGCGCCAAGAGAAGAGCATCGACAGTACCATGACGACGGACGCGATCATCGCTGACGCCGCGAACTATTCGCTCAACCTCAGTCTGAACAAGAACCTGTACGATAGCAGCAACCTGTACTTCGCCATGCTCATGCGTCAGCAGGTGGCTAAGACAGTGTTTGACCGACACCCTTGGGACGGCGACCCGCTGAAAGGGCGGTTCAGCGAGACAGACCCCATCTGCACGCGGGAGCCCTTCTACTGTCAGCAGGCCATCAACGTGGCCGAGCGTGAAGCTGACCCCGAAGCGCGAGCCGCGATGCTGAGGGGCGCGATCACACAGACTGCCGAAGTCAGAGACACGATAGGTGACAGGGCGAAGGAGCTTGGGGAGGCCCTGCAGGCGCTCGAGGCCAACGTGTACCAATTGACCACCGATGAGGTGCGGACGTTCCTGGCGAGATTCCTCGCTTGGGAGGCGCACGTATACGAGCCCGTGCTTCAGCTTCTTGCAGAGGTTCGGCCTGGGACCACGAAGCAGGCGGATGACGATGCCGTAGTGCCGAACGGTGACATACCTGGGCTTCTTGGACGGGCCATTGAGCTCGCGTCCAGTCTTCAGAGGGACCGAGACCTCATATCACGTCTGGTCCCAGACCTTCCGCATGTGGGAGGCACCGGTCATTGAGCAACTGCGACAGGCTGGGCCACCCCCAGTCAGGAGATCATCAGACATCGAACTTGTGGGCAACGCGGCTTCGCTTCTGCCGCTACGGCTACGCGCCGTTCTTCATAGACTGCCCAGCCGCCCATGACGTCGTCGGGTCCGTCAAGGATGCGGTCGCGAAGCACTGCCGAGAACGCAAGGGGAAGGGATCAGTTCAGCTGCCCAACACGAATCTCGACGCCTACCACCGAGAGTTCTTGCGCGCAGAGGATTCGTCTGGCACGCTCCTTGTCCGGCTCAGACAGCTCGCCTCTTGGGCCGTGGCCCACCAATTGTGCGCGTCTACGGCCAGCGTGAAGGATGCCGGCTCCACCCGTGCCGAAACGCCGGGGAAGACGCGCAAGGGGAGCCGAGAACCCATTGATGATATCCTCTGCGAGGCCGAGGCAGTGGGTATCGCGGCAATCGAGGCTCTGGGTTCGAGCAGGCGCGCCTTGGGGTACCTTCTGCCACGGCGAGGGGTGGCTGAAGCGTACCGCGCGGTGATTGAAAACATACCGCCACCATGCTGTAAGTCTATACCGATGGACGAGTTCGCTGTTGCGGGGATGCTCACGGCAGTAACGCTGTGGGACGAAGCCCGTAGGGTCAAGCAGAGAGCTACGGTGTGTCGACCGGTGGGTCTTCCGGAGTTCGCTCGGCCTCGGGGAGAGACGTTCTGGCTGCAACTGTTGTCGTTGGATTTGGTGGACACCGTTGAACAAACACCTGCCGAACACGCCCCTTGAGCAGCTACCAACGCGGCTGCACGCGGTCGGGGCGGCAGGTTGGGCATTGAGCTCGCGCTCCACGGGAGAGATCCTGCGACCCAGCCGATCTCCCCGCCGTCCTCAGACAGGTGCCCTTGACGAACGTACTCGCCGGCGTCTGGCGGGCACAAGCCCCGCTCGCGGGATGCGACGTAGGATTCGTGATGCCGAGACGCAGCAGCAACGAAGGAAGTCGAGTCCGTTAGGTGTTCGCGCGGAGAGGAGCTCACGGGCGCGGCTGAGATGTGCGGCACCACTCCCGGGCAGCGTCCACGAAAGAGACTGAGCGTGCTGTCCGTTCTGAGCTGACCTTCATCAGGCTGGCTACTTCTGAAATGCCTCTGGCCAGTGCCTCCTCGGTCCATTCCTCGCCGAGTTCCACTCGGACTACCTGCCGTAATGTCTGTCTGAGAAGGCCGATCAGTGCGGCACGTGTCGTCTCGTGGTAGCCCCGATCGCGGCTCGAACTCTCTGCTGAGAGTGACATGATCTGCTCTGCGGTCAGGTTAAGCAGGACATCTAACATTCCGGCCTCGCTGTGGGGGCCGTGCTTGAGAAGTCTACCCCCACACCAGACTGATTCCACACAATACGGCCAATACCACCAGCCCTCGCTGCATTGCTCCTACGAAGCTGCCTGTGGCCTTTGGAGACAGCTTTGGCATTCCCTGGTGATAGCGACGAACATAGGGCGCGGCACCGTGCAGCATTGTCGTGGGATTCGTACAAGTGCGACCCGGTCAACCGAGGAGCGCGGGTGGGAGCGGGGTTCCCACGCGTACTCGCTGGACGTTACAGGCACACGGCACGGCAAAGTGGGGTGACGCCACTCGTGCTCAACGAGGATGTGCAACAGTGTCTCAGGACACCCAGATCACCGGCCAGCGGACCGTAGGGTCCCAGAACTGATCTCGCCTCCTTATCCTACGCAGCGTCCGGTGCCTCGACGTGGTTGAAGTGAGGGAGCCGGCTCTGTTCGCAAGTCAAACAAGGCTTGGGAGGGGATGAGGGAAGGCGGCGCGGCGCGGGCCGGCGCAAGGAAACGTGCCGGCAGAAAGACGCCGGCGCGGAATCCGCTCGAAAGGGAAAGCTCAGGCGGCCTTGCGATAGTAGTCGTTCACCAGGCCACCGAGTACTCGCCGGCAGGCGACCTCTCCCTCAGTGGGGTAGTCGCGAGGCCCGGCCGGGACGTGGAGACCAAGCGCGCGGTGCGGTCGGCGCTCATTGTAGTAGCGCACATATTCCTCCAGCACCCAGCGTAGATGGCGCTCATTGAGGACGATGATTCGGTCCAGGCACTCCTGTCGCAGGCTGCGAATCCAGCGCTCCGCATAGCCGTTCAGATCGGGGGAGCGCACCGGCAGCCGGATCACCTTCGTGCCCGCACCCTCCAGCAGGGAGTCCGCGTAGCGCGTGTACTTGCTGTCTCGGTCGTGGATGAGATACCTGGGCAGGTCGTCGTTCACCACGGACAGGTTCCGAAACTGTTGCGCCACCCAGGCCTCATCAGGAGAGGTAGAGGCATTCCAATGGATGATCCGCCGGGTGCCTATCTCCAGGAAGAAGACGACGTAGTAGGTGCGCAGCGTGGCCGTGGTGACCGTGCAGAAGTCACTCGCCCAGATGAAGCGGCCGTAATGGGCGACGAACGGCAGCCAGCCCAGGCCCAGGTTCCGGCGACGTTCGGGAGTGAGTCCAGGTGTAGTGGTCAAATGGGCGTAGAACCGCCTTGAAAGCCATTCGCGGTCTAGCAGCGGCCCCTGCATGGCGGACGGGGCGACCGAGGATCGAACCGGTTCTACTCATGCT
>Ga0307378_10006172_pt1 | contig 16503 bp, 13 predicted proteins | sample UN1MG_FD_202238 | JGI IMG/M metagenome (GOLD analysis project Ga0307378, IMG submission 202238) | Soil microbial communities from Risofladan, Vaasa, Finland - UN-1 | ecosystem: Environmental > Terrestrial > Soil > Coastal area > Acid sulfate soil | place: Finland: Risofladan, Vaasa | collected... | reverse complement strand
CGAAGTCCCCGACGAAGACCTCGAAAAAATCGTTACCATCCAGGACGCCATCAGCTTCATCGAATCGCACGTGGAGAAGAAGTAGACAACAAGATATATTTTTGCCGCAGATGAACGCAGATTAACGCAGATAAGAAATTATAAAGGAAATTATCTGCGTTAATCTGCGTTCATCTGCGGCAAAATAAAATCTTCAACTTTCAAACTCTTTTTTCAGCCTCCCCTCCTCCTCCATGAGCCTCTCGTACATCTCTTTCCTCTTGGCCGCGTAACCGGCGTCGTTGGCCAGGTTCGTCATCTCCAGCGGGTCGTCCTTTAAGTTATACAGCTCGTGCTCGACGTCGTCGCGGCCGGGCGCGAAGTAATAGGCGTATTTCCACTCGCTCTCGCGCAGGCACCGGACGTGGGCGGGGTTTTTGAAGATGGCCTGCTCATTGGCGGACTTGCCGATGGTGAACTCGACCTCCCAGTCCTGGTGGTAGATGATCTCGGAGCGCGCGGACGGCGAGCCGGGGTCGGCCAGCACCGGGGCCAGGTCCACCCCGGCCATGTAGTCCGGGTTGGTCACGCCGGTGAGGCTCACGAGCGTCGGCATCACGTCCACGTTGCTGGCGAAGGCCTCGGTGGTCACGCCCGCCGGGAGCCGGCCGGGCCACGAGAAAATGAGCGGCACGTTCATGACCTCCTCGTACGCGAAGCAGCCCTTGGTGCGCAGCCGGTGCGACCCGGCCATCTCGCCGTGGTCCGCCGTGAACACCACGATGGTGTTCTCGCGCTGGCCCGATCTCTCCAGGGCGGAGAGCACCTTGCCGATGTTCTCGTCCACGTCCTCCTGGCAGTGGATGTAATAGTCAAGGTAGCGCCGCCACGCGTCGGGGTCGGCGAGGTCCATGGGACCGCCCACTTTGGTGTAACGCTCCTGGTACTCGCGCTGGCACCCGGGCTTGCCCGTGAGGTCATCGCTCCAATTATTCGGCGCCGCCGCGGTCCTGATCTCTTTGAATTTCTGCTGCGGGTAATAACGCGGATACCCGCAGATGTCGTGTGGGTTCACCAGCGAGCAGACCAGCAGCCACGGGTCGTTCCGGTTCGACGGGGCGGAAAGCCACTCCACGGCCCGGCCCGCGTACATCGGGTCGAACGCGGCCCCGCAGTACGGCGGCCCGCCGAAATAGGCCTCCGGCGGCTTCCAGCCCTCGAAGCCGTAATCGCCCAGCGCGTCCTTTTGGTTGCGGTCGGCGCGGCGGGTCAGGTGCCACTTGCCGCGGTAGGGCGTGCGAAAGCCCGCGTTCCGGAACACGCTGCCGAGCGTCGGGATCCTCGGGTCCAGGCTCGGCTGAAGGTTGCCCTCCACGAAGTCGCAGTTGGAGTACATCTGGTTCTGCGTGGTGTAGGTCCCGGTCATCAGGCAGGCGCGGGAGGGCGAGCAAGGCACCGCGCTCACGAAGTGGTTCGTGAACGACACCCCCGCCGCCGCTAAGCCGTCAATGTTCGGTGTGTGCAAGAGCGGCGTCCAGCGCGGCATCCGCATCTGGTCCACCAGAATAATAAGCACGTTCGGCCGCGCCGGCGCCGATAAAACCTTGCCGGCGCTGAGCGCCAGGCCCGCGGCCGCCGCGCCGCTCTTAATGAATTCCCTTCTCCGCATCCCTTTCCCTCCTTGGGCCGCGCTCAATAATTGGCGAACACCGGCGATGAATACGCAATGTTCCCGCTCTTGAACTCGGCCCGGACGTAGTAATAATGTTTGCCCGGCGCAAACTCCGGGTCCTTCCATTCCCCCCGCGCCGGATTCGCGCCATCCGTGAACTCCGTATGCGCCTCTTGGCCGTCCTTTACCAACACCAGCGCCCGCACCGGGTCCGCCGCGTCCTCATTATACACCATGGCCCGGGCGAGCGGGGCATCGCTGATCCGCGGCTTCGACCCCATGAAATGATCGTCCAGGTAAAAGCGCACGTCCGCCCGGAGCATGGGCAGGCGGCGCGGCCGCTCCATGGGCGGGGGCGAAGTGTTCCAGGTCTCGATCAGTCGCAGCCCGCTGTCCATTGCCGTAGAGCGGCGCGCGAACATGGCGTCGAAAATGGCGGCCCGGCTTTTTTGCCCGGCCCACAGTCCGGTAACCACGTAGCCGATGCCGTTGGCGGTGTGGGTGTCGGAGGCGCCATAAGCGCCGAGCGGCGCTCCGGTGTCCAGGGCCTCGCGCCAGCACATGCACCATACGCTCTTCAGCCCGTGCCGGGGCCGCGCCTGATTGATGAGACGCACGGTGACGTAGGCGGCCTGGTCGGTAATGCTGCGCTCGCGCCCGCCCGGCGGCTCGTATTCGCCAAACGGCTTTTCCGCGAGCACGTGCAGGCTGGCCGCGTCGTAAAGGGGCTCCAGGGACTCGTCGTACTCCGCGAACTCGTTGCCGATCTGGTACATGTTGTGGGCCGTGACCAGGACGCGCGATTCCGGGGCCAGGTCGAACTTCTTCAGGAAGTGGTAGAGGTATCCGGTGGTCTCGCTCTTCTGCTTAGGCGGCCGGGACATGGCAAAGGTCTTCTTGTCGTTTCCCTCGAACACGACCACGCGGTGGCCCTGGCTCTGCGAGGTGAACTCGTAGGCCTGGAAGCAGATGAACTCCGGCCTGTTGAAGGCCTGGGGCAAAAAGGCGATGTAGGCCTCGAGACCCGGCGTGTTGCAGATGGTGAAGTCGTGGTCGGAGAGCGCGTAAAAGTCCAGGCGCGCGTAGTCGCGGGCGAAGTGGAAGTACCAGTCAGGGGGGTCGGCGCCGTCGCTCGACCAGGAATGGGTGTGCGTGTCGCCGAAGAGCAGCATCATGCTCCGGCCCTTGTCCTCCATGACCCGCGGCCCGGACTTCTCCCGCCGCGGCCACCCCTCGTCCCGCCGGTCCTCCGCCTCCGTGCCCGTGAGCTTTTGCCGCGCGCCGCCCGCCGGCAGCGGCGTCGCCCTGATCGTCCCCACCTGGCTCGCGAACCCGAGCCGCCGGGTGAAAACGCTGTCCCACACGCCCTCGATCCGGTCCGGGCCCGTGAGCGCCGCGGAGAAGTCCCGGATCATGTGCACCACGCTCCGGGGGGGCCCCAGCTTCATCCGGCGCGGCCGGGACCAGCTATCGCCGGTATAGGTCCGCATCTTGAGCTTTCCGACCAGGGTGTCCGTGCCCTCCCGGTAGCACACGTGCACGCGGTTCATGTCATCCACCAGGACCTTGGGGTGCCAGGTGCAGGAGTTCCGGGTGAGCCGGCCGGGGACGGCCGATTCCAGGTCCGCCGCCGACAGCGGCCACAACCACTTTTCGCCGTCAAAGCAGCGCGCCATGACCTGCCGGTGCGAGTCCATCTCCGTGAGCTCATTGCTCGCGCGCACCCACGCAAGCCACAGCCCGCCGTCTTGGTCCTCCGCCAAGTCCGCGCAACTGTCCCACCGGCCGCTCCCGGTCGCGCGCAGCTCCGGACCCAGCGCGCCGCCGGGCGCGAGCAGGCGCAGGTAAATGTCATATTGGTGGCCGCGGTAAGAGTCCCAGGCCACGGCCACCGCGCCGCCGTTCTTGCCCTTTTTGCGGGTCACGATCACCTGGGGGCGATAATTTGCGCCGGACTCGCTGATCTTGACCGGCTCGGTCCAGGCGGAGCCGCTGTACGTGGTCAGATAGATGGCGCCGTCGCTCCAGTCCTCGAACGCGATCCAGGCCGCGCCCGTGTCCGGGTCGAGCGCCACTGACGGATGCAGGGCCGGCCGGCCGCCGCCGGTGACCGGCATGGGTCCCGACCACTCGCCCTTGTCATGACAGGCCGCGAACACTTGCCATTGCCTGGTGTCCAGGTCACAGGCGCACCAGGCCGCGCAGGCCCGTCCGCTCCGGGCGGCGATCCGGGGATCGAGCTTGGCCTCCGCCTGGCCCGCGCTCACGTCAATAGGCTTGGTGTAGCGGCCGGCGGTCCGCGATTTCACCATGACCTTGTCAACCGCCCGGGTTACGCAGGCGGGCCCGAACTCGGTGCCGATCTCCTCATTAGTTACGTCCACCTGGAGCCAGCTCACCCAGGTCCGCCCATTTTCATGATCATGGGCTATGCGGCCCATCCTCCCGATGGCGCCTTCAAATGTTGAGACCTCGGCCCACGCCGGCCATGACCGTGCGTTCGCCAGCAGAACCGCGCCGCTTGTCGCGGCTATACTGCGGTTGATGAACAGTCTGCGGGAGATGGGTTTGTGGTTTGTGGTTTGTGGTTTGTGGTTAAGAGAAGAGCCTTGGTTGGAAGCGTTTTTTTTCATTTTCGGAGGTTCCGTTTTCCATTGGGCAGCGGCAAATCACGCCAATTTACTTCTTGTATTTTTGTCCGCTGAGGTCGCACTTTTTCAAATAATTGACAAAACCGGCCAGCAGGTTTTGGGCGGATTTTGCCATCCGTTGCAATTCTTCAAATTCCGGTTTCAAGATATAACCCTGATCCAGGGCGATGTAAAGCTGCGACTCTAATTCCGCGGCTGAACCCTTGGCGATGGATAGAAAATTTATCAATTCCTTTGAGCCGCCACGCCCAAAACCCTCGGCAATGTTCGACATGATGGATACGGATGCCCGCCGTATCTGATCCCTCAGGACAAAGTCCTTGGCGAAGCGGCCCGAACCCGAGCACTTGTAAACAGCGCGCGTAAGCTCACGCGCCTTTTGCCATGCTTCAATATCCTGGAACCGCTTAAGTGTCGCCATGCCTGTCTCTTTTCTTCAACCACAAACCACAAACTACAAACCACAAACCCCCTTAGCAGTAAAGTTTTTTCCGTTCCGGTTCCATTTCCTCGAAGACTATTGCGGCCTCTTCCGCCGGGAGCGAGTATAGGGAGCCGTCGGGGCGCTGGAGCACACATCCGGACTTATGGAGGAGCTTCAAGTTCGCGGCGGTCTGCTTTTTATCGCCGAAGCAGAGGATCTGGCAGTTGCCGCAGGTCATGTAGGTGGTCATGCCGGGCAGCGACGGATGGTGGTATCCGCCGGGCATGGGCGGGCGCTGGGCGTAGAGCGGCATGGAGCGGAAGAACTCCTTCGCCAGCTCCTCTTTGTTTTCGGGGAAGCGGAAGCGTCCGGGCGACCAGGTGGACCACTTGCCGGACCGGGCGAGCCCGCTGAAGCCGCCGCACACGAAGTGGCACAGGACCAGGTCCTTTCTCGCGGCGTGGGTGAAGGTATGGCCGCCGATGGTGACGGACGTTTCCTTGTCTTTTTCAAACATCCCGCCGGCGCAGGCGGAGACGCAGAGCTTGCACTGGTCGCAGAAGCTCTCGTCTTCCGGGATCGGATCGGTGGGTTCCAGCTCGGCCGTGGTGAGCGTACCGCCCAGGATGATGGCGGTGCCGAAGCCCTTGATCCCCACGTTTCCGGACCAGCCGAACGAGCCCACCCCCGAGCGCGCCGCCAGATAGCGGTGAGAGATGTCCGGGTGCATCTCGAGCTCCCACCCCGGCAGCTCCATGCGGTACTTCATGTTGGCGTTCAGGCCCTTGGCCGCGTGGCCCTCCTTCTTGAGAAAGTCGGCCAGCTCCCACGAGATTCCCTTGGAGCGCGTGTTGGTGGACAGGTTGTCAATCTCGTGCGGCCCCCGGTCCTCCTTGGCGAAAAACGCCCGGATGTGGTCGCGGTTCATGGGCAGGGCAAAGCTCACCGCCGACCGCGCGCCCTCCAACTTATAAGCGAGGTCAATGCTGGGCGGGCCGCCCGCCAGCGTCTCCGTGGTGGAAAACCCGACCTTGAGCGCGCCGCGCTCGAGCAGGAACTCCTCGATCAATTTGTTCAACGACATGACGTCCCCCCCTTTCCAAAATGATTACAAGAAAATATTGAGACAGAATTAACAGGATTTACAGGATTAGAAAACACCACCAGCTTTTTCATCTTCATCCTGTAAATCCTGTTAATCCTGTCTTTAAAATTTTTCACGATTTCAACTTCACGTCTTCGGGCAGCGGCGCCATCTCGCGGGCCTCCGCCTCTTCAAGCCGCGCGGCCATTTCCTGCTGCAATTTATTATAGCCGGGGTCACCGGCCAGGTTCCTGAGCTCGAGCGGGTCTTCCTGGAGGTCATAGAGCTCGAACTCGGAGGCCAGGTTGTCATCGAAGTAACGCGCGTATTTGTAGCGCCCGTCGTGGATGGCGCGGATCTGCATGGGCACGCCCTCGGCGGAGATGCCGGAGCGCGCGCCCAGCTTGGCCAGGGCGTTGTTGGAGCCGAGTTTCATGCCGAAGCCCATGAGCACGTGGTCGCGGACGGGCGCCGCGGCGGGGTCGCGCACGAGGGAGGCGATGCTGCGGCCGGGAAGATAATCCACGGGCGCGCTCACGCCGCACAGGTCGAGCAGGGTGGGGAAGACGTCGGGGTTGTGGCTGAGCGCGCTCGACTCGGCGCCGGCGTTGACCCGGCCGGGCCAGCGGAAGACGAGCGGGACGTTGTTGTTCTCCTGGTACACGAACGGCCCCTTGGCCTGGAGCTGGTGCGAGCCGCACATGTCGCCGTGGTCGGCGGTGAAGACGACAATGGTGTTGTCGCTGAGCTTGAGGCGGTCGAGCGCGTCGAGCAGGCGCTTGATCTGCTTGTCCACCATTTGGCAATAGTAGAGGTAATAGTCGAGGTAGCGGAGCCATACGCGCTCGGGCTCACTGGTTTGAGTTCCCATCAGCTTGCCGTAGCCCTCGCGGTAGACGGCCTGGATGCGGGGCTTGGTGGTGAGGTCGTCGTGGAAGTTGCCGGGGAGGCGGTCGGAGGCCCGGGGCACCATGATCGAGGGCGCGTCGAGGCGGCGGTAGAAGCAGATGTCGTGGGGGTTGATCAGAGAGCAGGTGAGGAACCATGGGGCCTTTTTGCCGTGGAGTCTCAGCCAGTTGATGGACTGCCGGGCGTAGCGGGGGTCATTCAGGGTGCCGTCGTGAGGGGTGCCCTGGTGGTCGGGTCCGTGCCAGGCCTCGAAGCCGTAGGCGGTGAGTCCGCGGCCGCGGTAGTCCCTGGGCTCGGTGAGGTGCCACTTGCCGAAGTAAGGCGTGCGGTACCCGGCGGCCGAGAAGCGGTGGGCTAGAGTGGGGATGCGGGGATCGAGGCTCGGCGACATGTTGAAGTTGACGTTGGTCTGAATGTTGTGCTGGGTGAGGTGCAGGCCGGTGAAGAGGCAGGCCCGGGAGGGAGAGCAGGGCACGGCCGACACGAAGTGGTTGGTGAAGGTCAACCCCTCCCGGGAGAGCCGCTCGAACCCGGGCAGCTCGGCCCCGGCCGGAAACCAGCGCGGCATCCGCCACTGGTCCACCAGCACCAGGAGCACGTTCGGCCGCTCGTCCGCCCGCCCGAGTCCGGGCACGCCCGCCGCGGCCAGCACCCCCGCGCCCATGCCGGCGGCCTTCACGAATTCCCTGCGCCCGATCCACCCGCCGCTCTTCTCCGCCATCTCCGTCCTCCTCTGACCAAAATCACAGTGCCTTCATACGCGCATGGCAAAAGAATTTGCCGCAGATGAACACAGATGAACGCAGATGAAAGACGGAAGAATTAAGAATCAAGAAATTGTGCTCCCGACCGGCCTCGCTTCTCCTTGCTTTTTAACTCTTCATACTCTTATCTGTGTTCATCTGCGTTCATCTGCGTTAAAAAAATCCCATGCTTCCCTTCAATCCGAGCGCTATCAAGTGAAAAACATGGCCAGCGACTCCGCCACCATGGCCGGCTTGTCCTCGCCCTCGATCTCCACCGTGTTCTCGGTCGTGACCAGCACCCGGCCGCCGCCCTTGTCCTCGACGCTCTTCAACACCGCGCGGTTGCGGATGCGCTTGTTCACCTTCACCGGGTTGATAAAGCGCAACTTGTTCAGCCCGTAGTTCACCGCCATCTTGAGTCCCGCCGGCAAGAGCGCGTTCTGCGCCCCGAAATACGAGAGCAGCGACAGCGTCAAATACCCGTGCGCGATGGTGGTCCCGAACGGGCCCTTCTTGGCCAGCTCCTCGTCCACGTGGATGAACTGGTGGTCCTCGGTGCAGTCGGCGAACGCGTTGATCCGCTTCTGGTCTATCTGGAACCACTGTGTCACCCCGACCTCCTTGCCCACGCTGGCCTTCATCTCGTCAACACTCATCAACTTCGCCATGGCACTCCTCCCTTTAGTTTACTTCCGTCCGCGCAAGCTCCGCGGCGCCGGTCCTTTCGTATTTATCACATCCGGCTCGCTGAGTCCACGCTTGCGCCGGCCCGTCAGACCTTGATTTCCATGCCGTCGCGGCCCACGATGATGTCGCCCTTGTAAATGCCGCTCATGCCCAGGACGAATATTCGCTCCATGGCCGCGTTTTCGGGGAGCGACGGCGCGAGGTGGGTGAGGACCAGCTTTTTCACCCCGGCGTCGCGGGCGATCTGGGCGACTTCATCGGTCATGGTGTGATAGGTGAGCATCTCCTCGGCCATGGCGGCCATGCGCTGGTTGGCGGGGCCGGCATTGGCTCTCATATTTTTGATGGCCAGCTCCGTCATTTTCCTGTTCGCGGCCTCGTGCACGAGAACGTCCGCGCCCTGGGCCATTTCCACCATCTTCGCGCATTTTTTGGTGTCGCCGGAAACCACCACCGACTGGCCCTTGTAATCAAAGCGGTAGCCCATCGCCGGGACCACGGGCGGATGCTCCACCTCGAACATGGTGATCTTGACGCCGTCCGCCTCGGACACCACGCCCGGGGTCTTCTCCGCAATTTCCGCCCGCATGGCGGACTCCGACCACTTATCGCCGTGGTGGGCCTTGCGGTATTTGTTGTCGAGCGCATAGGCGGAAAGCAAAGAGCCAATCACCTCTTTGACCCCGGCCGGGCCGATCACGGGCATGGGCTGGGCAACGCCGGCGATGCCGCGGTTGACCATAAGTTCGCCGAACTCGCCGAAGTGGTCCGAATGGAAGTGGGTGAATAAGACCATGGAGACATTGTTGAGCCCGGCGCCGACGAGGCGGGTGAGGAACCCCCGGCCGGTGTCAACCAGGAAGGTCTTGTCGCCGGCGATGACCAGGGTCGCGGCGCAGGCCCGGTCCGGATTGGGGATGGGAGTGCCCGTGCCGAGCAAGACCACGGAAAGCCCGGCGTTCGGGTCGAGCTTGCGGTCCTGAAAAGCCGCTCCCGGCTTGAGGCCCGGCAAGCCCGCGGCCCTTGACTTCCCCGGCTTGCCCAGCATCCCGCCGGCAACCAGCAGGCCCCCTCCCGCGCCGGCGGCCTTGAGCCACAACCGCCGATCAAAAGATGTCGGAGCCAAACTTTCCTGAGCTTTCTTTCCACCCTTGTTTCTTTTCATCTCTCTCTCCTGGTCTGTCCCTGATTATTTGCCTGATTCAAGCTTTTTCCTGGCGGCTTCCACCCAGGCGCGGTGCTCCTGGTCCAGTCCGGATTGGCCGTAGAGTTTAAGGAAGAGTTTTACCCCCGGACCGCTGATGGTCTCGTAGCTGGTGAACTCGCTCCCTCCGTCCTTCTCCTCGATCTTCCAGCCCAGGGTGATGTCCATTCCCGCCGGGCCGCCCCGGTACTCCAGCAACCGATTGGGCTCTGACTTGCTCAAGACGAGCTTGATGGCCGTGGGCGTCTTCTTGCCCCCGATCACGGGCCGGAATTTTACTTGGCTGTTTGGGGTCTGGCCATCTCCCTTGACGATTTGGGCCTTCTCCACCGCCGGGCACCAGTCGGCCCAGTGGTTGACGTCCGCGAGCAGCGCCCAGATTGCCGCCGGCGGGGCGATCACCATCCCGCTCTGCGAAGTGCTGATTTGATCAGCGGCCATCAGGGCCGAGATCGAAGCAAAAATGATGGCAAGAGTAATCAGCGCGCGTTTCATATTTTTCCTCCCATGAAAAATTGTATCGGACTCTCCTGGGAACAGGGCGTATCAGAGGAACACAGGCCGCACCCGTAAATATTGATCCGGTATTTGGCCTGATTGCGGGGCCAGCTCGAAACCACGTTCTGGCCGCACTTGTTTTTATCGTGTCCCTTTTCGGAGATGGCGCCCACCGGGCAACGCTGGGAGCAGATAAGGCATCCGCCAAAATGGTGTTGGAGGCAATGATGCCGATAGTGCGGGGCCCGGTCGCGATTGGGCTTGAGCGGCAAGGCGACGGCCACGGCTCCCGAGCGGTGGGCCGTGCCTTTTTCCGAGATGAAGAGGTCGCTCATGCCGAAGCTGCCGAGGCCCGCGGCAAAGGCCAGGTGGCGGAATGACCAGTTCGAGGCGTAGCCCACGGCCGTGTTCCTGCTGGTCTTGAATTGGGGCATCATGTCCGGGGCCGCGGCCAGGATGCCGTAGCGGGCCAACTCGGTAATGAGAGCCATCTGAACTTTCCGGGTGAACAGGCCGCCCAGTAGACGGGCCTGCGCCCAGCGCGACGAGCACCAGCGCTTTTCCGAGGCGTTGCTCGCCACGATCGGATCGGCAAAGGGCAGGATGAAAGAAACTACTCCGATCTGCTCGGCCGGAGGCGCTTTTAACCCCTGGGTCCCGGCGGCCATGGCCATGGCCTCGTCCGGGGTGAGGTGGAAAGGGCCGATGATTTTTTTGTATTCAAGAAAGAGCGGGTCCGGCCCGGCCGAGAAACCGACCAGAGCGTCCTGATAAATTTTCTCGCCCGGGAATTTGTCCTCCATCGAGTTGCCGGCATCATTTTTCACGAACTCCGCGATGAACTCCGCGATCCACCGCTCATCAATCCCGGCGCCGTTTTCATGGCCCAGCGGCGGCAGGGGCTGGGCGGAGAATCTTCCCGACAGCTCGCCGAACGAAGATTCATACCCGCGCCGATCCAGAGCGGCACATCCGCTCACCAGTGCGGCCCCCATGCCTGCGGCGGCGGTTCCTGATGACCTGATAAAATCGCGACGATCAATAAGACCATGCTTCATAACATTCTTCCTGGAAACCCCAGTTTAATTTCCCGGAATCGATATCGAGTTCTAATCCAGTTCGGAGCAAATCGCGGCTAAAGAGTCGGCGTCAGCTTGAAGCCTTTCGGGGCGAAGCTCCATGGAAACCGGCGAAAGACCATCTTCAATCATCCGGGCTTCATCGATTGTCAACTCGCCGCGCTCGCTTGCCCGCTCGATCGCGTTGCGTGACTGCCGGATCAACACCTGGATTTGCTTCAAGTCCGCATCTACAGACGCTGGACATTCCCCTCTGATGCGCTCGGCGTTTTGAGCCCTCGCTTGAGCGGCGCAAAGCGCGTCTCTGGCCAAGGGTTTGAGAGCTTTTGCCCGGTACTTGCCGATTCCTCCCGTGATCGGCGCGGTGGAAAAGGGGAAAAGGAAATGCGCGATGGCGCGACGAACGGGAAGATGGCCAATATAAACCGAGCCGTCCGGTCCCACGCAGGGAGCGGCCGCGGATTCCTCGCGACCTTCCGCGAAGTAGCGAATATGGCCGGTTTCCCGATCCAATAGGCCAACTCCAACCTTGAGGGGAAAAATATTAACGCCGACCCCGGCATGAAAGACAACCCCGTTGGCAGCGATGGTTCCGCCCATCAGGTTTACGCCTTTTTGCCCGGGCCTGGTCTCGTACATGTTCAGATCGGAGCGCCAGGCTATTTCGCCGTGATCCCCCTTATCTATCACTTTGACGATGTATTTGAGGGTGGGCGCATACAGCTCGCCATTGTCCGCCGCCACCGATATGGACGCCACGATCTGCTCGCCGATATCAACCGACCAGATCTGCTTGCCGGCCGCCGTATCAATGGCGAGAAGCTTCCCGAAACTGTCTCCAATGTAAATTCTCGATCCATCGGCATTGAGTGATGGAGTCGAGCTGGTGCCGCCGGCGAAAGAAAGATGATACTTTTCCTCAATGCCGATACTGCCGTTGTTCGCTTTGGCCTCTAAAGCGTAGATGGCGCCATCTTCGGAGATCCCGTCCAATTTTCCGTCCTCTTCGTCGGGAGCGGTGGCCGCCACGAAGATCCGACCGGAGTGCGCATCAATCGCAAAATAATTGGCAACCTTGATCCCGCCCCCAAGAATTGTCTGAATCAGGGAGTTTCTTACCGGGATGCCCGCTATCTTGGCGGGCGGCGATTTCTCCCCGGGGACCCGGTAAGGCTTGGCAAGAAGAGGCTTGCCCGTCTTCCGGTCCAGCAGATAGACATGGCCGTCTCCAGGAACCCCGATCAGCGCATCCAACTGGGGATGATAGTTCAAGCCGAAACAATGAATTCCGATGCTTTTATCTTCCGGGAGGGGGTCGGGAAGCCCGGTCCGCACGTCCCATAAAATCGTCCCGTCGGTATGGACGGCCAATGCACGTTCGTATGTCCCGACGTATACGATCTGCTCCCCGGGATTTTCAGGGTCGTTCAATACCAGAGGCGCGCCGGCGCCATTTATATTCCGGCCCTTGATCGCCCACCGCCTGGACCCATCTTCGGGCGCGAGCGAGACCAGAAGCACCGGCTCGTCCGACGCATTGGGAGTGAAATAGAGATTCCCTTTTTCATCAAAGGTCGGGCCTTCGATGACATACATTTTCTCCTCGGCCACCCAGGCCAATTCCAAAACCGGCGGTACGGCCACCGCGACTTCATCCGCATTGTGCGTATCGGCGTGAAAAGTGCGGGAATAGCCGGTGGGTGCATCCAAGATCGGGTTGGTGGTGACGGCCGGGCGACAACCCTCAGGCTTCCAATCAGTCCTTGGTGAAAGATCGAAAGGCTTAAGCTCGGGATTGCCGAGACACATGACCAGCATCCCTGCCAAGGCCAGTTGAATCTTTCCGGACATCTCATCAAACTCCTTCCATCAGGTGAATAGTGTCGAAGTTCTCGGCAATGCGAAGATAAACCGCGTCAGCTCTCATTCGCTTTTCCCGCGGTTCTCCAAGGCTACCTTTTTATAGAGTTCGCGAGGTCCGGCATAAGGCTTTTCCCTTTCCACTCTTTTCAACCTGAGCGCTTCCTGGTCGCAAGCCAGGGCGCAGACCCCGCAGCCCATGCATTTGTCGGCGTCCACCACCGCGCGGCCCAACCCTTCATCGAGCGAGATGGCCTTGAAAAAACACCGGTCCACGCACGTTCCGCACATGACGCAGTCTTCATTCGATTCGGCCACGAAATTGGAGGGGGCAACCGCCTCCGGGTTCTCCCACCGCGTCCGGCCCCGCAGTTGCGAACAACAGCAGTCGCAGCACAGGCAGATCACCGTATGGCCCGCGTCCTCGTAGTTCTCCGTGGTCCCCACCAGCCCGAGCTCCTGCATCTCGTCAAAATATCTCTTGGCCTCCGGGGCCGTGACCTTCTTCCCGATCCCCAGGTTCTCGAAATACAGCGCCGACGTCTCCATCATGATGCACGAGCCGAGCGGATACTTGTCCCTGCACTCCCGGACGCCCAGCTTCTCCGTCCGCGTCCGGCACGGGCAAGACACCAGCCTCAAGTTCTTCACCGCGTCAATGATCTGGTGCGCCTCCTCCGTGTCCAGCACCGTCTGGCCGTTCTTCACCGCGCGCCGCACCGGGATCACCCGCATGATCTGCGTGCCCTTCCTCGAGCTCTCATAATAGCGGTAGAAGCCGTCCTTGATGAAGAACTCCTGGTAGAGCCTGCCCGCTGCAATATCATCCGCGCCCAGCTCCGGCCGGAACTGGTGGTTGTTCAGGAGCAGGGGGATCATGGGCAGGGCATAGTTCGCTCCGAAGCCCATCACCCTGCCCTTCTTGGTGAGCGGCGCGAGAATGGCCTCCACCTCTTCCACGCTCTTTCCCGAGGCCGCGGCCAGGTCGGCCGCGGACGTGAACTTCATGCCCATCTTCAGGTGCTGCACGAGCTGGGCCTGCTCCGGCGTATAAACGAGCTTAAGGAACTTGATGAACGCCTCCGAGAACCCGGCCCCGCCCCGGGGCGCGGTCAGCGGCCCCTGATCAATATTACGCGCGATGCGCAGAAAAATTTCATCGCTCATTGCATCTCCTTCCCTCTTTGGCTTCCCATTAAGCTTCTATCCCGTTCCGCCCGATTTCTGCGGCGGGAGTTTCCCGGGCCTGATTTTTTTCCAGCGCTCTCCCGCCGGACAGACGCGCATGCACTCGATGCAGTGGTCCACGTCGGTGATGGAGGTCTGGCCGAACTCGACCAGGATATCGCGCCGCTTCCGGTGCTGCCCGAGCATTTTCAAATAGGCGGGCCATTCGCGGAGGCTCGCGGGAGGGAGCTTGTTGAAACCGTAGGTCCAGTAAGCAAAACAGGGGTCAACGCTGTACTGGCCGCCGTTCAGGGCTCTGGAGGGACAGGCCCGCTCGCACTTGTCGCAGCCCTTGATGCACAGGTCGAGATCGCGGCGCGGGTCCGGATCGAGCGGGGCCTCGGTGATGATCCCGCACAGCCGCTGGTGCGGCCCGAACTCGGGCGTGAGCAAGAGGTTCGAGCGGCCGATCTGGCCCAGGCCGCAGCTTACGGCGGCGTGCTTGAGGGACAGGTGGCCGAGCACGCGGGTCTGCCTGAACTTTTTGCCCGTATCGGGATTGATTTTAAAGATCTCGACCGGCTTGTCCGCCGAGATGGGCAGGCTTAAGTATCCTTGCCGCTCCAGCTCGCGGCCCACTTCCTCCGCGGCCTGGTCGAGCAGCCGCGAGGTCTGCATCTTGTTCCGGGTCCAGAGCATGATGTCGGGCGAATACACCGCGCCCAGGCTATGGGCCACGGCCATGACGATCACGCTCTTTGCGGAAGGCATCAGCTCGGCCGCGGGCCGTGGCGGACTGGCGAGGATCAGATCCCCGGCGGCGGCGATCCCCACCAGGTCAATTCCCCGCGACCGGATGTAGTCCTTTATCGCCGCCGCGCTTGCTTCCATTTATCTCACCCAATCATCGGGAAACCCGGCAGAGGTTTCAGTTGGCGCTGTCCTTGTGTCCCTTGAGTTTCAGCTCCACCGCCTTTTTCAGCCTGCGATCATATAATATACCACCGGCCACCGACTTGAGCTCGATGCCGCCGTAATACTGGTGCCACATGATCGTCGAGGCCACGAAATCCTTGATCGTGTCCGTGGCCGGGACCTTGGGCATATATTTCCTTCTCATTTCGCACGCCTTCTCGTAGGTGTCAACCACGGTGACCTCGTTGTCGGGTCCGGGGACCACGAACCCGCCTTCCTGGAGCAGGCCATAGCGTTTCTGGCATTCCGGGAGAGTAGGCCCGCACACCAGGGCGCACTGGCCGCAGGTCAGGATGCGCTCGTTCTTGAGCAGGCCCGGGCTTTTGATGTCCAGCTCACGGGCGAACCACTTGAGCTTCTGGAAGCGCTCGGCCTCGCTCTCGATCTCCTCGACCTCATCGCAGTAGCCTTCGATAAATTTCTCCGGCTGCAGGGTCATGGCGATCTCGCGGATAATGGAATACCTCGGGGTCGAGTCTCCGGCCAGAAGTCCCTCCTTGAATAAGGTATAGCGCATTTTGGCCCTGGCATCGGGATCGGGCTCATGGTCAACCCAGTCCTCGATCCAGCGCGTGCCCCAGGTGGTCCAGTTCTTGTCCCGCGACAGCGAGTGCAGCCCGAAGCAGGACGCGTTGCAAAGGTCAATGTTCCGGCGCTTGCCGCGCGGGTGGAGCTCGCCGTTGAGCAGGACGTATTCCTCCTGCTTGGCCTCGAACATTCCGGCCACGCAGGTCTTCTCGCACAACCGGCACTTGTTGCACCAGCCGTCAATGAAATGGCGCGGCGAGTAGCGCGGCCCGTCGCTCGCGAGCTCGGCCGCCGTGACCACGGTGCCCAGGTACATGGCCGCGCCGTACTCCTCGGTCATCACGTTGCCCGACCAGCCCTGGGCCGCCAGCCCCGAGGCAATCGCCCCGAAACGGTGCGAAAAGGACGGATGAGTGGCGAAGGCGTCCGGCGAGCGGCGATAGGAATTGTTGGAAGGCACCGCCCGCGCCCGGTGGCCCAGCGACTCGAGGTAGCCGGCCAGGCCCGAGGCGATGCGGTGGAGCCGGGTGTTCATGCGGGTCTGGTCCAGGTTGTGGTGCAGGTGCGACTTCTTGCCCAGGAACTTGTAGATCGCCTCCGCGTCCATGGGTATGGCCATGGACACAATGGACCGCGCGCCTTTCATGGTGTAGGTGGGATCAAGGGAAGGGGGCCCGGAAAGCCGCTCCGGGCCCGCGATCCCGCAAATCTCGACCCCATGGCCGCGCAAAAAATCCTTGATCTTCCCTTCCAGGCTCGCCATGTACTTACCCCCCATCACAGCGCCGGAATGACTAAGCCGACTGCCGCTCAATGAATTTTACGAACGTAAAAAATACTAGCCCATTCCCATTCCTTTGTCAAGAAATATTTTTATCAATAAAATTCAGTGCTGTCCAAAATAAACGGACCGGAGAACCGCCAAGCCATCATGAATAAATAGGTCAGTGGCCTCACCGAGCGTGATGGGTTAGCATCAGCTCATTTACAAAATTAATTGAAAAGGAGGACCACTGACCATGAGTAATGTAGCGCAAGAG
>Ga0307378_10006170_pt1 | contig 16505 bp, 16 predicted proteins | sample UN1MG_FD_202238 | JGI IMG/M metagenome (GOLD analysis project Ga0307378, IMG submission 202238) | Soil microbial communities from Risofladan, Vaasa, Finland - UN-1 | ecosystem: Environmental > Terrestrial > Soil > Coastal area > Acid sulfate soil | place: Finland: Risofladan, Vaasa | collected... | reverse complement strand
CGGGATCACCGGGTCCTGGAAAGGGGCGTGATAGGGGAAAAGCCGGTCCGTTTCCGCTGCGCCCAGCGCCGCCCGCGTCTCGGTCATGTCCAGATCGTTCCCCTCGCCGCTCAAGTACCAGGCCATGTATTTCAAGATCAAGGCGGTATCCAATGCGCTCCATTCCTCGGGAAAATAGTCCAGTACCTTGTACTCCAGGGGAACAGTGGCGGGCCGCAGCGAGCGGATGTAGGCGTTGACCCCGCCACAGTAGGCATCGATGACCCGGCGCATGGCCGCGTTGTGCTCGAGCCCCTTGAGGAAATTCTCGGCGCCCCAGGTCATGCCCAGGCGGCGCTGCAGCAGGTCCATCCAGATTGCCCGCTCACCGAAGATCTCGGCCAGGCGTCCGCCGGTGTAGCGGGAAAGGAACTCCATCTGCCAAAGGCGGTCGCGCGCCGTGAGAAAACCCTGGGTGCGGTACAGGTCGGCTTCGTTTTCGGCAAAGACATGGGCAACATGGCGGTCGTCCCAGACGACCGTGACCCGGCCCTTGAGACCGGGGATCTCGAGTTTCTCAGGGATCCTGTCGGTTGTCGTGTTGTTGCGCCAGAAGCCGCCGACCGGATCGAGGAACTTGCCCAGCGGCGGCACCGTACCCAGCCGCGCATTCAAACCCCACATCACCGCCACCAGCACGATCAATGCGAAAACAGCCTTCATCCAGCGCATGAATCGACTCCTTTGGAAAAAGATTCAATATAACCGATGGTTTTTTTCTTTGCAATGGCAAGCCGCAAATCGGCCAGTGGTCCCTGCCGCCAATTACGCTGCATGTCGTATTGCTTTTTTTTGCGGGGCGGAGTAAAATTTATTTTGTTCAATAATAATAAGGAGGACAACAAATATGGCTAAAAAGTATAACTTCTACGCCGGACCGGCGATCCTGCCCCAGGAAGTCATGAAAAAGGCGCAGGATGAACTACTGGACTTCAACGGCATCGGGCTTTCGATCATGGAGATCAGCCACCGCTCCAAGGATTTCGACGCCGTGATCACCGCCGCCGAGACCAAGATCCGCGCCCTGCTCGGCGTGCCGGAAAACTTCAGCGTCATGTTCCTGCAGGGCGGCGCCAGCCTGCAGTTCGGCATGATCCCCATGAACCTGCTCATCGGCAAGAAGGCCGACTACGTCAACACCGGCGCCTGGGCAAAAAAAGCGATTAAGGAAGCCAAGCTGTTCGGAACCGTAAACGTCATTGCCAGTTCCGAAGACAAGAATTTTTCCTATGTCCCCGGGGACCTGAAATTCTCCCCCGACGCCCGGTATGTGCACATCACCTCCAACGAGACCATCGGCGGCATCCAGTTCTCCAAGTTCCCCGACACCGGAAACGTGCCCCTGATCATCGACATGTCCTCGGATATCTTCAGCCGCAAGATCGATTTCAAGAACATCGGCATGATCTACGCCGGCGCCCAGAAGAACATCGGCCCGGCCGGAGTCACCCTGGTCATCATGCGCAACGACCTGATTGAAGCCTGTACGGAAGGCCTGACCACCATGCTCAGCTACAAGACCCACGCCAAGGAAAAATCCATGTACAACACCCCGCCCTGCTTCGCCATCTACATCATCAAGCTGGTCATGGAGTGGATCGAGGGCCTGGGCGGCCTGGCGGCCATTGAAGAGATCAACGAGAAGAAAGCCAAGGCCCTGTACGACGCCATCGACAACAGCGGCGGCTACTACAAAGGCACCGCCAATATCTCGGACCGCTCCAGGATGAACGTCACCTTCCGCCTGCCATCGGAGGAACTGGAAGAAAAATTCATCAATGATGCCAAGAAAGCCGGATTCATCGGCTTGAAGGGGCACCGCAGCGTCGGCGGCTGCCGGGCCTCCCTATACAACGCCATGGGACTCGACGGCGTACTGGCCCTGACCCAATTCATGGAAAATTTCGCCAAAGAAAACAAATAACGAAGAAACCAGAATAACCCGTTTGTTGCTGAAACCTGTAAAAGCCCCAAAGGAAACAGGTTTTTTCGTGCAAAAGTTGACAGGAATGAAAAAATCTGCTACAATTTTATCCTGGAATTGAACAAGGGAGATATTTTTAGCCATGCAGAAGGTTTTTTCATTCCTGAATACCTCAAACCCAAGCCAGCCTCAGTTCTCCCCTGCCGTTGCAGGAACTCCGGAGCTTTCGCGCCCATGATCAGGATCCTGATCGCTGTCCGCTTGCCCGCCAAAACCATTGACCTTCTCAATGAAATTCCCGAGTTCGAAACCAGTGAAAAAACCGGACTGTCCTCCGCGCAGTTGCAGGAGGAAATAAAGAACGCCGATGCCCTGATCATCAGCGGTTCCATGCCGCTGACCGAAGAAATCCTGAACCAGGACGGCGATCTGAAATTAATCGTTCGCAGCGGCGGCGTATCCGGCCCCATTGATACGGCGGCCGCCCAAGGCAAGAACATTGAGATCCGCACCGCCGTGGGCCACAATACGGCACAACCCGGTAAAAAAATAGAAGAAACGAGCGAGATCGATGTGATCACGATCCTGAAAGAATTTTTCAATGTGTAAAACAATTCATTCCAAGCAGGCGAAAAAAACATGACATCCATCGTCGGCAATAAACTCAATTCCGCCAACAAGAAAGTCCTGGACCGCATGAACAAGATGGACATCGAATTCATCAGAAAAGAAGCCCAGACCCAGATTGAAGCCGGGGCCGAGTATATCGAGATCAACGCACTGTCACTGCTGCACAACGAAACCCCGTTCCTGCGCGAGATCATTCCCATGCTGGAAAAGCTGGGTTCCAAACTGGTGATCGTCAGTGAAAATGTCGAGGCGCTGAAGGAAGCCCTGCTGATCGCCAAGAACCCGATCATCATCGGCGCCGTTGAATACGACATCGAAAAGATCGATTATCTCATCGACACGGTCATGGAGAAGAACGCCAAGATCATCGCCCTGATCAAGGACAAGCGCAACAACCATTCCAACACGCCGGAAAAATCGTTGCTGATCGCCCAAAAATACATCGATTACCTGCTCGACCGCGGTATGAAGAGGCAGGATATCCTTCTGGATCCCCAAATCTGCCCCCTGGAAGAGAATTTCAACAGCGGCCGTATCTTCCTTGACACGCTGGAATTATTCAAATTGGATTTCCCGCAGGTCAAGACCATGGCCAACGTGTCGCATTTGTCCGAAGGCCTACCCAAGCGCCACCTGATCGCTTCCTATTTTGTTTCACTGGCCATCGCCAAGGGACTCGACTACATCGTCACCAACGTCCTGGATGAAAACTTCATCGAATCGATCATCACAACCATGTCGATTATAGGCAAGGACAAGAACCTGCAAGCCTACTTGAAATATTGCCGCAATCACAAAGAATTAAAGTTAAAAGGAATAAAGGATGCAGGATCAAAAAATAAAAGAGATATTAATTGAAAAGGACGGCGCCTTTAAAAAGTTGTTCTTAAGACACCAGGAACTTGAGGAAAAACTGCAATATTTCCTGAAGAAAAAATTCAAGTCCGAAGAAGAACTGGTCGCGGCTCAGAACATCAAGAAGGAAAAACTCAAGCTGAAAGACGCCATGCAAAAACAGATATACGCCTTCAAGAAAAAATCTGACGGAAATGGACAGAGATAATTCACGGGAGGGCAACATCGAGTCAAAACCGTTAACGAAAATGAAAAGAAGAAGAATCAGCAAACCCAAGATCTCGACTCTGACCCGCATCTCCTTTTTGCCGTCGCTGTTTACCATGCTGAACCTTTTCATGGGATATAAGGCCCTTATCTACATCATCGGCCCCAAGCAGAATTTCAAAACCGCGATTTACTATATCATGGCCAGCGTCATCATGGACGGCTTCGACGGCACCATCGCCCGTCTGACTCATACTGAATCCAATTTCGGCATGCAGCTTGATTCTCTGGTCGACGCCGTCACCTTCGGTCTGGTCACCTCCATACTTGCATTCGAATGGGGTTTTCAATCAGGCTTTACCCAGATCGGCAGCATCGTCAGTTTCGTATTCCTGAGCGCCGGGCTGATCCGCTTGGCCCGCTTCAATGTGTTCAAGGAAGCGCAGGCCTTCCCGGCCAACATTTTCATCGGCATGCCCATTCCCACCGCGGCCCTATCCATCTGCTCGGTCGTGCTTTTGTTCGGCGGCAAACCGCCGCTAACCCGGACGGGCATCCTGTTTTTTTCTCTTTACGTCCTCCTGATCTCACTATTGATGATCTCCAACGTCAAATACAGGACCATGAAAAAATTCGTTGCTAAAAACAGCCTGAGAACACTTTTCCTGCTGGCCCTAATCGTCGGTTGCCTGGTCATCTTCCCCGATATCACCATCCCCATCCTAACCTTTTCATACATGCTGTCGCCGCTGTTATTCTATTTGTTCTTCAGGAAACCCAAAAATACGGAAGCCTCCGGCGGCGATAAAAAAACCGAATCACTCCTAGTAACCAAGACGGCGCCTAAAGACGGGTCATGACAGACGAGAACTCGCTGTATAATTATTTCCGGCCTTTCTTGAAACGTTTCATTTTGGCCCTTTTTTTCATGGCCATGGTGGCTGTCTTCACCGCCTTTTTCGCCGTGATCATCCAACCGGTCATTGATGAATTGTTCATCCAGGGTGGCGGCCGACTGGCCGAAAAAAGCAAATTCATCCGTAACCTGATCATGAGCGTGCTGGATGTCGGCGAAGACAAAATGGTCCTGGTCCTGCCGCAACTGTTGTTCGTGGCCTTTCTCGGCCAGGCGATATTCTCATTTCTATCCCTGTATTCGATGAAAACTCTGGGACTGAAGGTGGTGCGCAACATCCGCGACAAACTCTACCGCCACCTGATCCACCAGTCCATCGATTTCTTGAGCAAGGCCCGGACCGGTGACCTGGTGTCGCGCATATCCAACGATATCGAAAAAATCAAATTGGCCGTAGCCGAAACCCTGGCCGTCTATATCAGGGAAAGCCTGACCCTGGTCGGCCTGCTGGCCGTGGTTTTCTTCCAGGATTGGAGGATGGCCACACTTTCACTTGTTTTGATGCCGGTAGCCGCCGTCCCCCTGGTCTATTTCGGACGCAAGGTGAAAAAGCGCGGCATCCAGTCCCAGGAAACCATCGGCGACCTGGCCAACTTCATGAGCGAATCGGCCATGGGCAACAAGATCGTCAAGGCATACAACATGGAGGAATTTGAGATCAATAGATTCCGCCAGCTCAACCAGAAGCATTTCCGCATCAACGCCAAAATCGCGCTAGCTTATTCACTTGTGGCTCCGGTCATGGACATCATCGGCGGCCTTGTGGCGGCCGGCCTGTTCACCGTGGGCATGCACCGCATTTCGAGGGGAACACTTTCACCCGGACAGTTTACCTCGTTCCTAACCGCGCTGTTCCTGATGTACAGCCCGATCAAACGGCTCTCCCTGGCCCACAACGATTACCAACAGGGCAAGGCCGGCTATGAGCGGGTTCGACAGATCATCAATGCCGAAAATACCATCAAGGACAGGTCCTCGGCCATGGAAATAAAGAGCATCCGCGGTGAGGTGGAATTCAAGGACGTGCATTTCGCTTACCTGCCGGGCATAGCGGTTTTGAAAAACATCTCTTTTCTGGCCGAGCCCAATGAAATGGTGGCCCTGGTCGGGGCCAGCGGTTCGGGCAAGACAACCATCATGAATCTCCTGCTGCGTTTTTATGAATCTGAGACCGGTGAAATTTTCATCGACGGCCGTGACATCCGCTCCATTACCCTGAAATCGCTGCGTGAACAGATCGGATTGGTCACCCAGGACGTTTTCCTCTTCAACGATACCATTCTCAACAACATCGCCTACGGCCGCAGAAGATATTCGCCGGATGATATTCACCAGGCCGCTACCATCGCCCGCGCCGCCGATTTCATTTCCGAAATGCCGTTGAAATATGAAACCGTGGTCGGAGAACGCGGCATATTCCTGTCCAACGGCCAGCGCCAGCGCGTTTCCATCGCCAGGGCCGTGTTGAAAAAACCGCGCATCCTCATTTTCGACGAAGCCACTTCCTCGCTGGACTCGGAATCGGAAAAGCTGATCCAGGAAGCCATGGCCGAAGTCATGAAAAACCGGACCACCTTCGTCATTGCCCACCGCCTGAGCACCATCATCGAAGCCGACCGCATCTTGGTCATTGAAAACGGGGAGATCAAGGAGAGCGGCAACCACCGTGAACTCCTGAAAAAACGCGGCCTCTACTATTCCCTGTACAATTTGCAATTCCCGGAAATGAATATTATAATGTGACCCATGAAAAGCATGACCGGATTCGCTCAAGGCAGGTTCAACTTCAAGGATGTTTCGCTTTTCTTATCTTTCAAGTCCTACAACAACCGCTACCTTGAGACCAACTTCAGAGGCAGCGGCATTTCAGCGGCCAGCGAAAAGATCATCAAGGAAATTTTCAAGGACAAACTGCATCGCGGAAAAATCGAAGTCGTTTTCGACCTGTTCCAGCGCGACCCCAGGCAGTGGGACATCAAGTTGAACACCGGCCTACTCGAAGAGATCATGGACAAAATCGCACCCCTGCAGAAAAAATACGGCCCCGGACTGAACCTGTCGCTCGATTCCCTGTTCAAACTGCCCATGGTTTTCCGCCTGGATCATGACCCGGAGCTCTTGAGCCCAAAAAACCAACTCAATATAAAAAAGGCGATCGCCAAGGTTTTCGCCGCTTTCCTGGAAAACCGCCGCCTGGAAGGCCAATGCATCCTTAAGGATCTGCTGGCCAGCATCTCCGAAATCGAAAAATACTCCAAAAGTATTCATGCCCGGGAGAAGGATTTTGAAAAAGAAGTGTTCCGCAATTACCGGAAGAAAATAGAAAAGTTCGTCAAGGACTTGCCCCTCGACGAGAAACGCATCGTCCAGGAAGCCGCCATCAGCGCCGACAAAACCTCAATCGCCGAGGAGATCAACCGCCTGCGAACCCATACCCAGAGGCTGAAGCACCTGCTGCAAGACAAGAGCATCGCCACCCAGGGCCGTGAGGCCGATTTCCTGACCCAGGAAATGCAACGTGAAACCCATACCATCGCCGCCAAAACCAGCTGCCTGGATATCCATCGGCAGATCCTCCTGATCCGCCGCGAAATCGAAAAGATCAGGCAGCAGGTGCAAAATATCGAGTAAGGCGGCGGCTGTGAATCACATCATCATTATCTCGGGCCCGTCGGGTTGCGGGAAATCGACTCTGATCCGTGAATTGCTGGCCGAATTTTCCGAATTGAATTTTTCGGTGTCGCACACCACCCGGCCGATGCGAAAAAATGAAGTTCCTGGAAAGGATTACCATTTCGTTGGCGCGGGCCAATTTCAAAAAATGCTCCGCGGCGGTCAATTCGTTGAATGGGCCGAAGTGCATGGTCATCGCTACGGCACCAGCTGGAAGGAGATCCGCGCCAAATCGGGCAAAGGCCGGACACTGGTACTGGATATCGATGTCCAGGGCGCGCGCAGCATCAAACGCCAGTTCCCGGAAGCCATGGCCATTTTTGTGATCCCCCCCACCCTGGCCGCTTTGAAAAAAAGACTGCGCCAGCGCGAGACACATCTGAACCCGGAAGCCCGTCAGCGGCTGCAGGCAGCCCTGAACGAATTGCGAGCTTACAAACTATATGACTATGTGATCGTCAACGATAAGCTTGCGACGGCCCAGGCCGACCTGCGCTGCCTTCACGCTGCTTTTGGCCTGCGCATGTCCCGCAACCAGGATAAGATCAAAAAACTCTTGAGAGGCCAAAAATGAAGCTCATACTGGGCGTCAGCGGCTCCATCGGCGCTTACAAGGCTGTGGATATCATGCGGATTTTTCAAAAAAATGATCATGACGTCACCGTGGTCATGACCCGGGCGGCGACACAGATCATCCCAGCGTTTACTTTTGAGACCTTTGCCCCGGGCCGGGTCTTTTGCGAAATGTTCGCGGCGGGGCAGGACCCTTTGCTGCACATCAACTTGAGCCGCGATAACGACCTGCTGCTGGTGGCACCGGCCACGGCCAACACCATAGGCAAAATGGCCAATGGCATTGCCGACGACCTGCTGTCCACCCTGTTCTGCGCCTTTTTCAAGCGCGTGGTCGTGGCCCCGGCCATGAACACCCACATGCTGGAAAATCCGGCTGTCAGCGACAATATTGCCCACCTGAAAAGCCGCGGCGTTGAGATCATCGAAGCGGTGGAAGGCTTACTGGCCAACCGTGAGATCGGCAAGGGCCGACTGCCGGATGCCGAAGCCATCTACCGTCATTGCCTGAAGATCAGCAGTGTTTAAAAAAATTATTATCACCTCCGGACCCACCCTGGAACCAATCGATCCCGTACGCTTCATCTCCAACCGCTCTTCAGGGAAAAGCGGCTACCACCTGGCCATGGAGGCCCGGATGCGCGCCCTCGGCCCTATCACTTTTATCACCGGCCCCACTTATTATCTGCCCGCCCAAGTGGAAGTGATCCAGGTGGAAACCGCCCAGGAAATGCGGGCCGCCATCGGTTGCCATTTTCGCCAAGCCGATGTGATCATCATGGCCGCGGCGGTCAGCGACTACCGCAGTTTGAAATATTATTCGGAAAAACTGAAGAAAAACAGCGATAAAATGACCCTTGAGCTGGTGAAAAATCCCGATATCCTGCTGGAACTCGGCCATCACAAGCGAAAAAACCAGATCCTGGTCGGTTTCGCCGCTGAAACCGAGGACATCTTCGTCAACGCCCAGAAAAAACTGATCGCCAAGAACCTGGACCTGCTTGTCCTGAATGAAATATCAGAGGCGAATCCGGCCTTCGCCTGCGAGGAGAACCAAGTGTACCTGATACGCCCCGACGGGGTGCGCAAGCTGGAAAGAATGAACAAGGCGCATATCGCCGCCGTCATTTGGGACGAGATCGTCAGCCTGGCCGGCCGATCCTGAAAACAACAGCCGAACCCCCATGAATGAATTACGGGAAATATTGAAATTTTACTGGGAAATGGGCGCCGAGTTCCTGCACTTGCCGGGAAGCGATCCGCGCGCCGACATGGCCGAATTGGACCGGGAGATCCGGCAGTGCCGCCGCTGCCGGCTGCATGAGAGCATAACCCACTATGTGCCCGGCGAGGGCAGCAACCGCCCGGATATCATGTTCATCGGCGAAGGACCTGGGGAAACCGAAGATCAGTTCGGCCGTCCCTTTATCGGCAAGGCCGGGCAACTGCTGGACAAGATCATCCAAAAAATGGGCCTGGAGCGCGAGGAAGTGTTCATCGCCAATGTGGTCAAGTGCCGCCCGCCAAACAACCGTGAACCGCAGAAGGACGAAGTGGAGACCTGCCTGCCCTATTTGTCAAAACAAATCGCCATTCTTCAGCCCAAGGTCATCGTCTGCCTGGGTAGAGTCGCCTTGAACAACCTGTTGGGAACCAGCCACAGCATGGGCCGCATCCGCGGCCAACTCCTTAGTTTTCACGATACCCCGCTTATTCCCACTTACCATCCATCCTATATTCTACACAAAAAGAACAAGGAAGAAATATCGCGGACCAAGTGGGAAGTGTGGGAAGACATGCAGAAAGTGCTGGCCCTTATCCCCCCAAAGCGAACTTGAAGATCAGCGTAGCCCTTTCTTACAATATTTTTGAACCCCTGACCTATCGTACCACAAGCTCCCCGGCCGGATTGAAAGCGGGAATGCGCGTGCTGGTGCCGCTGGGCAAGCGCGTCGCGCTGGGCTGGGTGCTGGACCTGGATTCGCCCTACGGCGGCAGGTTGAAAAACATCATCGGTTTCATTGATGATCCTTTCTGCCCCGACCGGACTTTTCTGGAATTCGCCCGGCAAACTGCCGCCGCTTATTTCGCCTCGGCCGGGAGCGTCCTCGATCACTGCCTGCCTCCCAGCCAGAAAAACTTAAAGAATTTGCGCCTGGAAACAGACGGCCAGGTGCGGAAAGTGGCGGAATTCGCTCCCGGGCAATTGGAAAAACTGGCCGCGGCCGGCCCACTGCGCTTTTTTTTCAAAGCCGGGACCGAAGCCAGCCCCAGCGCTGTTGCACAACGAGGTGAAGGTGCTCAATTTTCCCGCCTGCTGCTGGGCCCGGGGCGCGACCGCGAATACGTGGAGTTGTGCCAACAAACCCTGGCCCGCGGCCGCAGCGTCATACTGCTGGTTCCCGACAACGCCACGGCCGGCTATTGGCAGACAGTGATACCTGGTCTTGATCCATATCATTCGGAAATCAAAACCGCGGTCAAGGAAAACATCTGGCGCCAATACCGACAGGGGAAAAGCGGCGTGGTCTGCGGCGGGCTTTCGGCGCTCATGCTGCCGTTGGCCGATCCGGGCCTGCTGATAATCGATCGCGCGGCAGCGCCGCTTTACCAGCGCGGCTTCGTTTCACCCTTCAGGGTCGACCACCTGGCAGTGCTCCGGGCGCGAACAGGTCTAATCCCCCTGCTGCGCGGCGCAGCATCCCACTCCTGCGCCACATACCTGCAGCGCGAGAATCTCGATGTCAGTGACCGGCGCCGGGAGCGCGGCATCTCCTGCCAGGTCCACATGCTCAAAGGCAAGGAACGCGGCATCCCAAGTGACATCGTGGACATGATCCGCCAAAATGTCCTGGAAAAAAAGAAGACCCTGGTCCTGGTCAATCGCATCCAGCCTGTGCTGCACCTGTTCTGCGGTCAATGTCGCAAGATCGCTTCCTGCCCCCACTGCGGCGGCATCCTGCAGGTGGAAGAAACTCAAGCAGCTGCCTGCCGCCGCTGCACGTTCCACAAGGAGACACTGAACGATTGCCCCCGCTGCGGAAAAGGCCTCACCCTGCTCCAAGATATCAGCATCGACTCCCTGTCCCGGGCCGTGGAACGCGCCGTCGGCGAAAAAGCGGCGTTGGTCATGACCGCAGCCGATCTCAAAACTGCAGCGCCAACCGTGGCCGCCGCGAACGCCAGTCCCGTCATCATTGCCACCCCGGCTGCCCTCAATCCTTTTTTCGAGGGGATGTTCGCCGCCGTCATCTACATCAAGCCCGAATCCTTCTTCAATATGGAAGAATTCAATGCCGCCGAAATGATCTACGCCACCGGGGCCGAGATCGGGGAAACACTGAAAAGTGGAGGGGAATTGCACGTCTTCTCAGTTTTCCACTTTCATTACGCGCTGCAGTTCCTCACGGACGAAGAAAAGTTTTTCGAGCGGGAATTGAAATACCGCCAATGGTTCCTCCTGCCCCCGTTTACCAGTGTGTATCAGCTTGAACTGAAAGGAACCAGCTTGCGTTCCCTGGGCGCCGCCATGCGCGGCCTGAACCTCAAACACAAGGAGGATCTGCAGATAAAAAGAATTTATCTGGTTTCACGGCAGCCACTGCGGGGGACCTACCGGGGCATCCTGGAACTGCACACCTCGGCCGAAAAGATCGCCCAAGCCGGGCTGCACAAGATAAAAAGAAGCCACCTGCAGTTGACAGCCGGTTAGCAAATAAAACCTTGCCAACATGCCGGCCGTATAAAGAAAAACGGGAAGTGCCCGCAGCGCAGAAAAAACACACCAAGGAGACGTCATGAATGAACAGGCATTGTCATTGAAGGATCTGGTCAAGGATTTCGACGGCAAAAGGGCCGTGGACAATATTTCCTTCATGGTCCGCAGAGGAGATATCCTGGGCCTGCTGGGCCCCAACGGAGCCGGCAAAACAACAACCATCCGCATGGTCATGAACATCATCGCCCCGGACGCCGGGCACATCGAGATCCTGGGCAAGAGTTTTTCCGAGAAGGTAAAGGACCGCATCGGCTACCTGCCTGAGGAGCGCGGCCTTTACCGCAAACTGAAGGTGATGGACACATTGCTCTTTATGGGCGAGTTGAAGGGCATGAAGGTCGCGGCCATCAAGGAACGCGGCCGCTTGCTGCTGAAACAGTTTCAGTTGGACGGCTACGAGGAAAAGAAAGTGGAGGAACTCTCCAAGGGTATGTCCCAGAAGCTCCAGTTCATCATCACCATCCTGCACAACCCCGAACTGCTCATCCTCGATGAACCCTTCTCCGGGCTCGACCCCCTGAACATTGAACTGATCAAGAACATCATCCTGTCCAGCAAGCGCGAAGGAACAACCATTATCTACTCTACCCACTTGATGGAGTACGCCGAGAAGACAGTCGACTCGCTGGTGATGATCGACAAGGGCCGCAAGGTACTGGACGGCACCCTGGCCGCGGTCAAGGCCGAATACGGCCAAAAGTTCGTCAAGGTCCAGTATGAAGGCGACGCCCGTTTCGTGGGCGCCTTGCCTTACGTCAAATCCTGGCGCGATTCGGGCCGCGAAATGGAGGTGGAACTGGAAGACCTCTCCAAGCGCGAACAGCTTTTACGTGATTTGCTCGAAAAGGTGACGGTAAACGGCTTCCAGCTCAGTGAGCCGTCGCTGCATAACATTTTTATCCGCAAGGTCCAGGAAGGAGAAAGAGCATGAAGAAGATCCTCGCCGTCATAAAAAAAGAATATAAGGCCATTGTCAAGAAGAAGTCGTTCATCATCATGACCATCCTGACCCCGGTGCTGATGGGTGGCATGATGTTCGTGCCGGTGCTGCTGATGAAAGTGGGCCGCACCGAAAAGAAAATCGCCGTCGCCGACTTCGCAGGCGGCTATTACCAGGCCCTGACCGCCAAACCGGCGGCGCGCCAGGAGCCGGGGAAGCCCGGCTTCGACCTGGAAGGCTCAATGCGCAAGCCACGCGAGTCAGAAGTGGCCGGCCTGATCAGCTTCCGCCAAGTGTTGTTGAATGGCCGGGATGCCGCCGCCGTAGTCCGTGAATACGAGCAGAAGGTCTTGAAAAAGGAGATCGACGGGCTGCTGCTCATCCCGGCCGATGTCAAGTCGGGGCGGCAGGTCTCCTACTATGCGACCTCAATTTCAGACTTCGCCACCAACAGCTTCATCGCCTCTACTCTGCGCACGGTCATCTCGCAGCAATTGCTGCTGGAAAAACAGATCGACCCGGCAGTGGTACGCGAGGCCACCCGCGACGTTCTGGTCGACACTTTCAAAGTCAAGAAGGCAGGCACAACCAAGTCCAGTTCGGGCATGGATTATATCATGTCGCTGTTCATGATGATCATTCTTTTCGGCGTGCTGATCGGCTACGGTCAAATGATCATGCGCGGCGTACTGGAGGAGAAGAGCAGCCGCATCTCCGAACTCCTCATCTCGTCGGCCAGGTCCACATACCTCTTCTACGGCAAGGTACTGGGCATCGGTTTGGCCGGATTGACCCAAGTGGCGCTCTGGATACTTCTATCCATTATCCTGGTATCGCGTTTTTCCGGCGCCGTCGACGCTTCTATCCTTTCTTTTCTGACCCCCGAGATCGGGCTCTACTTCGTCGTCTTCTTCATCCTCGGTTTCTTCATTTACGCCATCCCCTACGCCATTGTCGGCGCCGCGGTCAATACCGATCAGGAAGCGCAGCAGTTCTCTACGGCCATCGTCTGGATGATGCTCATCCCCTATTTCATCGGTTTCTCGGCCACCCAAAACCCGAACACTACCCTGGCCCTGGTGGCCTCGCTCATCCCCATCTTCAGCCCCATCCTGATGTTCATGCGCATTACTGCATCCACGCCGCCGCTGTGGCAGATCGCCACGTCGATCGTTCTCTGCTCGCTGACCATCTGGGGCCTGGCCTGGTTGGGGGCAAAGATCTTTCGCGTGGGCATGCTGATGTACGGAAAAAAACCTTCACTGGGAGAGATCCTGCGCTGGGTGCGATACAAATAGGATCGATTCGCGTTTGGATTGTAGGGCACGGCGCGCTTGTCCCCGCATGGGGACCGTGCCCCTATCCCTTACTCCGACAATTTATAGGAGAGGGCTTCCTTCAATTCAAAGAAATCGCTGCCGCGCGGCACATTGCGCAGGCGGGTCAGCAGGGACTGGGAGTCGATAAGTTCACTAAAGGGCACAGCAACGATCTGGAAATTGTCCGAAACCGAGACCATGCAGTCGAACTGCCTGTCTTTATAGAGTTTGTAGGCGCCGAAGCCGAGCATGCTGGCCAGGACCACGTCAAAACTGATGGGCAGCGCGTTGCGGGTTTCGTAGCCGATCTGCTTGTAAATGATCTTTTTTTTAAGCCCCGTCCGTTCCTTGTAGGCATGCTCGGCGGCATCGCGCAGGACCCGGCCCACTTCAGCCGTTCCAAAAATCACGTTGCCGTGACGGTCTTTTTCGGTCGGCCGGTATTTGTCAGGCAGCTTGTCGGCCAGCCCCTCGGCCACGCAGATCACTCCATAGTACTTGTTGTTTTTTTCACGCCAGAGGATGGTGTCTACAATCTTTTCAGCCAGTTTTTCGATATCCAGAGTATCTTCCTCAACATCCTCGGTGGAGATCATCTGCACCGCTTCGCCGGCGATTCCGGCCGCATAGGTCAGCCAGCCCGCCTTGCGCCCCATCAGCTCTGCAATAAAATAGGAACCGGTGCTCTCGGCGTCGGCCTTCAGGTTGAGCAGGGCCTCCTGACTGGCCTGAACGCTGCTCCAATAGCCGAAGGTCCAGGCGATGCCGAAATAATCGTTGTCGATGGTCTTGGGAATATGGATCACCGGCAGGCCGAGACGGGCCAGGAAATTGGCGGTTTTCAGAGTATCATCGCCGCCGATGGTGATCAGGCAGCCGATGTCCAAACTATCAAGGGCTTGGAGTATGTTTTGCAGCTTCCTGGTTTTTTCGTGATCCTGCAGATCTTCAGGGGATTTTATAAGGCGGCCCGGATTGGCCCGCGAGGTTTTTAAATACACCCCGCGCCGGTTGCGGATGGTGGAAATATTGGCATCCAGCGTCTGGTAGTGGACGTTGGGGGACAGCGAATAACGGTTTTTGTGATCGTAATTTTCCAAAAACTCGAAACCGAAGAAAAAACCGATGATCGGCACCTTGGCGTTGATGAAATTCAGGGCCACCGAGGAGATGACAGCGTTGGCCGAAGGCGCCGGTCCGCCCGAAAACAGGATGGCCACTTTCTTGTGTTTTTTAAAATCCAGCATTCCCTTGATGGTAGCGGTTTTCCCCGACTTTGTCAAGGCGAAGAAACTGGCTTCAACCCGCTTATTCAAAATTTGCAGTGGGGGCGCTTCCGACTATCCTCCCCCGCTGGGGACGCTTCGCAGCCTGCTGCGGCGTACGCAGCCCATTTTAACGAAAAATGGGCGAAGTCGCTTTCCGCTTCAGGCGGCCGAGAGCCTCAATATTTCTATCAGCATGGCCAGGGCTTTCTCCATATCGGCGACATGGATGTGCTCCTCGGTGGAGTGTTCATTGCGGGCGCCGATGCCCACCACCGCCATCTCGATGCCGTGGTTGTTGTAGATGGAGGCATCGGTGAAGCCGGTGATGAAAGTGGTCTTGGCCTTGATGCCCACCGTCTTCAGCGCTTTTTGCGCCGTGACCACGGTCCAGGCGTCCGGGGCGATCTCCACCGCCTTACAGAGGTTGTCGATCTTGATCACCGCCTTGGCTCCCGCCCGGGTCACTTCCCGCTTGATGATCCGTTCCATCTCCTTCGCCAAGGCCTGGGCCTTCTTGTGCTTCAAGCTGCGGCACTCTGCTAAAAAGCTGGCGTTGGCGGGGACGCCGTTGCGGATGATGCCCCCTTGGATCACACCGACGTTCGCTGTGGTCTCATGGTCGAGGCGGCCAAGCTGCAGGGCGGCGATGGCCTTGGCGGCGGCGGCGATGGCGTTGATGCCCTTTTCCGGCTCCATGCCGGCGTGGGCCGAGCGCCCCTTGACCTCGACGTCGATGGCGAAATAGGATGGGCCGCCGATGACGATGGTATCAAGCGTGTCGTTGTCCAGCAGGAAGCCGCGCCGGGCATGCAGCAGGCGGTAGTCCAGGTTCTTGACGCCGTGCAGCCCCACTTCCTCCTGGCGGCTGATGGCCACCTCCAGCGGCGGCCTGACCTTGGCCACGCGCAGGGCCTCAAGCATCTCGGCGATGCCGGCCTTGTCGTCGGCGCCCAGGATGGTATCGCCCGCAGAGCGGATCACGCCTTTCACCAATTTGGGCTGGATGCCCTGCCCGGGCTTGACGGTGTCGGCGTGGCAGGAAAGCAGGACCGGCTCCTGGCTCTTGCTGTTTTTCGCCGGCAGCTTGGCCACCAGGTTGCCGTAGGCGTCCTTACGGGCGCTGGCCCCCAGTTTCTTGAATTCCTTCAGGAGGTAGTCGATGAAGCGGGCCTCGTTACCCGATTCGCTGTCGATCTTAACCATATCCATGAATTGTTTGATCATTCTTTCATTCATTTTTTCACCTTGCCGTTGATTTTGAAATTCATTGTATAAAACTTCGGTTTTTTTGTAAAGCAGCACAAATTATCCGTCTATCCTGAAGGATCTAATTTGTATGCCTCCGTGATGGAATGAATTGAAAAATATATAACTCACCCCAAC
>Ga0307378_10006164_pt1 | contig 16513 bp, 14 predicted proteins | sample UN1MG_FD_202238 | JGI IMG/M metagenome (GOLD analysis project Ga0307378, IMG submission 202238) | Soil microbial communities from Risofladan, Vaasa, Finland - UN-1 | ecosystem: Environmental > Terrestrial > Soil > Coastal area > Acid sulfate soil | place: Finland: Risofladan, Vaasa | collected... | reverse complement strand
CATTATCCGACCAAAAAGCGGCCGATGTATACCTACCCAGACCCAGAAAATCCGAATTATACCCTTAGTTTTGACCTACTTGGTCGGGGAGTGGAGTGGATTACCGGCGGCCAAAGAATTAACGATTACCAGCGCTTACAAAAAAACATCAAAAAATGGGGTTGCCAGATTAAAGATTTTGAAATCCCTTATCTTCAGGCCTTCAAATACGGTATACCTCAGGAAGGAGGATTTTGTTTGGGCTTGGAAAGAATTACCCAGAATATTTTGGGTTTACCTAATATTCGCCAAGCGACATTATTCCCGCGGGACATGACTAGGATCGACATCCGCCTTGCAGAAAAAACCGGCGGAAAACCTGACAAAAACCCCTCGGAAAAAACTTAAAAATTTAACTTGATTTTTTAATGGACGGATCGTCGCTTGTAAAATCAATGTTTTATGGTCAAAGAAAAACTCAAAGAATTTTTTGCTTTCTTCAGACTTCATTCTCAACATCGGCTTAATTTTTGCCTTGCTTTCATTATTTTTTCCCTTTTGCCCGCCAAGAATTACTACACTGATTTAACGATCAATCCTGGTTCACCTCCGGTCCGTTTTACCAATATCAACTTAGTGCCAATCTCAGCTTATCCGGTTAATTTTACCGGTAAGCAGGCACCTGGCCTGACAGCTGGTTCCGCTTTAGTGATTGACGTTCCTTCCAAGGCAATAATTTTCAGCAAAAATCCGGATGCCAAACTTTTTCCCGCTTCCACCACCAAAATTATGACGGCCTTAGTAGCTTTAGATTATTATCAACTTAGTGAGATTATTGAAGTAAAAAATGTTCAGCGGATTGGCCAGCTGATGGGACTTGAAGAAAATGAAGAAATCACCTTTGAAAATCTTTTGTATGGTCTTTTGGTGAAGTCAGGCAATGACGTCGCTTATAGCCTGGCCCAAAATTATTCCGGCGGAGTAGAAGGATTTATAAAGGCAATGAATGATAAATCCCAGCAATTACATCTTAAAAATACCAATTTTACCAACCCTGCAGGTTTAGATGGTTACGGTCATCTTAGCACGACTCATGATTTGGCTATTTTAGCTTCAGTAGCCATGGAAAATCCGGTTTTCAGGAAGATTGTCGCTACCCGGGAAATTGAAGTAAAAGATGTGAGCGGTAAAATTAGCCATACGCTTGAAAATGTTAACCAGCTTTTAGGCAAAGTCGAAGGATTACAAGGGATAAAAACCGGCCGGACAGAAAATGCCGGTGAATGCTTGATTGGCTATACGGAAAGAAACGGTTTAAAGATTATCACGGTTATTTTGGGAAGTGAAGACCGTTTCGGAGAAACACAAAAACTGACAGAATGGGTTTTTGCAAACCACGAGTGGCAAGAAATCCATTAAATTTTATTCTTTTAACCACTCGTCAGTAATCGCCGGTACCATAGCAACAAAGTCCTTGTCCCCTTGAAAAACAAAAACAGGCTGGAGAAATTCCTGGGGTTCAAAAGCGTCATAAAAAGCAAGAAAAACCCGGCGGATGATTATTTTAGTTTCCTCAAGAGGGTTGACAATCAAGGCCTGACCGTTTTTTAACTCCTCCCAAGCTTGGCTGCTGGATTTTACAGGATAAGTGCTGAAATTTTCGTAGTCCAAAGAAAAATAATTAAAATCAATGGAAACAAACTTTTTATTGGGATTAATCGAGCCGGAAACAATAATGCTTACCACGCCGGTTTCCGGATCAGCAGTTAAAACCGGCATCTCATCAATATCTTTGCGGAAGAAATCTACTTTAACCAGTTCAGCTTCTGACAAACTGGGAGCTTGAAGCATTTTTGTTCCTTTCAATTGCAGATATTCCGCTTCAATCCTGCCCTGCTCCAGGTCTTCGTTTAGACGTTTGATATTTTGCAAAAAATTCTTTGCCAACTCTATGGCCTGATCTTTAGAAGGAACGGAATTTTCCGTGGTCAAATCAAGTTTATTTTGCCAGTCATAATAGAATTTAAAAGCGCCGGAATAAATGTCCATTTCCAAAGTTTTATTTAAATCGTCTTTTATGGTCCAACGAGCGATTTTGGTGGAGATTTGCACAGGTTCGGCTGAAAAGCCGATTTCTTTTGCCTCCTCCCTGGCTCTTTCCAAAGCCAAAAGATTAGGGTTTAGTGGCTGACTTTTAAAAACCTTAACCTGGGTTCCCAAATCAGAAAAGCCGCCGAGCGGAGTTTCCAAGCTAAATTCCAGTTCCCCTGGTTTTTCAGTTTCGGGAAATTGCAGTTTCGGCAGTTTACCAAAGCTTACTGTCGGCAGTGGCGGAGGGGTAGGATAAAAGTATTCCCAGACGGTTTTAATGACAGTAATTGCAAGTTTAAGAACAATGATTGACAAAACCGCAATTACTCCGTATTTAATAATCTTTTTAGCGTATTCAGCGGTTTCCGTTAAACTGGTCATTTCAACTCAAAGTCATTCCCGACCTGATCGGGAATCTATACAGATAAAGAAATATTTTTATAGTTTCCCATTTTCATGGGAATGACGCGTTCCTTTTCGTAACTTATGTTAAACTAACTAACTATCTATCTCTTTGAGTATATCTCGTTTGCGTGTTAAAATTCAACTGAGCAAGGATTAATATCCGCGCTCATCCTGAGCGAAACTAGTGAGTCGAAGGATCATAAAAATCATAAAAATATTATGCAAGTCAGAGTCAGAATTGCGCCTACCCCATCAGGCAAACTTCATTTAGGCACAGCCCATACTGCTTTATTTAACTACCTTTTTGCCCGCCATCATGCTGGCCAATTTATTTTGCGCATCGATGACTCCGATCCTTCAAGGTGTAAAAAAGAATATGAAGAGGATATTATCGAATCCTTAAAATGGTTGGGAATAGAATGGGATGAAGGTCCGGATATTGCTGGGCCTTACGGTCCTTATCGTCAGAGTCAAAGAATGAATATTTATAAGAAATATATAGATTGTTTATTAAAAGAAGGTAAAGCTTATTATTGCTACTGCACTCCTGAAGAATTAACTGCGGAAAGAAAAAAAATGGAAAAGGCCAAAATTATTCCTCGCTATTCAGGAAAATGCCGGCATTTGACAGTAAAACAGGTTGAAAGCTTCAAAAAACAAAACCGAAAGCCGGCAGTCAGATTAAAAGTTCCTGAAAAAATGGTTTCTTTTATTGATCCTGCTAGGGGTAAAATTGCGGTTAACAGCGCTGATTTTGGTGACTTTATTATTGCCCGGGGAGACGGTACTGCTTTATTGGGTATGGCTTCGACAATAGATGATATTGAAATGAAAATCACCCACGCTATCAGGGGAGAAGATTATATTAATTTTGTTCCCCGGCAAATTCTTATTTACGAAGCTTTAGGTATCAAACCACCAATTTTTGCTCATTTACCTTTTGTTTATGCAGCTGATGGTTCTAAACTCAGTAAAAGACACGGAGCAGTAGCGGTATCCGATTATCGAAAAAAAGGCTATTTACCCGAGGCAATATTTAATTATCTAACTTTTCTCGGCTGGTCAACCGGAGATGACCGGGATATTCTGACCAAAAAGGAAACGATTAAACTTTTTCGCCTGGAAAAAGTAAATACCAACGCTCATCATTTTGACGTTAATAAACTGAAGTGGCTAAACGGGGTTTATATTCGTAATACCTCTGATGAAAAACTACTTTGGCTAACCAAACCACATTTAGACAGTCAACTATCTAAAATTGAAAATCAACAATTAAGAAAAATTATTCCCTTGCTTAAAGAAAGAATTTTTGTTCTTTCAGAGGTTAAAGAAATGATTCAATTTCTTAAAACTCCTCCGGATTGCAAAAAAGAGTTATTTAAAGGTGAGAAAGTTGAAGAACAACTCCAGCAGCTTGAGGACTCGCTTAAAACTATCAAAGACTGGCAAAAAAGCCGTCTTTTTGAAGCTATTAAAGGCGTGTTTGGAGAAGGGAACTACGATAAAAAAGAGTTTTACCCTAATCTATATTTAGCAATTGAAGGAAGACCAACAGGTTTGCCTGTTTTTGAAAGCATGGAGATTTTAGGAAAAGCTGAGACTTTAAAAAGATTAAAAAAGACGCTAAACTTAGTAGCGACAACACCATGTCATTCTGGAGTACCCACACCATGTCATTCTGGAGCGAAGCGATAGAATCTCTTTTTAGATCCTATCGTTCAGCTAACGCCTCTCTCCAGGATGACAAAACAGGTGAAGTATTTCGTAATTTAAGTTAAAGTAATGGAAAAATTTTATACTGCCCAGAAAAAACTTTCCCAACTTCGAAAACAAGCTTCGTTTGATTTATCACAGAAACATATGGCCGCTTTAAAATATTTAAGCAAAAAAAAGCTTTTACCTTCTGGTTTGCGTCAGCGTTCTCAGAATTTTTTGGCGAGCGCTACTTTGGCCGGCTCTTTGCTTTTAAGCCAAGGCAAGGCTTTCGGCGTTCCCAATTTATTGGAAAAGCCGGCTGAAGAAAGGGTTAAAAAAGGCATTGTTACTTCAGAAGAAATCCAAAAATTGCTTGCCCAAAGACTTGGTTCTTTCGTGCCGCAAAATATCGGCAAACTAACTGAAGAAGAGGGGAAAGAGATCTGTCAGACAATCAAAGATATCTTAGGTGTTGATGTTTGCACTGAACTTGAGGGATTCAAATTGAACTATGATTATGCCTGGACCGGTTATGAACAGCATTTATTTCGCTATCCTGGAGATGACTTAAACCAGCATGATGAAGAGCTGATAGCAGGTATTGCTCCCGGCTTAGGAGCTTGGGGATATTTTAGCGAAAGTAAAGACGCAATAACAGAAGAAGACAAGCTTAAAGAAAAATATTACGTGGTTGTTCAGACCTTGTATTTTGATGACTGGGATTCAAGGTCAGAGGAGATTTACAACTTTTTTAAGCATCGGAAAATGATTATGATTAATCCGGAAAATGGCCAGGCTTGCGTAGCTGTCATCGGTGATGCCGGACCTGCCCAATGGACCGGAAAACAGTTCGGCGCTTGTCCGGAAGTAATGAAGGCTTTAAATTTACATGAAGAAATGAGAAAAGGAAAGGTGTTATTAATGTTTGTTGATGACCCTGAAGGCAAAGTTCCTTTGGGTCCGATTGACTTTAACTTGGAACAAGGCAAACCGGAAATCGCCTGATGGTATTAGTACGCTAATACAAGAAAGGAGAGAGAGTGGCTGATTTATTTTGGGATGAGCTTATAGAAATTGAAGAAATAAAAGTCAAAATTGAAAAGCATGGTTTTAGTGATGAAGAAAAAACAAAGCTTTTGGAAATTGTTTATCAGACTCTGGACTTAAGGATTTTTGATGTTATTTTAACTCAACTACCTTCGGAAAAGCACAAAAAGTTTTTGGATCAGTTCAGCAAGCTTCCTCATAACCCCAGCCTTTTACAAAGCCTAAAAGAAGATGCTCAGGATATCGAGGACAAAATCAAAGATATGGGAAGAAAAATAAAAGAAGAAATCATTTACCAGCTCGACCAGCTCTAGGTTTTCCTAATTCTTTTTTCCCCGTCATTCCCGCGTAAGCGGGAACCTATAAAAATAACGCTTCTCCGTCATCCTGAAGTGAGGCCTATCGTCATCCTGAATTTATTTCAGGATCAATCTCCTTGTCCGCCGTAGCCTTGGCGAAGGTGGGCCTGCCCGCCTTTGGAGGGTTTCAGGATCCGTGTCGTCCTGAACTTGCGTGCCCGCCTTTGGAGGGTTTCAGGATCTATTCTTTTCTTTTCTTTCACATCTCCGGTACTCCAAATCTTTTCCTTAATCTATTTTTATTTTCTTCTAATTCTCTAATTCTGGTTTCTACAATTTTGTCCTGCAACACCTTTTTTGCTCTAAACCCTTCAAGTTGTTGTATTTGTCTGTCAAGCTCGGCTAATTCCTCGGCCAATCTTTGGTCCACCACCGGTTCTTGACCTGGCTCATGGAGACTTTCCGGAGCTTCTTTTTTTTCTGCAGCTTGTCGTTCTCTTTCCTCCTGAATTACTGCCTCTCTTATATGACCAAAATTAATCGCAGGACTTCGTCTATGTCGGTCATAATAGCGGCGTTTTCCTGCGTCAACAGCCTTTAATTTATTTTTTAGATCTTCTGCTAACTGCCGCTCTCGGTCAAGATCTCTGGGACGGAGATTATGTGTGGAAGCTCTTTCTATCATTCTTCCCAAAATACGGCTGGGGTTTTCTACCCACTCAGTCCTTCTTTGGCCTAAGGTCACCAGCAGGTCATCAAGCCAAAAAGCTTGCCTAAAAGTCAGTTCATTACCTTCTTCCTGATTTGCCATCCTGTCAAGAGAGATTTCAAGACAAGCTTTATCCATTTCATCCGGTTCCATAGGAAGGACCTTTTTTTCTGCCAAATTCGTTCTGTAGTTAATAAGATCAGCCAATTCCTCTTGTTCTAGCAACCAATAGGAATGATATTGGTCTAAACCTAACCTTCTAAGATCGCTAAAAGGATAAGTTCTATATTTCCTAGCCAAACGTGTTAAACGGGCAAGCCTTTCTTGGAGTTTTACAACTGGGCATTCCAGGATTTCCTTTAAGTAAGGACAGGCTTCGTTATATGTTCGTAAGGTTTCCCGTAATGCCACGGCTTCGTCTGTATTTACTCTTTCCAAAAGGGCAGGAGGTAGTTGGGAAACAATACAAAAGTGGTAATGGTTTCCAGGCAAATAAACTGCTTTAACATCAGGAATAGTATCTGATGCTAGCCACCAGCCGGAAGGATCTTGACGTTCTCCAATAAAACCAAGACCTCGACCTTCACGGTCAAAATCATGAACATAGGTACGCGCTGTTTTAGGCCCGTGGGTTATTTGATACATTCTTTCTTGATTTTCAACGCCGGCAACTACGAAAATCGGTTGACCATGATAAACCACTTTTGGAAAGGGGCTATCCTTTAAATAACGTGTTAAAAGTTCATGTGTCAAAACACCGTCTTTAGGGGGGTCAATTCTTAGATAGCGTTTGCCTGATCCGGGCTCGCAAGCTTCCAATTCATTATTAAAAAGCGCTTCTCGAAAGGAAGTAGGTGTTGGTTGTTCTTGTTCTGCTGCCATAAAAATTCCCAGAACTATTTTTTAGCAATCGCTTTTCATTATAGCAGATAGCAGATCTTTTTTTCACACACCATTTCACGCCCTAAAACCTTCCTTTTTTCCTAATAAAATCTTATTTCTCTTCCCCTTTTCCTGTTCTTTCTATCCTACCTATTCTTCTTTCTTTTTGTTCTGAACCCAAAGAGTCAGACATCCTATAGTCTTGGAAAATAGGTATTTTTAGTGTATAATAGCTACACATTTCTGGTAAGTTTTGGAAAACCAAAAAGCTGGTTTAACCTTGCTTACCGGAAATTATTTACCCGAAGCAAAAGCTCTGGGTATTGCACTTTGACAAGTCAGCTGATTTTGGGTAGGCCAATGGTGGGTAATAAGTTAAATCTTTTGTCATTCCCATTTTTTTCTGCCGTCATTCCCGCGTAAGCGGGAACCTATATAAATAACTTTTCCTTCTTATTATCCAGCCTTGGCTTACCCAAAAAATAAAAACAAAAAGGAGGTCCGCCCCTTTAGAACGTTGGCGGAACACACTGGAGATTTCCCTTTTTCTTCATCTAGCTATCTTTTGCGGCAGCAAGTTCATGCCGCTGCAGCAGGGTTTACCCTGTCTAAGTCAAGATGGTCTGAGAAAAGAAAAGGGATACATAAGATCAGGAGGAAAAATGAACGCGTGGAGAAAGGCAAAAACCGCGAGGATCGCCGCGGTGATTGGAGCGCCTTTGGCGCTCTTGCTGATCCTGTTGGTGGCCGTATCCACCAACACGTTATCCGCTTCGGCCCAAGGGCCGACACCGTCGCAGCCTGAGCTGCCGGTGGTCACATACACGTTGGCGTTGGAAGAAGAGAGCACTGCTCAGATTGAGCAGTCCACGCAGGTCGCCCAGGCCGCTGGTGCAGACATAGTGCTATTTCGCTGTTTCGGCTCGCCACCCGAGATACCGGTCATTCGTGGGGGTGTGGTCCATCCCTGCGGAGAGTGGTATAACTTTGGGTTAGACCCAACTTTGGGTGCCTGGGGAACGATGGAAATCCCAGAGGAGTTTCGCTATCCCTCAGTGCTCAGATGGGATTTCCCCGCCACTGGGCAAGGAGGGGGTTGGCGTTTCTGGTTCGACTTGTATGTGGACGAGACTGTTCCTTTCGGGAGTTACGTGATCACGGTCACCGTTGGGGCCGATAACGACAGCAACCTGACTGACAATGTCATCACGACCACGGTCGTGGTGACCGAAGCACGGCTGGAATCCGGCGTAGTAATCCCTTCTTGGGGAGGGTTCGTCGGAAAACCGATGACAGTCACCGGTGTCGTGACCAATGTCGGATTGCTCCCGACGGAGTTTGGAGGGGGCTTTCTCCTCATAGATACAAATGGCGATCTCCTCTTCTACGAGGAGATTCCGATGACTAGTTTGAATCCCGGGGAGGTGTTCGAAATCCAGAAAGTCTTCACCCCCACCGTTGTCGGTACCCACCGGTTACACTTGCTGGTATCTCAGCCGTATGGGCCCCCGCCACCCGACGTGGTTGTGGACTTCCAAGTCCACGAGTGGCCAGACGCGCTCGGCCTCGAGCTGGCCGTCGTCCCCAACCCCGTCAAAGTTAACAAGCAAGCGACCATTGTCGTGACCAACACTTCCTCCATTCCTTTGGACATAACAGTATACATCGGCCACGAGGAATGGTGGGAGTTGGGGTGGGTTGGCCCTGGTCTGTCGCTTTCGCACATGTTCACACCGACGACCTTAATCACCTCCGCTACCAACCTTCCTGTTACTGCGATCGGCGAATGGGAAGGCCCGCGAGTTTCGGCCTCGGCCGAACTGACCGTGGAGGCTTGGTTGCAATGCCTGCCGGTGACATATAAGGGTTGGCCTCCTCAGCCTAAACTCGTCATTAAGCAGCCAGATATTACCGTCTGGCTCACGCGTAGAGGCACCGAGGAGCGGTACCTTGACTTCTGGAATGCTGGTAGTGCTCCTCTTGTTGGGAGCGCAGTAGCAATCACAAAGCCAGAGGATGGTGCGTGGCTGGGCGGGGCCACGTACTTTGAGGTCGGTTTGCAGCCGGGCGGGTGGAATTACGTCTGGCTTAAGTTCAAGGCCGGCAACGCGCCGGGGTATGGGGAGTACTATGGGGTACTTCGGTTCACCACCAACGACCCGAGGGGGGTAATTGAAATTCCAGTTACCCTCCACGTTATGAGACAGGAGGACATTCCGACCCCGACGCGCTCGTTTCCGACGGCCACCCCTGTGGAACCGGAACCGGAACCGAGCTGGACCCCGCCGCCTATCCAGACAGCAGCACCGACCCCTCGTTCGGTGCAGGCGGTAAAGATTACCGGACCGTTGTCGGCACTGGCATTGGCCAGCTTCGCGACCCCGACCCCAACGCCCACGCCGACGGCGACACCCACGGCAACACCAACTCCCTACATCCCGGGGTGGTAGCCGACCGTATCAGCTGACGTTTTTAAAATCGCCTTTCCGAGTTAGCTCGGGGAAAACTGGCCTCTAAAGCGAGGCTAAGGATTCCCGAGATATTAACGGGTGACGCTCTAGCGCCGCTCCTTCTCGGAAAGAGTAAGAACTAGGAAAACCTGGGAGAGTATGATGGGTTGTTAATTGCACCACGTTGGTGCACCATCAGTAAATCTTTGCCAGGTTTTTTTTATGCCTTTTTTCTACTTTCATATATTCCGCTCCAGGATCGGTCACCTCTTGACGAAACCGGTATAGTTTCACACCCCTGGGGTGTGAAACCCTTCACACCTCGGTACACTCAGAGTAATTTCTCAGCTATTTCTCAGAAAGTTGTTATAAGTTATAATATGGTTCTAAGTTACAAAGTTACACTTTTTTATTATTGTTTAGATTTTTAGGCAGCTTGAATTTATTTCTAAAACTCTAATTATCTAATTTTCTAATTATCTAGTAATCTTGTAATCTAATTATTTATGCGTATCCTTATTATTGAAGACGAGCACAAAATTGCCCAAGCTATCAAAAAAGGCCTGGAGCAGGAATCTTTGGCTGTTGATCTGGCTTTTGACGGCGAACAAGGCTTTGATTTGGCTGCCACCGAAGATTACGACGTGGTTGTTTTGGATTTGATGCTGCCTAAGATCAATGGTTTGGATATTTGCCGGAAGCTTAGAAAAGAAGAAAATATCCACACCCCGATTTTAATGCTGACTGCTAAAGGCCAGGTAGAGGACAAGGTTAACGGTCTTAATTCAGGCGCTGATGATTATTTGGTCAAACCTTTTGCTTTTAACGAACTTCTAGCCAGAATCAGGGCTTTAACCCGAAGGCCTAAAAACAGTTTAAACCCAATACTTAAAGCTGGTGATTTAATTCTTAATACTTTGAATTTTGAAGTAAAAAGAGGCCACACACCAATAAAATTATCAAAAAAAGAATACGCTTTACTTGAATATCTTTTAAGGCACAAAGGAAAAACCCTGGCCAAAGACCAGATTATCAATAATGTCTGGGATTATGATGCTGATGTTTTGCCAAATACGGTTGAGGTTTATATTGGTTATCTGAGAAACAAAATTGACAAAGCTTTTAAAAACAAACGGCCCCTTATTCACACTGTCCGGGGGTTCGGATATAAAATAGCAAGTTGAACAAACAATGTTTAAAGAAGCACGCATAAAACTAACCGCTTGGTATCTTCTTATAATTATGTTTATAAGCATGGTTTTTAGCTGCGTGATTTATCGGGTGATTACCTTCGAGTTGGAACGTGGTTTGCGCCGGCAGGAAATGCGTTTTATGAGGCAGAATTCAGGTCTTCCTTTAGTGTTGCCGTTGCCCCAAAACCCCCAGGCTATGAGTTTAGAATTGATAGACGAACTAATATTGGCCAAAAAAAGGGTAGCGCAAAACCTGATTTTGTTAAACGGAATCATTCTGGGTGTTTCCGCTACTGCCGGTTATTTTTTAGCCGGCAAAACTTTAAAGCCGATTGAGGAAGCTTTAGAAGAGCAAAAAAGGTTTATTGCCGATGCTTCCCATGAATTACGGACGCCGCTGACTGCTTTGAAAACCTCAATGGAAGTAGCTTTAAGGGATAAGAAATTATCAACTGGAGAAGCAAAAAAAGTGATAAAAAGCAACTTGGAGGATATTAATGGTTTACAGTCTTTAAGCAGCAACCTTTTGAATTTGGCCAACCTGCAGGGTAATGGCAAAAATCTTGTTTTTGAAAGTGTTGATTTGAGTGAACTTATTAAAAACGCCTGCCGGAAAATTTTACCTTTAGTAAAAGAAAAAAACATCAAAATAAGAACTAAAGCTAAAAAACAAGAAATAAAGGCCAATAAAGAAAGTTTGGAGGGAATGCTTTTAATCTTTTTAGATAATGCCGTCAAATATACTCCCAAAGCCGGCAGAATAGTGATTACGACCGAGTCGGACAAGAAAAATATCGTCATTAAAATAAAAGACACGGGTATCGGCATTCCTTCCCAAGATATTCCCCATATTTTTGACCGGTTTTACCGGGTTGACCAGTCCCGATGCAAAACTGAAGTGCCTGGTTTTGGCTTAGGCCTTTCTTTAGCCAAAAAAATTATAGAGTTACACAAAGGTTCGGTGCAGGTTACAAGCGTTTTAAATAAAGGCACGACCTTCACAATTAAATTACCTCTAAAACACTCCTAAAACTTCAATTTAAGCATTCTCTCAGTTTGCTTTGTTAAATTTGTTTTATTAACAAGTTGTTTTAGTTTGAGTTATGAAATACTTTACCATGTTATGTCATCCTATTCTGTCATCCTGGAGGGCTTTAGCCCGATAGGATCTCAATTATGCCTGACTAATTTCGTAATTCAGTTTTGTTAACAAGTTATCCATAAGAAAGGAGGTGAAGAAAATGAACGCAAAAACAATTATTATTCCCACGCTTGTTTTAGCTTTACTTGGTTTTGTTGGTTATGGCACAGCCAAAGCCTTTGCTGCCAACGGCAATGGTAATTACCCGCCGATTATTGACAAACTCGTTGAGCGTTTCGGTCTTAACAGAGAAGAGGTCCAAAAAGTTTTTGATGAAGAAAGAACTCAGAGACAGCAGCAAATGCAAGCTAACTTTGAAGAGCGCTTAAACCAAGCGGTCAGCGAAGGTAAAATTACCGAAGAGCAAAAAAAGGCAATTATAGCCAAAAAAGCAGAAATGCAAGCTGAATGTGAGGGATTCAAAGACTTGTCCCTTGAAGAAAGAAAAACAAAAATGGAAGAGTACAAAAAAGAAATGGAAAGCTGGGCGCAGGAAAACGGCATTGATTTAAGTCTTATTCCCATGTTTTTAGGCCGAGGCCCTCATCGTGGTTTCGGCGGCCGAGGAGGCCCTGGTTTTTAAATTTCACACCTGGGAGGTGTGAATCCCTGCACACCTAGGGAAAAAACTATTAAGTAGTTGCTGATCCTTCCACACCCCCTATGTTACAATGTTAAAATAGGGGGTGTTTTATTTCTCAGCCTTTTCTCAGGTTGAATTAATAAGATATGCTTATGACAGATGCAAAAGATTTTTTGCGGTCTAAAAAAGACGAACTCGTGAATTTTTTTAAAAAACTATTTTCCGGCCGCAAAAAATTCATCGTTCTACCGGTTCTATTATTACTGCTTGGTTTTTTTGCTTGGCGTATTCTGGCCAAAAAAGAGGAAAAACCTCAATATCAGACTAACCAAGTTGAACGGGGGACGATTATTTCTTCTGTTTCCGCTTCAGGCCAGGTTTTAAGCGTCAATATTATGAGCGCCAACACCAAAACCTCAGGAACCGTCAGCAAAATCTATGTCAAAGACGGCGATCTGGTTAAAAAAGGAGACAAAATCCTTGAAATAGCCCTTGACTTTCAAGGAGAGCAAAAAAATGTTTCTGCTTGGTCTGCTTATTTATCAGCTAAAAATGCTTTGGAATCAGCCAAAACCACCAAATACAGTTTACAGGCAGAGATGTTTGGTAAATGGGATACTTTTAAGGAATTGGCAGAAAGTGACACCTATAAAGATACTGACTCGGCCAACCGGACCTTGCCGGAATTTCATATTCCGGAAAAAGAGTGGTTGGCAGCTGAGCTGAAATACAAAAATCAGGACGCAGAAATTATTCAGACTCAGGTAGCCCTGAATAACGCTTGGTTGTCTTATGTTCTGACTTCACCTACGATTACGGCGCCGACCGATGGCATGAACATTGGTTCTTTAGATACCGGCACGACGACGTCCAATCAAAAAGTGGCGACCGTGCAAACCGGGGGAACACCGATAGTTACCGTTAATCTTTCGGAAATTGATGTTTCCCAGGTTCAATTGGAACAAAAAGCGACCATTACCCTAGACAGTATTGCGGATAAAACTTTTACCGGCAAAGTAATGGGTGTTGATAGGATTGGTAGTGTAACCAGCGGCGTTACCCAATACCCGGCCATTATCCGGCTTGATTCTTCCTCAGCGCAAATTTTGCCCAACATGACGGTTACCGCCAAGATTATTATTAACAGAAAAGAAAATGTTTTAGTGATACCTTCCAGTGCGGTTCAGAATCAAGAAGGTCAAAATTATGTTCAGCTGATGGTTAACAATCAGCCCCAGTTTGTGGTCGTAGAAACCGGTTTGGTTTCCGAAACCCAAACAGAAATTGTTTCCGGCATCAATGAAGGAGATATAGTAGTTATTAGTAGCACTTCTTCAACAAACTCGCAGCAAAATGGTCAGTCGCCTTTTGGCAGAACTTCAGGTATGGGCGGAATGATGAGGATAGCTCATTGAGAAAATTGTTCCCCAGGCGTGGAAGCCTAGGGTATATAATTTTCTCAATGGGGTTTCCAAAGGGGATTCCCCTTTGGTGTCACCTGGGGTTTAATACCCCAAGTGACAGGGGTGTCAGGGAGCGAAGCGACCGCCAAGGGGTGAAACCCCTTGGAAACGAACGAGCTATGTGAGTGAGTTTATTAGAGGATAAAGATGATCAAGGTTTCCCATCTTTCCAAGATTTACAAAACAGGTGAAGTAGAAGTAAAAGCTTTAAATGATGTCAGTTTTGAGATTAAAAAAGGTGAGTTTGTGGCCATCATGGGACCTTCCGGTTCAGGCAAATCCACTTTGATGCACATTCTCGGCGCTTTGGATACACCCACAAGCGGTGAATACTATCTTGACGGAGAAAAAATTGCCAACCTTGATGATGATGAGCTGGCCGAAATCAGAAACAAAAAAATCGGTTTTGTTTTTCAGGCCTATAATCTTTTACCCAGAACTACTGCTTTAAAAAACGTGACTTTACCCATGATTTTTGCCGGTGTTTCCAAAAGCAAACGGGAAAAAAGAGCGGCCGAACTTTTAGACAAAGTTGGCCTTAAAGATAGGATATATCATACTTCAAACCAGTTATCAGGAGGCCAGCAGCAGCGGGTAGCTATTGCCAGAGCTTTAAGTATGGACCCCAGTATTCTTTTGGCTGACGAGCCGACAGGCAATATTGCTAGCGAGCAAGCCCAAGAAATCATGAAGATTTTCCAGGATTTAAATGAACATGGTCATACGATTTTGATGATTACCCATGAGAAAGAAATTGCCGAATACAGTAAAAGGATAATTCATGTTAGGGATGGTCAAATAATTGAGGATGAAAATAATGGCCACCAAAATTTAGTTTAAAAAATGGAATACAAAGAATTAATATCCGAAAGTTTTATCAGCCTTGGTTTAAACAAAGTCAGAACCGCTTTGGCAATGTTAGGAGTAATTATCGGCATCGGCAGCGTGATTGCCCTGATATCTTTGGGTCAGGCCTCACAAAAGTCAATCGAAAATCAGATTAAATCTTTGGGTTCCAATCTTTTGACTGTTATGCCTGGAGCGTTAAGGAGTGAAGGAGTGAGAGGTGCCGGTGGCGGTGTTACCACTTTGACCTACGAGGATGCCAAAGCGATCAAAGATTCCTCCCAGATTACGACCGTTAAAACCGTGGCTTCGGAATTCAGACGCAATAGCCAAGTTACCGGTGGTCGGAACAACACCAATACTCAAGTTACCGGGGTGACTCCCGAATATGCCAAAATAAGGAATATTGCTCTTGCTTCAGGAACATTTATCAGTGAAGCCCACCTTGCTGGGTTAAGTAAAGTAGCGGTTATGGGGCCGCAGGTTTCTTTGGATTTATTTGGCGAGGGAGTAAACCCATTAGGAAAAAGTGTCCGGATTAACGGTACCGCTTTCAATGTCATTGGTTTGACCGAAAGCAAAGGTGGCTCAGGCTTTATGAATCAAGATGATGTTTTATATGTGCCTTTAACTACCGGTCAGAAGCTTCTTTTTGGGGTTGATTACTTAAGTTCTATTTATGTTGAAGCGGAGAATGAAAAAGTCATGAGTCAGGCGCGGGACCAAATAGGCTACTTGCTTTTGGAAAGGCATAGGATAAAAAATCCGGAGCAGGCTGATTTTTCCATCATGTCCCAGGAAGATATTTTAGGAACGGCTGAACAAGTAACCAGCATCTTTACTACTCTTTTGTCCGGCATCGCCGCCATTTCTTTGGTAGTAGGCGGTATTGGCATTATGAACATCATGCTGGTAACGGTTACCGAACGCACCCGGGAAATCGGCTTGAAAAAAGCTTTGGGAGCGAAAAAGAAATTGATTACTGCCCAGTTTTTACTGGAGGCGGTAGTGATAACCTTTGTCGGCGGTTTTATCGGCATTATTTTGGGAGCGGTTACGTCTTTTTTGATTTCCAGTTCCATGGGTTTGGTTTTTACTTTATCTTTATTGTCAGTGCTATTGGCTTTTGGCGTTTCTGCCGGTATTGGGATTCTTTTCGGTTGGTATCCGGCCAAAAAAGCAGCTAATTTAGCGCCAATTGACGCTTTACGATACGAGTAAGAAAAAAAGGAGGTGAAATAACTTGAAAAGCTTAAAAATTTCCATTCTAGCTATTGTTTTAGTGATTTTGTTGGTAGCCGCTTCAGGCTTTTTTGTTGGTATGAAATACCAGCAGACCAAACGGCCTTCGAGAGGTGATTTTCAGGGAAGAATGGGTACAAGGCAAGGTTTTCCGGGAACACCAAACCAACAAGGTTCACAAGCGGTTCGAGGAGAGATAATTAATAAGGACGAAGGGAGTATTACCGTTAAGTTAACTGACAACAGCAGCAAGATTGTTTTGATTTCGGAAACAACAGAGATAAACAAAGCAACCAAAGGTTCGGCGGAAGATTTGCAAACCGGCCAGCAGGTAATGGTTTTTGGCCAAAAAAACGAAGACGGCAGTGTTTCCGCCTTAAACATTCAACTCGGAGAATTCGGAGAAGGTTTTATAAGAAAGTAAGGTTATCTTTCATACCCGGTGTTGATTAGCGAAATAAGTTTTCGGGAAACAGCAATTTACATGG
>Ga0307378_10006161_pt1 | contig 16516 bp, 16 predicted proteins | sample UN1MG_FD_202238 | JGI IMG/M metagenome (GOLD analysis project Ga0307378, IMG submission 202238) | Soil microbial communities from Risofladan, Vaasa, Finland - UN-1 | ecosystem: Environmental > Terrestrial > Soil > Coastal area > Acid sulfate soil | place: Finland: Risofladan, Vaasa | collected... | reverse complement strand
GTGGGCGATGAACCTGCACAGGTGATTGCAAGAAGGCAAGAGTTTGAATTACGGTGCCGGCTCCTTTTGGAGGAATTTCTCGTGTGCCTGAGTGCCAATAAATTGGGGGCGAACGACTAATGTCAGACGGTTCGAACGAACAGCACAAGAAGCCGAAATCCGACATCGAGATCAGCCAAGCGTCCGTCATGCGGCCGATCATCGATGTCGCCAAGGACAAGCTCGGCATCGAGGCTCAGGACCTGATCCCTTACGGCCACTACAAGGCGAAGGTCTCGCTCGACTATATCGATAGTCTCAAGGACCGGCCCGACGGCAAGCTGATCCTCGTCACCGCGATCACACCGACACCGGCGGGCGAGGGCAAGACTACGACCACCGTGGGCTTGGGCGATGCGCTGAACGAGATCGGCAAGAAGGCCATGATCTGCATTCGCGAGCCGAGCCTCGGGCCCTGCTTCGGCATGAAGGGCGGCGCGGCCGGCGGCGGCTATGCCCAGGTCGTGCCCATGGAGGACATCAACCTCCATTTCACCGGCGATTTCCATGCGATCGGCGCCGCCAACAATCTGCTCGCGGCGATGATCGACAACCACATCTACTGGGGCAACAAGCTCGACATCGACGCGCGCCGGGTGACCTGGCGCCGCGCCGTGGACATGAACGATCGCGCGCTGCGCTCCATCGTGACCTCGCTCGGGGGCGTCACCAACGGCTTCCCGCGCGAGGCGGGCTTCGACATCACCGTGGCGTCGGAGGTGATGGCGATCTTCTGCCTGGCCAAGGATCTGGCCGATCTTCAGCGGCGTCTGGGCCAGATCCAGATCGGCCAGACGCGGGAGAAGAAGGCGGTCACGGCGAAGGAGCTCTCCGCGGCCGGCTCCATGGCGGCGCTGCTCAAGGACGCGCTGGCGCCCAACCTGGTGCAGACCTTGGAGAACAACCCCGCCTTTATCCACGGCGGGCCGTTCGCCAATATCGCCCATGGCTGCAATACGGTGATCGCCACCAAGGCGGCGCTCAAGCTCGCCGATTACGTGGTGACCGAGGCCGGCTTCGGCGCCGATCTCGGGGCCGAGAAGTTCTTCGACATCAAGTGCCGTAAAGCCGGGCTCAAGCCCGACTGCGTGGTCATCGTGGCGACCATCCGGGCGCTCAAGATGCATGGCGGCGTGGCCAAGGACGATCTCAAGAAAGAAAATCTCGAAGCGCTGGAGCGGGGCTTCGCCAATCTCGAGAAGCACATCGAGAACGTCCGGAAATACAATGTGCCGGTGGTCGTGGCGACAAACCGCTTCTCGTCCGACACGGACGCGGAGATCGCGCTTTTGAAGCGCCTGTGCTCGACCTCGAGTACCGAATGCGTCATGGCCGACCATTGGGCGCTCGGCGGCGCCGGCGCGGTCGAATTGGCCGAGTCCGTGGTCAACACCATCGAGACGCGGCCGTCCGACTTCCAGCCGCTGTATCCCGACAGCATGTCGCTGTGGGACAAGACGCGCACCATCGCCGAGGAGATCTACGGCGCGGACGAGATCACCGCCGACAAGGCCGTCATCGACAAGTTCGCCGAGCTCGAAAAGCAGGGCTTCGGCAATTTCCCGATCTGCGTGGCCAAGACCCAATACAGCTTCACCACGGACCCGAACGCCAAGGGCGTGCCGCTCGGCCATACCATCCCGATCCGCGAGGTCAGGCTGTCGGCGGGAGCGGAGTTCGTGGTGGTGATCTGCGGGGATATCATGACCATGCCGGGCCTGCCGCGGGTGCCCGCCGCCAACAATATCGAGCTTGCGGCGGATGGCCGCATTAGCGGTTTATTCTAGCTGAGCAAAGGGGTTGCCACGCGCGCAACCTAACGCTACGACCTTGCCTATATGCGAGGCATAGGTCCGCTAAGGACCAGGTAGCCCCCGATTTCTAGGAGTGGAAACCATGGCTGGAGCCAGGCGGCCGGGCCGTAACTTTCTGTTTGTGCCGGGACCAACCAACGTCCCCGAGCGCATTCTGCGCGCCATGCACGTGCCGATGGAGGATCACCGGTCCCCCGACTTTCCCAAGCTGACCCTGCCGCTCTACGACGACATGAAGAAGGTCTTCCAGACCAAGGAAGGCCAGGTCTTCATCTTTCCGTCCAGCGGCACCGGCGCCTGGGAGGCCACGCTCACCAATACCCGCTCGCCCGGCGACAAGCTGCTGGCGTCGCGGTTCGGCCAGTTCAGCCATCTGTGGATCGATCTCGCCCGCCGTCATGGGCTTGAGGTCATCGTGCAGGAGGAAGAGTGGGGCACGGGCGCTTCGCCGGAGCGTATTGAGGAGGCGCTGCGCGCCGACAAGAACCACGAGATCAAGGGCGTCATGGTGGTCCACAACGAGACCGCCACGGGCGTGACCTCAGACATCGCCGCGGTGCGCCGCGCCATCGACGCTGCCAATCACCCGGCGCTGCTTTACGTGGACGGGGTGAGTTCGGTCGCCAGCATCGACTTCCGCTTCGATGAGTGGGGCGTTGACCTCGCGATCACCGGCTCACAGAAGGGCATGATGCTGCCGGCGGGGCTGGGCATCGCCTGCGTCAGCCAGAAGGCGTTGGCGCAGACGAAAGACGCCACCTGCACCAAGGCTTATTTCGATTTCGCCGATCATATCCGCACGAACTCGGGCGGCTATTTCCCATATACGCCGGCGCTGCCGTTGCTCTACGGCCTGCGCGAATCGCTCGCCATCCTGTTCGAGGAAGGCCTCGGCAACGTGTTCGCGCGGCACCACACGCTGGCCGAAGGCACGCGCGCGGCGGTCAAGGCGTGGGGGCTTTCGCTCTGCGCCAAGGAGCCGAAATGGCAGTCCGACACCGTGAGCGCGATCATGGTGCCGGAAGGGTTCAACGGCGCAGACGTCATCGACCGGGCCTATCGCCGCTACAATCTCGCGCTCGGCGCCGGCCTGTCGCAGATGGCGGGCAAGCTGTTCCGCATCGGTCATCTCGGCGATCTCAACGAGCTCATGCTGCTCGGCGCCATTTCCGGCGCGGAGATGTCCATGCGCGATGTGGGCATCGAGGTCGAGCCCGGCTCGGGCGTTGCCGCGGCGCAGGAGTATTTCCGCGGCGCGCAAGGCTTGGGCGAACGCCGTCTCGCGGCCGAATAGGCCTTGAGCGGCGCGAGGCTGGCGGAAGCCGCTGTCCTCGATGAAGTTTTATCGACGCCGTCTGGTGCATTCGGCCTTGCGCCGGGACGGGTTTGTTTTTGGCGTGGGGGTATCCCCGCATTGACGAGTTAAGGGGGAGGTTCAGTGGAACACGCGATCGTCTTCCTCGATCGAGAGTCGGTGGGCGCGAATGTGCGCCGGCCCGATTTTCCGCACACATACACAGAGTACGAGTCCACGTGGACGCCCGAGGAGATCGTCGATCGCCTCAAGGACGCGACCATCGCCCTCATCAACAAGGTGCCGATGCGCGCCGAGGTGCTGAAGCAGCTTCCTAAGTTGAAGCTGATCGCGGTGGCCGCCACCGGCACCGACGTGGTCGACAAGGCGTATTGCAAAGAGAACGGTATTACCGTCGTCAATATCCGCAACTACGCCTTCAACACCGTGCCGGAGCATGTCATCGCGCTGATGTTCGCGCTCAGGCGCAACCTGATGGCCTATGTCCGGGACGTGCGTAACGGCCGCTGGGCCGAGGTCGATCAATTCTGCTTCTTCGATCACCCGATCCGCGACATCGCCGGCTCGACCCTGGGCGTGGTGGGCTATGGCGCCATCGGCAAATCCGTGGCCAAGCGGGCCGAGTGTCTGGGCATGAATATCCTGCCCTATGACGTGTTCCCGCAGGACGGCCTGGTCGATCTGGAGACGGTGCTGAAGGAGAGCGACGTAATCACGCTGCATTGCCCGCTGACGCCCGAGACCAAGAACATGATCGGCGCCAAAGAGCTGAAGATGATGAAGCCGACGGCGATCCTCATCAACACCGCGCGCGGCGGTCTCGTGCACGAGGCGGCGCTGGCCGAGGCGCTGAAAGCAGGCACCATTGCCGGCGCCGGCTTCGACGTGCTCATCACGGAGCCGCCGAAGGAAGGCAACATTCTCCTCGATCTGAAGATGCCGAACCTCATCGTCACCCCGCATGTGGCGTGGGCGAGCCGCGAGGCCATGCAGATTCTGGCCGACCAACTCATCGATAACGTCGAGGCGTTCGTGGCGGGCAAGCCGCAGAACGTCGTCGAGTGATCCTGTAAGGGAAATCGTCATGAAGAAACTGCTGTTCCTGTTCGACACCGACGAAGTGCCAAGCGTGTTCGACACGGTCGTCGGCTATGACGGCGGCGCCGATCACGTCACGGGCTATGCCAATGTGACGCCCGACAATGTGGGCGCGCTGGTCGACGGCACCATCTACACCCGTGGCGGCAAGGACAAGCAGAACACCGCGATCTTCGTCGGCGGCGGCAACATGGCCAAAGGCGAGGCGCTGTTCGAGAAGGTGAAGAAGCATTTCTTCGGCCCGTTCCGCGTCTCTTTCATGCTCGATTCCAACGGCTCCAACACGACGGCGGCGGCTGGCGTGGCGCTGCTCGCCAAGGCGATGCCGCTTAAGGACAAGAAGGCTGTGGTGCTGGCGGGTACCGGTCCGGTCGGCATGCGGGCCGCCGGTTTCCTTGGCATGGAAGGGGCCGACGTCACCATCACCTCGCGCACCAAAGAGCGCGCCGAAGAGGCGGCCAAGGTCATCGAGAAGCGTTTCGGTATCACGGTCAAGGGCGTCGCCGGCGGCACCGATGAGGAGCGCAGCGAGGCGGTCAAGGACGCCAATATCGTCTACGCGGCCGGCGCCATCGGCGTGCAGCTGCTGCCCAAGTCCGCTTGGGAGAACAACCCCAATATCGAGCTCCTGGCCGACGTGAACGCTCAGCCGCCGCTCGGCGTCGAGGGCATCGAGGCCACCGACAAGGGCAAGGACTATAACGGCAAGTTGGCGTTCGGCGCGCTGGGCATCGGCGGTCTCAAGCTGAAACTACACCGGGCCTGCATCGCCAAGATGTTCGAGAGCGCCGAGGGTGTTTACGACGCCGAGGAGATCTACGCCCTCGCCAAAGAGATGGCCTGATGACGCAGATCAAAGACACCGCAATCGAACCGTTCCTCGATGCGCTCGCCTCGAGCCAGGCGACGCCGGGGGGCGGCAGCGCGGCCGCCATTCTCGGCGCCATGGGCGCGGCGCTCGTGAGCATGGTGTGCAACCTCACCATCGGTAAGAAGAAATATGCCGAGGTCGAGGGCGAGATGAAGGACGTGCTGGCCAAGGCCGAGGATTTGCGTCAGCGAATGACCGGCATGATCCAAGAGGATGTGAAGGCGTTCGACACGGTGATGGGCGCTTACGGCATGCCGAAGGAGACGGACGCGGAGAAGGACGCCCGCGGCGAGGCCATTCAGGCCGCGCTCAAGCAGGCGACCGAGGTGCCGATCCGCTGCTGCCATCTGGCGCGCGAGGTCATAGACCTGGCGTTGACGGCGTCGGAGAAAGGCAACCTGAACGTGATCTCGGACGCGGGCGTCGGCGTGTTGTCGGCTTATGCTGCACTGCGAAGTGCTGCGCTCAATGTCTACATCAATGCGAAAATGATCTCGGACAAGAGCTTCGTAGACGCTAAGCTGGAAGAACTGGAGAGTCTTCTGGACGGCGCAGAGGCGGCGACCGAGAAGGCCTATGGAATCGTCAAGGGCAAGGTAAGCTGACGCTCTTTGGGCGGAGGCCCTGAAAAAATAGCCCGCCGAAGAGATGTAGGAAGGGAGGAACACGTGGACGTACACGAGTATCAAGCGAAAGAGCTTCTGGGTAGCTTCGGCGTGCCGGTGCCGAAAGGCGCCGTGGCTTTCAGTGCCGATCAGGCGGTTTATGCCGCCACTGAACTTGGTGGCTGGAACTGGGCGGTGAAAGCTCAGATTCATGCAGGCGCCCGCGGCAAGGCCGGCGGCGTTAAGATCTGCAAGACCTATCATGAGGTGCGCGATGCGGCGCAGGGGATGCTCGGCAAGCGGATGGTCACGATCCAGACCGGGCCGGAAGGCAAGCCCGTGCAGCGCGTCTATGTCGAAGTGGCCGAGCCCTTCGACCGCGAGCTTTATCTTGGTTACGTGCTCGACCGTAAGGCCGAGCGCATCCGGGTGATCGCCTCGCAGCAGGGCGGCATGGAGATCGAGGAGATCGCCAGGACCAATCCCGACGCCATCCTTCAGATCATCGTCGAACCGGCCGTGGGCTTGCAGGCCTTCCAGGCGCGCGAACTCGCGTTCCAGCTAGGCCTCAGCATCAAGCAGGCGCAGAGCGCTGTGTCGACGATCATGAACGCCTATCGCGCGTTCCGTGATTGCGATGCCACCATGCTCGAGATCAATCCGCTGGTGGTGACCAAGGACGACCGGGTGCTGGCGCTCGACGCCAAGATGTCGTTCGACGACAACGCGCTGTTCCGCCGCCACAACGTCGCCGACATGCACGATCCCTCGCAGCAGGACCCGCGCGAGGCGCAAGCCGCCGAGCACAACCTCAACTATATCGGTCTTGAGGGTGAGATCGGCTGCATCGTCAACGGTGCGGGCCTCGCCATGGCGACCATGGACATGATCAAGCACGCAGGCGGCGAGCCGGCGAACTTCCTCGACGTGGGCGGCGGCGCTTCACCGGACCGTATCGAGACGGCGATGAAGCTCGTCGCGTCCGACGCGAATGTGAAGGCCATTCTGGTGAACATCTTCGCCGGCATCAATCGCTGCGACTGGGTGGCCAAGGGGGTGGTTCAGGCATGCGGGAACCTGGACGTCAAGGTGCCGCTCATCGTGCGCCTTGCCGGCACCAATGTTGAAGAGGGCCGCAAGATCTTGGCCGACAGCGGGCTGAAACTGATCACCGCCGAGACCTTGGCCGAAGCGGCCGAGAAAGCGGTCGCGGCTTGCCAAAACGCTCAGCGCGCGGCCTAGCGGTCATCGGAGAAAGATTTAAGTCATGAGCATTCTGATCGACGAAACCACACCGGTGATCGTGCAAGGCATGACCGGTGACAAGGGCACCTTCCATGCCAAGGAAATGATCGAGTACGGCACCAACGTTGTGGGCGGCGTGACGCCCGGCAAGGGCGGCGGCCGGCATCTCGACAGGCCGTTGTTCAACACCGTGAAGGAAGCGGTGAAGGAGACCGGGGCGACCACCACCATCACCTTCGTGGCGCCCGCGTTCTGCGCCGACGCAGTCATGGAAGCGGCAGACGCCGGTATCAGGCTGATCTGCTCGATCACCGACGGCATCCCGGCCCAGGACATGATGCGCGTGAAGCGCTACCTGATGCGCTATCCCAGGGACCGGCGGCCGATGATGGTTGGCCCGAACTGCGCCGGTATCATCAGTCCCGGCAAGGCCATGCTCGGCATCATGCCGGGGCACATCTATCTGCAAGGCAAGGTCGGCGTCATCTCGCGCTCCGGCACGCTCGGCTACGAGGCCGCCGCGCAGATGAAGGCCAAGGGTATCGGCATCACCACGTCCGTCGGTATCGGCGGCGATCCCATCAACGGCTCGTCGTTCCTCGATCACCTCGCGCTGTTCGAGGAGGATCCGGAGACTGCGGCGGTGCTGATGATCGGCGAGATCGGCGGCCCGCAAGAGGCCGAGGCTTCCGCCTGGATCAAAGACAACATGTCGAAGCCAGTGGTCGGCTTCGTCGCTGGCCTGACCGCTCCTAAGGGGCGGCGCATGGGCCATGCCGGCGCCATCATCTCGGCGGCTGGAGACAGCGCTGCCGAGAAGGCCGAGATCATGCGCGCGTGCGGGCTGACTGTTGCGCCCAATCCGAGCGAGTTCGGCTCGACCGTGGCGAGCGTGCTTGGGGCTTAAGGAAAGCGCCAGACTTCATCGGTGATCGGAATTGGGATGAGATTGGGCGGTCTTTCCTAAGTTTTGAGAAGGTTGCGGGTGGGGCGACGTCGCCCCGCCGTTGCCCTTTTCGCGGCGGAGTTGGCGCTCAGGGACATGGATGCCGAGGCGAAGGTTTCGCTTCGGTCCTAACCGCTCAAAGCCGAAAGCCGATCGAACAGGTCGGAGTGCCCGCGTTGCCATGAATGAGGGGTCCAAACAGCCGCGCCTTGAGACTGACACCGGCACGGCTGCGCTTATCAGCGGCACCTCGGCCAAGGACGCTGCCGATATCCTGTTCGACTTGCTCATGGAGGTGGTGCGCCGCCACCAGCCCGAGATCGAGGGCGTGTTCGCCGGCGGCGCCAATATCTCCGACTTCACCCCCGAGCTGATGGCGCGGGCGCTGCAGGCGCAAGGCCTCTGGTTCCAGCTTCTTTCCATCGCCGAGCAGAACGCGGCCATGCGCCGCCGCCGCCATATCGAGCGGGTGCGCGGCCGCGAATCCTTGCGCGGCACGTTCGACAACGTGCTGGCCGAGGCCGCACGCGACGGCATCGAGCCGCGGGAGATCGAGGATCTGTTGCGGAGCTTGCGCATCCGGCCGGTGATCACGGCGCACCCGACCGAGTCCAAACGCGTCACGGTGCTGGAGAAGTACCGCAAGATCTATCTGCTGTTGCGCGAGCTTGAGGCGACGCGGTGGACCGAGCGCGAGCGGCAGGCGCTGCTGGCCGACATTCGCGACCAGATCGAGCTCGTGTGGATGACCGGCGAGCTGCATCTGGAGAAGCCGACGGTAGAGCACGAGGTGTTGCGCGGGCTCCACTTCTTCGACGAGACGCTGTTCGACAAGGCGCCGGAGATGATGGCGTTGCTCGACGGGGCGCTGCATCGCAATTATCCGCGCCAGCATTTCGAGCTGCCGCCGTTCTTCCAATTCGGCTCGTGGATCGGCGGCGACCGTGACGGCAATCCGCACGTCACCACCCAGGTCACCGGCTGGGCCTTGCGCCAGAACGCGCTCGCAGCGCTGCGCCACTACCGCGAGCGCATCGTGCAGCTCGCGCGCATGCTTTCCATCACCGAGCGGGCGCTGCCCGTGCCGCAAGGCTTCCGGGGCGAGCTGGCGCATGCACTCAAGATGAGCGGCGAGGCGGAGGCGATTGCCGCGCGCAATCCCGGCGAACCCTACCGCCAGTTCCTGACCTGTGCGCTGCGCAAGCTGGAGGCCACCACGATCCGCGCCGGCGGCGGCGAGATAGCGCTTGGCGCCCCGCATTACGCCAATGCCGATGAGCTGATCCACGATCTGCGCCTGATGGAGCGGGCACTCGCCGAGGCCAACAGCCCGTCGATCGCCGCCGACCTGGTCAAGCCCGTGCGCCGGGCCGTCGAGCTGTTCCGGTTCTCGACCGTGCGACTTGATTTGCGCGAGAACACCACGCGTACGACGCAAGCCCTACAGGCTTTGTGGTGGGCGAGCGCCGGGGGCGGCGAAGGCAATCCGCCGGAGCTCGGCAGCCGCGAGTGGCGCACCTGGCTGCTGCGCGAGCTGGCGCGGCCGTTGACGGCGGAGCGCGTCACCGAGGCGTTGCCGGGCGAGGCCACGGATCTCATCGCCATGTTCGCGCAGGCCGCGGAGACGAGGCGCGGGCTCGACCGCGATGCCATGGGGAGCTTCATCCTGTCGATGACGCGCTCGGTGGACGACATCCTCGGCGCCTATCTCCTGGCCAAGGAGGGCGGGCTGTTTCTCGACACCGCCGGCACCGAGATCTGCGCGCTGCCCATCGTGCCGCTGTTCGAGACCATCGACGACTTACGCGCCGCGCCGGCCATCATGCGCGAGGCGCTGGGCATTCCGCTGATCCGCCGCTCGACCCATTGGCAGGGCGGGTTGCAGGAGGTGATGATCGGCTATTCCGATAGCAACAAGGACGGCGGCTTCGTCTCCTCCAACTGGGAGTTGGCCAAGGCGCAAACGAGCCTGACCCATGTCGGCGAGGAGGCGGGCACGGCGATCGCCTTCTTCCACGGCCGCGGCGGCTCGGTGTCCAGAGGCGGCGCGCCCACCGGCCGGGCCATCGCCGCCCAGCCAGCCGGCTCGATCCGGGGCCGCTTCCGCGTCACCGAGCAGGGCGAGGTGGTGTCCTACAAATACGCCAATAAGGGCACGTCGCTCTATCAGATGGAGCTTTTGGCCGCGAGCGTGCTGGAGCACGCCTTGAAGTCGGAGCGCGAGGCGGCGCTGCAGCCGAGCCGTGAATTCGACGACGCGCTGGAAGCGCTGTCCGGGGCCAGCCGGGCCGCCTATACGGGGCTGGTCAGCCGGCCGGAGCTCGTCACCTATTTCCAGGCGGCGAGCCCGGTTGAAGAAATCTCGATGCTGAATATCGGCTCGCGCCCGGCGCGGCGGTTCGGCGCCAGCTCGCTCAAGGACTTACGCGCGATTCCCTGGGTGTTCGCCTGGGCCCAGAACCGCCACATCATCACCGGCTGGTATGGGGTCGGCAGCGCGCTTGAGACCTTCCTCCAGGTGCGTGGCCCGCAAGGGGAAAAGCTGCTCGGCCGGATGTTCGCCGAATCCCGCCTATTCCGTCTGATCATCGACGAGGTGGAGAAGATCCTGGCCGTGGTCGACCTGGAAATTGCGAGGGATTACGCGAGTTTAGTGCCAGACGAGGGGGTCCGCGAGACGATTTTCGCCATGATCGAGAAGGAGCTTGCACTGACCGCCGAGATGGTGCTGAAAGTGTCCGGGAGCGCCTCCATCGGGAAGCGCTTCCCACAATTTCAGGCCTCGCTTGCGGTGAGGCTCCCCACCATCAACGAGGTCAACCGCGAGCAGGTCGAGCTTCTGCGGCGGTTCCGAGTTTCCGAAAACGAACAGGAACGCGAAGCGTTCAAATCCGCATTGCTGCTGTCCATCAACACCGTTGCCGCCGGTCTCGGCGCCACAGGTTAAACCAGGAGGGAAACGTAAAATGAGCTTCACCCTGATTCAGCAGGCGACCCCGCGCCTGCACCGTTCGGAGCTGGCCGTGCCGGGCTCCAACCCGTCGCTGTTCGAGAAGGCGGCTAAAGGGGGCGCCGACGTCATCTTCCTCGACCTCGAAGACGCCGTGGCGCCGGACGACAAGGAGCAGGCCCGCAAGAACATCATCCAGGGCCTGAACGACATCGACTGGGGCAAAAAGACCATGATGATCCGCATCAACGGTCTCGATACCCATTACGCCTACCGGGATGTCGTCGACGTGCTGGAGAACTGCCCGCGCCTCGACATGATCCTGATCCCCAAGGTCGGCGTGCCGCAGGATGTCTACGCCATCGACATGCTGGTCACGCAGATCGAGCAGTTCAAGAAATACGAGAAGAAGATCGGCCTCGAGCTGCTGATCGAGACGGCGCTCGGCATGGCTAATGTGGAGGCCGTCGCCCAGTCGAGCCCCCGCGTCGAGGCCATGAGCTTCGGCGTCGCCGACTATGCCGCCTCCACCCGCGCGCGCACCATGGGCATCGGTGCGCCGCATCCGGATTACGGCATCCTCGCCGACAAGGACGAGAGCGGCGGCGATCGCGCCTACTATTGGAACGATCCCTGGCATTACGCGCTGTCGCGCATGATGGTCGCGTGCCGCGCTTACGGCCTGCGGCCCATCGACGGGCCGTTCGGCGACTTCTCCGATCCCGACGGGTATCTGGCGGCCGCCAAGCGCGCGGCGGTGCTCGGCTTCGAGGGCAAGTGGGCCATCCACCCGTCCCAGGTCGATCTCGCCAACCAGGTGTTCACGCCGTCCGAGGCCGAGGTGACCAAGGCCAAGCGCATCGTCGAGGCCATGAAGCAGGCTGCCAAGGAAGGCAAGGGCGCGGTGTCGCTGGACGGCCGCCTGATCGACATCGCCTCGATCCGCCAGGCGCAAGGGCTGCTCGACAAAGCCGCCTCCATGGGCAAGTAGGGATGGGCATGTAGGCTTCGGCCTACGGAAATGCGTCACCCCGGCGAAAGCCGGGGTCCAAACACACAAATGGCCGGGGTTCGCCCCGGCCATTTTTGTTTGCGCTTCAGGTCGGCCGCTAGACGGTGTCGCGCTCGCGACCGTCGGTGTCGGCATCGGCGTCCGCGAGGTCGGGGTCCGGCCTAGCGCCGTCGTCCTCGAGCAGACCCAGCTCCATGTCGTCAGGCCGGGACAGCGTGGCGGATTGGCACAAAGCTCAGGCCATAGACCAGGCCGATCAGCACGGCGCCGGATAATAGAGACAAGACTGACATTTGCTTTGCTCCCCTCGTCGAGAACGCCTTTGTGCGCCCGGAACTTGGCGGGGGCGGGACTGAATCCCGACTTTTTTCCGGCGAAGGCCCAAGGACCGGCTAGCAAGTACGGGCTAGCAAGGACGGGCTGCTTTTAAGGGTGCGGCTCGGCGGTGGGACGGGCGGAGGCCGCCGGACACGCCAGATCGGGCTTGTGCCGCAGGTCGCGGGCCGGCACGGGCGCAACCGCGCGCGCCCCGTGGACGAAGGCCCCGTCGAGGGCTTGAAGGGGATTGGGCACCCGCTGCAACGCGGGTGCCCAAAGGGGGAGAGGAAACAGATTGGTCATGAGACCCGTCGTCCTGCTTCAAGCAGGCTTAGCGCTGGGTCTGGTAGGCGTTCGGGAAGCCGTCAGCCAGGATAGGGGCGGCGGAGGCAACGACGAGCGCGACGGCGATGATGAGCGTCTTCATGGGGGTATCTCCTTAAGCGTGGCCGGTTGATCTGAGGTTCGAGCGGCTGGCCAACAGTGCCTCTTGAACAACACAAAGGTAGGCGTGCCCCGCGCGCATTCCCAATAGCGATCGGCTATGGAGTCGGTGCTTTCAGAGGATGGGAGCGAAAGGGCCGGAGTCCGGCTTTCTCGGCAAGCTGCCTTGGCGCCGCCGCAAGCGCTGCAATTTTCTTACCTCAAGGCTTGCCCGGATCTGGCGCTTTTTGCACCTTCCGCCGTCGGAACGACGTGGCGGGATTTAAGGAGACCATCAGCATGACGATCACCGGCGGATGCCTATGTGGCGCTGTGCGGTACTCAATCGAGGCCGAGCCGCTGGTGACGCGCACCTGCTGGTGCACCGACTGCCAGAAATTCGCGGCGGGCAACGCCACGGTGAATGTGGTGTTCCCCAGTGAGGCCGTGAAGATTGAAGGCGAGCTTCGCGATTACGCCAGCACCGCCGCCAGCGGCAACCTCATGCATCGCGGCTTCTGCCCGCAATGCGGAACGCCGGTGACGACGGGCTCGGCGGCGCGGCCGCATCTCATCGGGGTGCGTGGCGGCACGTTAGACGATCCAGAGCTTGCCAAGCCCGACATCACCGTCTGGACGTCAAGCGCGCCAAGCTGGGCGGCCATCGATCCAGACCTGCCGCAAATGGCGAAGCAGCCCAAGCTATAAGCGCCGCCGAAAGGCTGAGACGCTATTTCTCAGCTGCTGTCGCTTCATTTCTCAGCTGCTGTCGCTTCGCGATGCCGCGTGGCGAACTCTTCTTCCGGCGACATGACCAGCGTGTTGCGGCTATGGATCGCGAAATAGAGGATCGCCAGCCCATACCAGATCGCCACGCCGATGACGCCGTTGCGGTACACGGGATCGGCGAGTTGGAAGCCGATGGTGACAAGCGCGATCAGTACCGTGAGGCCTGCGCCGGTGACGCCGAACGGGCTGCGGAACGGGCGCTCGATGTTCGGGAACTTACGCCGCAGCTGGATGAAGGTAAGGCCCTGCAGCAGATAGGAGAACATGGCGCCGAACACGGCCATGTTGAGCAGGACGCCGCCGATGAACGAGCCCGCGTTCTCGCCGCCCATAGTGAACCACACGGTGAGCATCACCGCGAGCCCGAGCGCCGCGCTGGCGATCAGCGCCACGTTCGGCGTCTTGTGCTTGGAATGGGTGACCGACAGGAAATGCGGGAAATAGCCGGCCCGCGACAGCGAGTAGATCTGCCTTCCGCCGGCGAAGATGATGGCGTGGAAGCTGGCCACCAATCCGACCACCGCGGCGAGCGACAGCGCGCCGGCCGCATGCAGATCGAAGATGGCGCGGAAGCCGTCGAGGATCGGCTCGGCCGAGGTGCCGAGCGCAAACGCGCCATGCACGGTCTCGGTGCCGCCGAGGCTATCGGTGACCACGCGGGTGATGGGGATCGACGGGTTGATGATGAGCACGAGGAAGCCCAGCCCGATCAGCGTGAACATCCCCAACATGATGCCCTTGGGCATGTCGCGTTTGGGATCGACGGATTCTTCCGCCGCCAGTGGCAGCTGCTCGATGGCCAAGAACAGCCACACTGCGAACGGCATGGCCGCGAGCACGCCGTAAATGCCGAAGGGCAGGAACGGGCCGCCGCCCTCGGGCAATTCGACACCGGCGCCGGTCGCCGGGTCCATGCCGATATTCAGCGCGTATCTGGAAAAGTCGATGGACGGAATGGCGCTGACGAAGAAGGTGAGCAGCACGGTGATGGCCATCAGCGTCACCATGGCCGTCACCATGAACGACAGCTCGACGCCGCGCGCGTTCGCCGTGACGAAGATGGCGTAGCCGGCAATCCAGAACAAAGGCTGCCACGCGGCCGGCGTGCCGAAGATGGCGGTGAGATAGGCGCCGATGAAATAGACGATCACGGCCGGCGTCAGCACGTACTCGATGTTCTCGGCCACCCCGGTGATGAAGCCGCCCCAGGGCCCGAACGCGGTGCGCGCGAACGAATAGGCGCCGCCGGTGTGCGGTAGCGCCGGGCTCATCTCGGCGATGGAAAAGGTCAGCCCGAGATACATGACGGTGATGACGATGGCGCCACAGAACATGCCGCCCCAGCCGCCCACGGCGAAGCCGAGGTTCCACCCGGAGAAATCGCCGGAGATGACCGCGGCAACGCCGAGCGCCCACAGATAGAAGACGCCGGCGTGGCGCCGCAGCTCGCGGTCCTCAAAATAGTCGATGCCGGGGTGCCGATAGGAGACGCCGCCTCGTGCTTCTTGCCGACCATATGCCCGTCTCCCCCGTGCCTTGTCCCCGGCGCCCCTCAGATTCGGGGCGGACTATAGCAGGGGTGTTGGGTTTGGGGCAGATGGGGGTGTTGGGGGCAAGCTGGGCGCTTTGGCTAGGCCGAAGGGGCCGAAAAGCCCGAGGACTAGGAATTGCAGACGTCCGCTTCCGACCCAAAGCAGCCACCGATGGTCAAACGCGTAAGCTGATGAAATAGGCCTGATGCGACCCTTCAGATTTCCGGTTTGGCGCCTTACGATGCGAGGCACAATTTAGGAGTCGATGGCCCAGGCCTGGGGGCCTACGATTGGGTCCTGGTCTACGGGTAGATGGAGAAAGACATGCGCGTCTCGAGCTTATTGGCTGGCCTGGTGATGATCACATCCACTCAGGTCTTTGCTTACGACGGCCTCAAAGCGGATTTCGTCACCTGTTCCCAGGGAAAGAACCAAGGTGAAGTCGTAGAGGCCTGCACGCGGCTGATTGACAATGCAGCGGTCGAGAACTCCACGATCGGGATGTTTTATGGCCTGAGAGCGTCAAACAATGACGACCCGGCGCAGAATTGTCTCGACGCCCGCAAGTCCTTGGAGCTTGCCGACGACGAAGCGATCAAGGGACTATCCCAAAAGCTCATAGACGCAAATTGCTGACGCGAGTCCGCGAGCTGCCGCCCACGGCGAAGCCGAGAGTCCATCCCGAGAAATCGCCGGAGATCACGGCGGCGACGCCCAGCGCGCAGAGATAGAAGACGCCGGCGTGGCGCCGCAGCTCGCGGTCCTCGAAAGTGTCGATGCCGGGGGCGGGGTTCCGCCGCCCTCGTGCTTTCTGCCGACCATAAGCCCTGATCCCCTCGTGCTTTGTCCCCGGCGCCCCTCAGATTCGGGCGGGACTATCGCAGGGGTCTTGGGCTTGGGGCAGGGGGCGCATGGGGGATGATCAATGTACGCTAGCGACCCAGAGGGGACGACGCGACCGAATTTCGGCAGGAGCCGCTTCATCTGATGCCCGCCGGGGCTGGTTAGGTCGCAACAGGGAGACCGTGGCCTTGTCTGCCGACTTGCCTCCGGCGGCCCGCGTACAGTAGAAACGTAGCGGAGGCTTGCAGGCAGATTTGTTATCGCGTTTCGCGATATATGACCCAACGTCAGGAGATGTTGCTTCCCGACGAAATTCTAATGCGCGGTGTTGATATGTATAATACCCCGCGATCGCATAAGAGTGCCTGTAAGCCCTTCCATTTTCAGGTTGAAAATTGTCGGTACTCAAGAATTTAAGGGATGCGAAAACTCTAGAAAATCTCGCAGCAATGCTCGGGTATAAACCGAGCGCCCTTGCCTATATTGTATATAAGATCCCTGACGCTTAGAAGTACAAGAAATTCAAGATCCCTAAGCGCAGCGGCGGTGAGCGGGAAATATCCGCCCCCACCGCGCAGCTCAAGAGGCTTGCAACGGCACCTGGCCAACGCCCTCTATGAGTGCCGGGACGAGATCGACGCCGACAGCGGGCGGGGGTCGCTCTCGCACGGATTTCGCCGCAAGCATTCGATCATCACCAATGCGCGTCGGCACAA
>Ga0307378_10006159_pt1 | contig 16527 bp, 11 predicted proteins | sample UN1MG_FD_202238 | JGI IMG/M metagenome (GOLD analysis project Ga0307378, IMG submission 202238) | Soil microbial communities from Risofladan, Vaasa, Finland - UN-1 | ecosystem: Environmental > Terrestrial > Soil > Coastal area > Acid sulfate soil | place: Finland: Risofladan, Vaasa | collected... | reverse complement strand
AGTCTTATTTTAAAAAATAAAAAATCTGTATTTTTATCATAAAAAATTTCTACAATACAATAATATTTTATCTGAAAATAATATCATGTTTGGAAACATTAAAAAAATTTATATTCTTAAGAATTTTGACAGTAACTGACCTTAATGATATATTTAGATTCGAACTTTATTGGGCTAAAAAATTTAAATACATAGAAAAATATAATAGCGGCTATAAATTAACCGATAAGGGTGCATATCTTTTTCACCTTATTGAACAAGCTTATACACGTCAGTACATAGATAAAACCTGGAGAACAGCTTTAAATAATCCCTGGCCCAAAAGAATCATTTTATATTAATTTTACTTAATGGTATAAATCCTAAAAACTGAATTATAGATGCCTAGAGCATATTTTCATAATCTGGATCTTTAAGGACATGATTCTCTTATTATAAGTTCAGGATCGATTAGAACATTTTTCTTTATTAATTCTTTTTTATTAATTAAATCAACAAGCATATTTAATGCTGTGGCACCCATATCATACTTTGGCTGAGCAATTGTTGTGATAGATGGATTATAAATAGATGCTAAACCAATATCATCAAAACCGATAACTTCTAGTTCTGAAGGGATTTTAATACCTTTTAAATTAGATGCTTTAACCACTTCTATTGCTAAAACATCACTGGCAGTAATTATACCTTCTGGTTTATTGTCCATCTCAAGCAGTTTAATTGCATCTCTATATCCACTTTCTATATCGAAATTATCAAGTATTATATATTTTTTATTAACATTTAGACCAAATTCTCTAAAAGCTTTTGTATAGCCTTCGATTTTTTCTCTGGTCGGGATAAAATTAATAGATCCCCCTAAAAATGCTATTTTTCTTAAACCCTTTTTAAGCATATAGTTAGTAGCAGTATAACCTGCTTTTACCTCATTAATTCTAACGAATGGAATGTCGATGTTTTTAAGCATTCCATTTATAAAAACTATTGGAATATTTTTTTTATGCAAATATAGATAATGTTCAAAATCACCCTCATACTTACTCATTTCAGTAGAGATAAATATAATGCCCTCAACATGTTTTTCCAGAAGATTTTTTACAAATTCAATTTCTTTTTTAACAGCGGAATCAGTGTTGCATAGATAAACAGTATAATTGCTATCAAATGCCTTATCGCTTATACCTTTTGCCATTTCTGAAAAAACTGGATTTATTATATCTGGTATTAGGAGACCTATTGTTTTGCTGGTTTTTTTTACAAGATTTCTTGCAAAGAAATCAGGGATGTAATCTAGTTCTTTAATTATTTTTAACACCAGTTCTTTTGTTTGCTTTTTTACAAATCTACTGTTATTTAGAACTCTAGATACTGTAGCAATACCTACACCTGCTTTTTTTGCTACGTCATAAATTGAATATTTTTTTTCCTTCTTATCAGCCATTTTTAAAATAATCTAATAAATGTTTGCATTTAAAATTTCTATTTCTAAAATAATACCAAAATTTTGGAAACGCTATCATTTTATCACACAAAGAGGAAAAGTCAAAAAATTTTAGATAAAATGGAAACGCTTCCAATAAGATAATAGTGTTTATAATAGATGACATGATGTTGTTTCAGAAAAGCATTTTGAAGTTATAAATAATAGACTAGTCTTGAAAAATATTGGAAAGCACACTAGATATGTTTTAAAACCGGTATAGATATTTTAAGTGATACAATAAGAGATTTTTTGAGTTAAATTGAGAAAATTAAAGGCAACAATATTTGACCTTATATACTTAAAAAGAACTTTTAGTTTGCTAGCTTTATCCGGGTCTCTGCACCTTGCTATCTCAAGCTTTACAGTATCCAGTAGAGCTTTGGCTTCGCCGTAGTAGGCTGTCTCTATAAGAGCAACTGGTGATACTGATTATATGGTCGAGTTCGGTTTCGAGGTTCTAGCCAATATTGCAGTATTCTGGGCTGACAGGGTCACTTATAATGCTGATGGTAGAGTTTATACAATATTAGGGGTCACCGGACCTGATGAATTTCATAATAATGTAAATAATAATTGGTATACGAATATATTGGCAAAGTGGGTTTTAAATTATGCTTATGAGCAGTCGGTCTGGCTGAAAAGTAAAAATAAGAGAAAATTTTGTAAAATATGTGAGAAATATGGATTAAAAGATGATGATTTTAAGAAGGGGCGGGAGATATCAAATAAAATGTATCTTAGTAGAAAAGGTAGTGTTTTTGTTCAATTTGAAGGTTTTTTTGAAAAAGAACAGCTTACTGTTTCTGATGTTCCGTATGAGCAATTACCTGTAGTGCAGTACTGGTCCTGGGATAGGATCAATAGAGTAAGCCTTATCAAGCAGGCAGATGTAATTATAGGTCTATATTTATTAAATGATAAGTTTACTTTAGAAGAGAAAAAAGAAAATTTCATTTTTTATGAACAACAGACCCTACATGAATCTTCATTATCTCCATCTATATATTCAATAATAGCTTCAGAAGTAGGATTAGTTGATAAAGCTTTTGAGCTTTTTTTGAAATCCGCACTATATGATTTGGAAGATCTAAATAATAATACAGACCACGGGTTGCATATACCTTCAATAGGAGGTACCTGTTTATCGATTATAGAGGGGTTTATAGGCTTAAGAATCAGGGTTTTGGAGACTTTATATCTCGCCTCACTTACCACCAGCCCGGGAATCATTAAGTGTCAGGATAACATTCAGGGAAAGATTACTGTCAATATCTGTATCCAGGAAAGAAATATTCATAGAGTTAATTGAAGGAAAATATCATGGAGATCTATGTTAATTTGAATAAATTCACTATAGGTAAGGGGAAACATTTAAAGATTAAACATAATATTATGAAATGAGGTTTAAATGTCTGGAACTTAGATTATTAGTAAATATTTTATTTTTATGATTGCTAAAGTTTTATTAGATTATTTATCAGGATTTTGTTCAATTGGATCCAATAAGATCTAAAGATCAATAATGAAGAAGCATAAAATATTGAAAGGAGGCTGGCTTATTTGGTAGAATAAAACATTCAAAGATTAAGTAAATAACATAGATCATGAAAAGAAGACTGATTTAGCAAAGTGAAAATTAGATTTGAACAGAATCTCAAGGAAATTCTATTAATAATTGTAAAAAAATAAATTTATTAAAAGTAGAGTTTGTGATTCAGATATAAAAAATTTTTCAACCACCAATAATTAATGCTAAAAGGGTAAAAGATTTTATGCTGTAATATACCTGTAAAAATTGTAAAAACGATACTTCTAATTATATATTTCCTACTGGTTTGACATCAGTTTTTCTATACATTAAATCATAGTATTCTTTTAGCATCCTTTCTGCGGAAAACTGAAAGCTTGCCATCTCTATGCTCGAAAGCATCATATTAATCCATTTATCCCTTTTCTTATAATATGTTGGGATTACTTCTTCAAGAAGGACCTTATATAGTGATTCTGAGTCATTCTTTTCATGGTTCTCTCCTTCGTAGCCATCACCTATCTGCCAACCGTTTATACCATGTTTACAACCTTCAGGCCACCAGCCGTCAAGAACGCTTAGATTTAAAACTCCGTTCATTGCTGCTTTGATGCCTGATGTTCCGCTTGCTTCCATGGGTCTTATTGGGTTATTAAGCCATACGTCACATCCCCTTGTAAGGATTTTACCAATCTTTATGTCGTAATCCTGCAAAAATACTACACTACCAGGATAAAGTTTTGACATCCTATATAAATTAGCAACTATCCTCTTTCCTATTAAATCATTTGGATATGCTTTCCCTGCAAATATTAACAGCAGTTTTCCTCCTTTTAATAAAGGTTCGATTATCTTCAAATTTTTGAATATTAAGTCACTTCTTTTATAAGGTGCTACCCTCCTCGCAAACCCTATCGTAAGTATATTTTCTTTAAGTTTAACGCCATTTCTTCTATATATCTCTTCAAGCATTTTCTTTTTTAAGAATAAATGAGCTTCCCACAGGGCTGATTTATCAGGATATGCTTTTAATATCCGTTTATCTTGCCATGTTCTATTATGAACTCCGTTTGTTATTGAGATAATTTCTGATGCACCTTGTACATCAGCCCACATTCGTTTTGCAGTAATTTCGTGAAGCCTTGAAACAGCATTTGCTTTTTTTGAAAGTTTTAAACCTGCAACAATCATACTGAATGGATCTCCTCCAATCCAGACCATTTGGTAATAGGAAAGACCGTTATACATTCCCATGTATTTAAGAAGTTCGTGGTCATGAACTTCATTACCTTCAACAATAGGTGTATGTGTTGTAAATACTATTTGCTCCCTCGTTTTTCTCCAAGCTTCTTCAAAATCCATCTCTTCTTTTTTCATTTTTTCTCTTATCAGTTCAATACCGGCTGGAACAGGATGGCTATCATTGAAGTGATAAATGTCAACTTTTATTTTTAAAGCTTTTAATGCTCTAACTCCACCTATGCCCAATATCATCTCCTGGGCAACTCTTTCTTCAGAAAACCATCCATAAAGTTGCCCTGTGAGATGAGAATCGTTGTTATCTGGAATATTAGTATCTAGAAGGTATAGAGGAGCATTATCATATATGATACATTTCCAAACCTTACATTTTACTTTTCTTTTACGTATTCTTACATTTATGATAACACCAGTATCTTCTAAGAAATCATAGGAATATTCAGGATAACAATCATAGGGTTTACCATCTTCTCCAATTAGCTGCTTAACATAGCCTTGTCTCCACAAAATTCCCACACCTATTATAGGGAGCTTACAATCCTTGGCTGCTTTTAGTATATCTCCAGCTAAAATTCCAAGCCCTCCTGCATAAATTTTAAAGTCTTCATGCAACCCAAATTCCATACAGAAGTATGCTACTCTAGGTAATTTATTCATGAAACATATCTTCTCTTATGTTATTGTAATGATATATTAATTTATAATTACTGTATTACATAAGTAAACAGTATAATTAATATCAAATGCTTTATCACTTATACCTTTTGATATTTCTGAAAAAACTGGATTTATTATATTCAGTATTAGAAGACCTATGGTTTTACTTGCTTTTTTACAAGATTTCTTGCAAAATAATCAGGATGATAATCTAATTCGGTAATTACTTTTAGTACCTAGTTCTTTTGTTTGCTTTTTTACAAGTCTGCTGTTATTTAAAACTCTAGATACTGTAGAAATTACTACGCCTGCTTTTTTTGAAATATCATATATTAAATTTTTTTCCTTTAACATTTTAACTTAAAGAAATTTTATAAGTGTCCTGCAAATTTTTTTATATTATATATTACAATAAATGTTATATAATGGAAAGGCTTCCATTATATAATAATAAATTCAAATAATAATTTCAATATTACACTTAAAACTTGCAATTGGGTTTTTTTATAGTATAATAAGTTTAAATAATGGAAAGGCTTCCAATTTAATAAAAAGTTTTGACATAATAAAAACATGAGTTAAAGTTAAACTATATTTTTTTTTAAATTTTTTAGGAAGCGCTTCCAATGAAATAGAATAAAAGATCTAGAAAGGAGGTTATTTGGTAAATTAAAGATGAGATTTGATCAGATACTATCCAACGTCTTCAAAATGATTAAACTGAACAAATCTCAAATAAATTTTATTAAAAATTGACAAGAAAGGTAAACAAATGAAAAAGATATTGTTATGGCTGACAGTGTTAGGGGTTAGTGTGTCAATGGTTATAAGTTTCTCATTTGTCGGTTGTAAAGCAGCAGAAGAAACTACAGCAGAAGAAACTACAGCTGAAGAAACAGTTGCTGAAGAAACAACTGAAGAAGAAACAACTGAAGAAGAAACTGCAACTGAAGAAGTAACGGAACCAGTATTGGTGCCTGAAGAAGGCGCATCACTTCTTGTATGGGAAGACCAATCAACCGGCGTACAAGATTTTGTTGCATATGTAATTGATGAATTCAACAAAATATATCCAGATATAGAAGTTACATTTGTACCAGTAGATCCAATCGAGGCAACTCCAAATATGGAATTAACTGGACCTACTGGTGAAGGCGCTGACGTATTTGCTGCACCACATGACCATTTAGGAAGATTGGTAAGTGGAGGTATTGCATTAGAAAACGATATGATTGTACCAGATGAATTCTTAGATGCAGCTATTGTTGGAACTTCATATGATGGAACACTATATGGATATCCAGCAGCAATTGAAACATATGGGCTGTTCTACAACAAAGATATTATAGATACAACTGCACAGAGTTTTGATGAAGTTGTCGAATTTGCAGGAACTTTTAACGATCCATCTTCAAACAAATTCGGTTTGATGTGGGATGTGGCAAATGCTTACTTTGACTACATCTTCCCAGCTGGTTACGGTGCGTATTTATTTGGACCAACAGGTACTGATAGAGACATATTAGGATTTGATACCCAAGCCGGTATTGATGGATTGACCTATTTTCAATCATTAAGGGAAATCTACAATGTAGATGCAGCTGATGCAAACTATGATGCTATGATGGCTTCTTTTAGAGAAGGCAATGCTGCTTATATTATCAATGGGCCATGGGCATTCCAAGAGTGTATTGATGCTGGTTTGAATTTCGGAGTAATTGAATTTCCAGTATTTCCTAATGGCAATCATCCAGTAACCTTCTCGGGTATTCGTGCTGTGTATGTAAGTGCTTTTACGGAATATCCAAATGCTGCGAAACTATTTGCTGAGTTTATGACTAGTCCAGAAATGTTACAAAAACGTTATGAGCTTACTGCTCAAATTCCACCAAGAAAGGGAATGACAATAGAAGATGAATACAGTGCAGCTATATTGGCACAAGCTGCTTATGCTGTACCAATGCCAAGTATTCCTGAAATGGATTTATACTGGACAACAATGGGTGGTACATTAGCTAATATTTGGAATGGTAGCGATGTTACAACTGAAGTTGAAGCTGCTGCTGCTTCTATAAGAGAAGGATTTAGTCAATAAATAACGACTAATTACTAAGTAAGGTAAGGAAAAGAAATAGGTTTAACCGCGTTTAGGCGGTTAAGCCTATTTAATGCAAAAGCATAATTACTTATTGTTATTTCTTGAGTATAATAGGCAATAAAACATTGTTCTTAAGAAATGACATATTCTATTCAAGAAACAACAATAATATGTAATTACCTTATAGTATAAAGAAAGGTAGCATAAAATGAATAAAGCAAAAAAAGCGGGTATTCTTTCTACTCTCTTTATGGGGCTTGGTCAAATCGTGCTTAATAAAGAGTATATTAAAGGCTTTGTCTTTATGATCATAGAAGTACTGATAGTAATTAAATATCAATTTTTTATTAAAGGAATTAAAGGATTAATTACTTTGGGTACAGTAACTGGCTATACTCAAGAAAATATAAAACTTAACGATCATTCCATTTTTATAATGGTTGATGGGTTTATAACATTGTCAATATTGATTGTAGTTGTATTTGTGTATGTAGCAAATATTAAAGATGCCATAATTCAAGGACGCAAACTAGACCAAGGACACCCAGTAGAAACTTTTAGAAAATTTATAAGTAGATTTTGGTACAAAGCTTTTCCATATATTATGAGCACGCCAGCAATTATTGGGATTATGTTTTTTATTTTATTACCAATACTATTTGGTATTGGCATCGCGTTTTCTAATTATTCTAGCCCGAATAATATACCACCTGCAAATCTTGTAGATTGGGTTGGGCTACAAAACATCAAAGATATGATTAGACTTCCAATGTGGAATAAGACTTTTGCGGGAGTATTTTCCTGGACTTTAATTTGGGCATTATCAACTACCTTTATTAGTTTTTTTACAGGTCTTTTTGTTGCTTTGTTTATTAATAGCAAAGCTGTAAAATATAAAAAATTATGGAGAATAATTTATTTTCTACCCTATATCGTTCCAGCAATAATTTCTTTGTTGATTTTTAGAAATTTATTAAATGGGCAGTTTGGCCCGATTAATTTAACTTTAAAAAAGCTCGGGTTGATCGGTTCTTACTTTAGTCTTATCAAGGGTAATATTGGGTGGTTATCAAACCCCTTAATTGCTAGATTCTCAGTTTTATTTGTTAGCTTATTGTTAGGCTTTCCTTATTTCATGGCTTTATCAACGGGTGTCATGACGAGTATACCGGAAGAGTTGTACGAAGCTTCAGATATTGATGGTGCAAATGGATTTCAAAAATTTAAAAGTATTACACTTCCAATGGTGTTTGTTGCAACAGCGCCATTGCTTATTATGTCATTTGCTTTCAATTTTAATGGTTTTAATGCTATTTATTTCTTAACTGAAGGTGGGCCATCAGGTATTTATGATACAGGATCTGCTGCTGGCGCAACGGATATTTTAATCACTTGGATTTATAATTTGGCAGTGGACCGGCAAAATTATAGTATTGCAGCATTAATGACACTATTAATATTCATAATAGTCGGATTGATGGCTGCTTACAGCTTTAGCAGAACCAGAGCATTTAAAGAACTTTAGCAGAAACAAAGTGTTTAAAGAAGACTAGAATGCAAGGAGAATCTATATGAAAAATAAATTTAAATTATTAGTTTTTATATTAATCTTTGTTTTCCTTTTTACAGGTTGTGGAAAACAAATTGAAATTAAAAGTGATTTAACTCAAACAGAGGGTAATTCTTTATTGGAACAAATTGATGAATTTCAATTTGTTCCTGAGGATAACAGAATGAACTTAGAGTTAAGCTCAGTAGAATTAAAAATAGACAATACATTAAAAGGGAAAGTTGCTTTAGTTTATACTCAAAAACCCAGTGAATCTGCCATTGGAGAGTATGTCAAAAATAGCTATTTTCAAAATGAAAAAAAATATTTTGAAGAAAGTTTATCATTGACGATTCAAGAAATAGTTCACGAAATGGAAACTGTGCAACCAGTTTTAAAGAATTATTTGAATCAAGAACAATTAAAGGATTATCAAACCATTGTTAAACAGTATCAAGATTTTAATAATGAATTAAATGCTGGCACTACTTTATCTATGGATGATATGTTGGCTAAATTAAGCGAAAATAGATCTTTAATAGAACAATTTGTCAAAGAAAATATATCCGGTCAAATCAATGACTTACAGAATGAAGTCTCAGAAGACTCACGACAATATGAAATGCTTGAAATTTTAAAGGATGCTTATAATCAAGCAAATAATAGTTTTGATGATTACAAAGCAGATCAAAATTACTCAGGTTTATATAATAAAGTTGTCGAACAATTTAATGCAATTTTATTACAACATGCCAATGTAACCAACCATTATCAAGAATTGATGGATTGGGCAAACGAACTGATTGTTGGAGTGAGTACCAGTTCTTACAAAAGATTACCATTTTTTTTAGATTCTTTGGAACCTATTGAAATAGAAGAGAAGATTAAAAGTGGCGACTTAGAATATGCCGCATATATGGTTGCTGAAACCTATAAGGAGTTATCAGAAATCACTGGAACAGAATATGAGTTAAAACGCCAGGTGTTAGCTGAGTATAGGGGTCAACTAGATGAACTAATCGAGAGTAGAAGAGTATTGAATAGTATTTTGAATGTTGATTTTCAGAATCAAATTAATACATTAAGAGCCATTAAAGATAAGTTGATCAAAGCTGAAATCGCTGAATCAATAAAAGCAACGGAAGAACAATTGGTTAAAGAATTAAATACTATTATGATTCTTGAAGGAAGTAGTATTAAGTTTACTAAGGTAGATCATGATAGCCAAGAGATATTTGCCGTTTATTCTGTTAAAGAGCTGGTGGATTTACTACCAGTTATCTACCTTGTATCCGTCGAAGGATTACATTCAGATTCTGCTGTAAAAGAAACCGCTATCCGCGATTTTATGACCATACAGATTAGGTATGTAGCGGATTGCTTAAAATCAAAGGAACTGAAACAAAATGTTGACCTAAACAGTGAAATTGAATATCAAACAGAAAGTTTGCAAGTCATCACGATTGGACTAGAAGCAGGTTATATAAAGAGAGATTATTATAAAACAGTTGAACAAGTTCAAAAAGAATATGAGGATGCTACTCAAAGGTTAATTCAAGAATATGTTACCAAAGTAGATGTGATTGGAGATAAAGACATTCTCAAGCAAGAAGAAGAATTAATAACTGAATTTACGAAAGCCATGGAAGAATTAAATACATCCTTTGCACCAGCATTTACTGAAGAAATAGATCGCTTTAAAAGTGCCTTGTTGGAATACGACGCAGCTGGGGAAAAACGTAGAAAGAGCTATGTGGATGTTAATGAAAAGGATAAAGCTTATCCAGATGAAGAAGGTATCAAACTTGTTCTTGGATTAGTCAATAGGCATTATAAAAAATTAGAAAAGGAACCTAAAGCATCTTTGGAAGAAATTCAAAACAGTTTGAATGATAATATTTTTGGATTTATTCTGTTTGAAAAACCACTTAATATTGGTATTAAAATTACAGTTGAAGGAAAATTCTTGGTCAAGCTCGATGGTTCTGGAAATGCAGATCAAAAAGATAATTTTCAAATAAATGCAATCCCTTCAGGGGATAAAAGTATTAGAGTTTTACCGAATAGCCAAAGCGTTGCCTTTATAATGAAATTTGCTTCAGTTGGTAACTATCAATTAACATTCATTTTTCTAATCTTATTAGGACTAATTGGTGTATTGCTTATTTTTAAAAGAGGATGGTTCAAAAAAGCAGCCACTCTATTTTTCTTGGTTTTAATTGCTGCGATTGTTATTTATCCTGTTGTTTGGATTATTGGAGCTTCATTAAATAAAGGTCAAAGCTTGTTATCTGTTGGAATCAATCCAATACCCCAAGACCCATCCTTGCTTCAATTTATAAGATTGTTTAAAACAACCGATTACTTATTATGGTATTTAAATACTTTTAAAATTGCAACGCTCAACATGATTTTCTCAGTCTTAATAACAGCCTCTGTGGCTTATACCCTTTCACGATTTAGATTTAAAGGAAAGAAAACAGGTATGATGGCCATTTTAATTCTACAGTGTTTCCCTAGCTTCTTAGGGATGGTTGCTATTTATGTTTTATTGTCGAGAATTACAATGTTTAGTTCTTTAACAGGAACAAGTTCATTAATTGATACTCATCTTGGGTTATTATTGGTTTATATTAGTGGACAGATTCCTTTTAATACCTGGTTGGCAAAAGGTTATTTTGATACTATTCCTATAAGCTTAGATGAAGCGGCGAGAATTGATGGAGCATCTTATATGCAAGCCTTTTGGAAGATTATCCTGCCTCTGGGTAGACCGATTATAGCTTTTGTTGCAGTTGTGAATTTTATAGCACCTTGGATGGATTTCATTTTCCCGTCGATGATTTTAAGATCACGGGAAAAGATGACTTTGGCAGTGGGTTTGTATAGCTTGATTCATGATAGCGCAGATCTTCGTTTTACCATGTTTGCTGCAGGAGCAGTGTTAGTAGCAATACCGATCGCAGCATTGTATGGCTACTTCCAAAAGTATATTATTACGGGCTTATCCTCTGGAGCTGTTAAAGAATAAGGTTTTAGAATAATGTTTGCCCTTTGTAAATATAAAAAATATTGCAATCCTTATAAAGTAGATAAACATATTATAATTTACAGAACAAGTGCCAGTTAATCTAAATTTCCCAGATAAATATAGTTATTGGAAAAAAATGAGGAGAGATTGCCAAACCTCTTTTGTGGTCACATGCTATGTACATAATTTTTTATTATTTGTTGCAGAAAGAAAGGAATAATGAAGAATGATAGATAAATTTGAAACTCCGGATTGGGTAAGAAATTCAATATTTTACCAGATTTTTATAGACAGGTTTTATGATGGTAACAAAGATAACAATCCAGTTCATACTGATAAATGGGGATGTAAACCAACAAGGGAAAATTTTTTTGGTGGAGATTTAGAAGGAATAATTAAAAAGTTATCGTATTTAGAGGAATTTGGAATTAATGCTGTGTATCTGAATCCGATATTTACAGCTCGGTCAAACCATAAGTATGATACAGTTGATTATTTTAGCATAGACCCCTCTTTTGGAGATATTGGTATTTTCAAAAAACTCTTAGAAACAGCTCATAATAAAGGTATAAGAATAATAATTGATGGGGTTTTTAATCACACCGGTAATAATTTTTTTGCATTTAAGGATATATTAAAAAAAGGAAAAGAATCTTCTTATTTAAACTGGTACTTTATAAATGATTTTCCAATAGTAAAAAAACCAAAACCAAACTACGCTACTTTTGGTGATTGTTATGATTTACCAAAGTTAAATGTAGATAATCCAGAAGTTAAAAAATATATTTTCAATATAGTTAAATTTTGGACAAAAATGGGTATAGATGGTTGGAGATTGGATGTACCATATTTGATAGAAAACCATAACTTTTGGAAATTATTCAGAAATGAGGTAAAGAATATTAATCCAGACGCTTATTTGGTAGGAGAAATATGGGAAAATGCAAGACCCTGGTTGCTTGGTGATGAATTTGAAGGTGCTATGAATTATTGTTTAAGAGACTTAATAATAAAATTTTTTATAAAAGAAGAGATTAATGCTAAAGAATTTGATAATGAATTAAATTTTCTTTTAAAGGATTATTCCTGGGAAGCTACATTATCGATGCTTAATTTATTGGGTAGTCATGATACTGAAAGATATCTAACACTCTGTAAAAGTGATATAGGAAAGTTCAATCTTTCTCTAATTTTCTTAATGACATTTCCTGGAGCTCCGATGATTTATTACGGAGATGAAATAGGTATGGTGGGAGAGAACGACCCTGACTGTCGCAGAACTATGATATGGGATAAATCATTATGGAATAAAGAAATAAATAATATATACCGAAAATTAATAAGGTTTCGAATGGAACATGAATCTTTAAGAAGTGGAAGCTTTAAAACTTTGTTTGTATTTAATAGGCTTTATGTTTATCAAAGATTAAAGGGTTCTGATGCAGTTATTGTTGTACTTAATGCGGGGGAAAAGCAGGATAAAGTGACAGTACACTTGAAAAACGGTGCTATTTTTTATGAAAGTTGGGTAGATCTTATTACTAAGAATAAATACAAAGTAGTAGGGAATTGTTTGGAAATAAAAAATGTATCGAAGTTATCAGCTCTTGTGTTAAAGCCGGATAAGACAGAATCTAAAAATTGTGTAGCGTAAAAAAGAGCTTGTTTATTTTTAAGTTATTGAATTGGGAAATTATTTCAATTCATAAAAAATTTTTTTTTAAATTTTATTATTGTTCCAGGGTATTTGAAAATATTGTTTTGAAAAAGATTTAAATTATGACAAAAGAACTTAAAGCAGTAATTTTTGATCTTGATGGTGTTATAGCTGATACAGCCAGGTTTCATTACCAGGCTTGGAAAAAATTAGCTTCTGAAATAGGAATAAATTTAACATATGAATTTAATGAAAATTTAAAGGGTGTAGGCAGGATGGAATCACTGGATTTAATACTAGTTCTAGCAAAGAACGATTATTCAAATAAGGAAAAAATCGGGCTAGCTGACAAAAAAAATAGATATTATCTTGAGTTTGTAAATAAAATGACACCATCTGATTTGCTACCAGGAGTAGTAAAATGTTTTAAAGTTCTTAGGGACAATAATATAAAGATAGTGTTGGCTTCAGCAAGTAAGAATTCTTTAGATGTAATTAAAAGATTGGAAATTAAAAACTATTTCGATTATGTAGTTAGCAGTAAAGATATTTTAAAGAGTAAACCTAATCCTGAGATATTTATTAAAGCGGCGGCTGGGATAAAAGTTGCAACTAAAAATTGTGTAGGGGTTGAAGACTCAATAGCAGGAATATTAGCTATCAATGCTTGTAATATGTTTTCAGTTGGTACTGGGAATAAAAAAAATCTATATCCTGCTGATATTTGTATAAAAAATCTTACGGAGTTTGATATAGAAGAAATTTATTTAATTGGAGGATTTCTGTGAAAAACATTATAGAAGGTGATGAATGGAATATAGTACAGAAAGGATTTTATCCTGAGAGCAGTTTGTTTACAGAAAGTATTTTCAGTTTATCTAACGGATATATGGGAGGGCGTGGAAATTTTGAAGAGGGTTATGGTGGAAAAACCTTAAGATCATTCTTTCATGCCGGAGTATATTATCCGGATAAACCTAAATATGGATGGTATAAAATAGGGTATCCAAAAATAAATAATAAAATAATAAATTCCACAGATGTTATCGGTATAAAGATATTTATAAATAAGAGAGAGTTAGATTTAGCTCGTACTAATTTTAAAAATTTTAAAATGACTCTTAATATGAAAAACGGTTTGTTAGAGAGGTCTTTTGTAATTATTGACGAATTTAAACGTGAGACTGTTGTTAATGTAAAGCGATTTGTTTCAATTCATAATAAAAATTTATTAGCTATTTCTTATAGCCTAACTTCCTTAAATTATGATGGACACATAGAATTTGAACCTTATATGAATGGTCTTGTTGAGAGTGAAGATGTGCAAGGTAAAGAAAAAATATTCTGGGAAGAGGTTAATAAAGATGACAAGACTCTAGTTGTTAGAACAAAAAATACAGATTTTTATTTAGCTACTTCTATGAATGTAAAAATATATGAAAATGGAAAATTAAAAAAGGTTCCTTTTATAACGGTAATGAAGAATTGTTATATTGGTCATCGTTTTGAAATGGATTTAAAAAAAGGAAAAACATTAAGAATTGAAAAATATATTTCATGTTATAACTCCCGAAATCTTTCAAGATTAAAAGTAGCAATAAGGTCGAAAGAAAACTTAAAGAGTGTTATTGTCTACAGTTTTAATGATTTATTGTCTTTTTCGGAAAAGTTATGGAAAGAAAAATGGGATAAAATAGATATCAGAATAGACGGAGATGTATCAGCGCAACAAGCGATTCGGTATAATTTATTTATGCTAAATTCTACTTTTACCGGAGAAGATGAAAAACTAAATATAAGCCCTAAAGGCTTTAGTGGGGAAAAGTATAGCGGCTCAACATATTGGGATACGGAGATTTTTTGTGCTCCATATTTTCTATATAACAAGCCTAAAGTAGCAGAAAATTTACTTCTATATAGGTATAACCATCTAAAAAAAGCTATTGAAAATGCAAGACTTTTAGGATTAAAGGGTGCTTTGTATCCAATGATAACTCTAGATGGAAGTGAAGGGCATGCAGAATGGGAAATTACTTTGATGGAAATTCATAGGAACTCTGCTATTGTTTATGCAATCTATAATTACATCCGTTCTACAGATGATTATGCTTACATGGAAAATTATGGGTTTGAAGTGATTGGGAATATTGCAAGATTTTGGACTGATAGAGTTATTTATAAAAAAGATAGAGATATTTACGCAATACTAGGAGTGACAGGCCCGGATGAGTTTCATAATAATATTAATAACAATTGGTATACGAATTTTACGGCAAAATGGGTATTGGATTATGCTTATAAGCACGCAAGTTGGCTTAAAGATTATAATAGAAAGAAGTATAAAGAAATCTGTAAAAAATATAATTTTATGGAAGAAGAATTTAATAATTGGAAAATTATTTCTGAAAAGTTATATATAAATAAAAATGAGGAATTGGGTATATTTGTACAGTTTGATGGTTACCTTGAAACTGAAGATATTTTTTTAAATAAAAAAAATACTAAAGATATGTTTCCTATTGTACAGAGTTGGTCATGGGATAGAATTAACCGTTCAAATATAATCAAACAAGCAGATGTGATATTAGGTTTATATTTATTTAATGAAGTTTTTACTCTTAAAGAAAAAAAAGATAATTTTGATTTTTATGAACCTCGAACAGCGCATGATTCCTCACTTTCTGCTTGTATATATTCAATTATTGCATCAGAAATAGGCTATCCTGATAAAGCTTATAATTTATATAAAAGAGCATCGAGGCTCGATCTTAATGATTATAATAATGATACTACTGATGGCTTGCACATTACTTCTATGAGCGGTTCCTGGATGTCTATTGTAATGGGTTTTGTGGGTTTTAGGATAAATAATGAAATAATTAGTTTTAAACCCAATATTCCAAAAGTGTGGAAGAGGTTATCATTTAAAATCAATGTTAAGAAACGTTACTTTCTTATAGTAATTACTCAAAACAAATTTTGTATTAAGTTAGAATCAGGAGATGAAATATCACTAGAGGTTTATGAGAAAAAATATAAAATTTCTAAAGGTAAATTTTTGGAAGTAAATATTAATTCTAATAGTTAAATACTTTTTAAATGTTTTGTATCATTTTAAACATTCTATAATCAGTGACTGATATGAACCCCAAATTTTGGACACTGACTTAACTAGTCAGAATAAGCTGATGGGACTCATTTCCTTTCATTTTTTCATTGTTTATATTTTCAAATTCTTCCGGGGGCATATACCCCAGGGAAGAA
>Ga0307378_10006156_pt1 | contig 16532 bp, 14 predicted proteins | sample UN1MG_FD_202238 | JGI IMG/M metagenome (GOLD analysis project Ga0307378, IMG submission 202238) | Soil microbial communities from Risofladan, Vaasa, Finland - UN-1 | ecosystem: Environmental > Terrestrial > Soil > Coastal area > Acid sulfate soil | place: Finland: Risofladan, Vaasa | collected... | reverse complement strand
AAGCCATAACCATGGGACTGGACCAGAAAAACATTACCGCACTCGGCGACGAGTTGTTTGATGCCTGGCGCGATGCGCGCCAGATCGCACCGATTACCGAGCGCGAACCTGACATCACCGTCGATGAAGCCTATCGCGTGCAGCTGCGTACGATAGACCGTCGTCTTGAGCAAGGCGAACACATCGTTGGCAAAAAGATCGGCATCACCGCCAGGGCGGTCATGCAAATGCTCAAGGTGGACCAGCCCGACTTCGGGCATCTGTTATCGGGCATGACGTACAACGAGGGTGAGCCTCTTGACGCCAAACTGTTCTGTCAACCACGTGGCGAGGGCGAGATCGCGTTCATCCTCGGCAAGGACCTGGCCGGACCCGGCGTCAAGGGCCCGGACGTGCTCGCCGCGACGGAGTGCATCATGCCGGCGTTCGAGATAGTCGATTCGCGCGTAAAGGACTGGAAAATCCGGATTCAGGATACGGTTGCCGACAACGCATCGGCGGCCGCCTTCGTTCTCGGCGATACGGCCATCAGTGCACGTGGACTCGATCTCGCGACCTGCGGCATGGTTCTGGAAAAAAACGGGGAGATCATCGGCACGGGTGCCGGTGCAGCGTCGCTGGGCAATCCGGTCAACGCAGTTGCCTGGCTCGCAAATACCCTCGGTGAACTGGGCATCGTGCTCAGGGCGGGTGAAGTCATCCTCTCGGGCTCGCTCTCGATCATGTTCCCGATTCAGGCCGGGGACGTGTTGCGCATGAGCCTGAACGGTATCGGCAACGTTTCTTGCCGGTTTGCCTGAGATACGGATTCGGAATGTCCGATTCGGGAAACTCGATCAGAAAAGACGCTATATGAAACTTGACGACGATACCATTCAACAACTCGCATCCCTCCTCGAACAGGCCGAACTCAACACGCAGGACGTGGTGAAGATTACCGAGGCTCACCCGGATATGGATTTCGATGACGCCTACGCGATTCAGTATGCTATTCGCAAAGCGAAAATGGACCGTGGGCAGAAATTCGCCGGATTGAAAATGGGACTGACCTCCCGTGCCAAGATGACCCAGATGGGCGTTGAGACACCGATCTTCGGATTCCTGATGGATTACATGGCGCGTGGCGACAGCGAGGAAATACGCATCGACGAATTGATCCATCCGAAAATCGAACCCGAAATCGCTTTCGTAACCAGGACGGATCTGCGTGGCCCCGGCTGCCATATAGGTGACGTGCTTGTCGCAACCGATTTCGTACTGCCGGCGATGGAAGTGATCGATTCGCGTTATCGGGATTTCAAGTTCGACCTGAAATCGGTGATCGCGGACAACACGTCGTCTTCGCGTTTTGTGGCTGGCGGGTTTGCGGGCGACGCCCGCGCACTCGATCTGCGCACGCTTGGCGTGGTGCTGGAAAAAAACGGCGAAGTAGTTGCAACGGGCGCCGGTGCCGCGGTGCTGGGTCATCCAGCGAACTCCGTGGCAATGCTTGCCAATATGCTGGGCGCACGCGGGGAACACATTCCAGCTGGCACCTACATCATGACGGGTGCGGTTACCGAGGCCGTCGCCGTAGCGAAAGGCGATTCGGTGACTGCGCGTTTTCAGGGACTTGGGAGCGTTTCAGTGCGCTTTGTCTGAGGTTGAACGCTTACCGGCAGGTGCCGAACGACTGCGAGGCTTGACGATGCAATCCAGAATTCTATTTGCCGTATTGGCGCTTGCCACGTTACTGCCGGCATGCTCGAAGACGGACACGCAGGAACTGAAAATTCACCATCTGATGCCGCCGCGTGCGCCGGCACACACAAAGTTTATCGTTCCGTGGTGCGAGAAGATCGAAAAAGAATCGGATGGCGAACTCAGGTGCCGGATTTACCCTGCGATGCAACTGGGGGGTGCACCAACCCAGTTGTACGACCAGGTGAAGGATGGCGTGGTGGACATCGTCTGGACCATTCCCGGTTATTCGGCAGGACGATTTCCCAGTATCGAAGTGTTTGAACTGCCGTTTATGATGAAGAGCGCCGAAGCGACCAGCAAGGCACTGTGGGATTACGTTGCAGAAAACGCGCTCGGCGAATTTGATGACGTGCATTTACTCGCCTTGCATGTTCATGGCCCCGGATATTTTCACATGGTCGACAAGCCCGTGACGAGCCGCTCGGATCTCCAGGGGCTAAAAATACGTGCACCGACACGTCAGACCAACAAACTGATCGAACAACTCGGTGCAACACCCGTTGGCATGCCGATACCGCAAGTTCCAGAGGCGCTCGCCAAGGGCGTCATCGACGGCACCATCGTGCCGTACGAGATCGTGCCGGCGATCAAGGCAGACGAGCTGACGAAGTTCCATAGCGAAACCGACGCATCAAAACCGGCGATCTATACCACCACCTTGCTGTTTGCAATGAACAAGGCACGCTATGACGGGCTAAGCGCAAAACAGAAAGAAGTGCTTGATGCAAACAGCGGCGTAGAGCTATCCGGCTGGGCCGGCAAGGTGTTTGCCGACGCAGACGCAGCCGGCAAGGCCACGCTTGACCCGAAGTCGATCAACGTGATTTCGCAGGAAGAGATCAATGAGTGGCAAAGGCTCGCGCAACCGGTTATTCAGGGTTGGGTGGACGACATGAACGAGCGAGGCGAGGACGGCAGTGCGTTACTGAACAGCGCCCGCCGACTGACGCAAAAGTACAACCCATGAGCGGAATTATTGCAACCGGTGTTGTGGCACATGTTCCGACCTTGTCGCGCGCGGAAATCACACCGCACTACCAGACCACGCTGGTCGAGGGCGAGCGCCGGCTCGGGGAAAAGCTGCGCGCGCTCAAGCCCGATCTGTGGGTTGTGATCTCGACGCACTGGGTATCGACATTCAACTGGTTTGCCACGTGCCAGGCCGAACACAAGGGCATCTGTGTTGCCGACGAAGCACCGGACCTGATTCCGGGAATGCCGTATCGCTACCCCGGCGACCCGGTGTTCGCCGAAGCGCTGCTGGACGAATGGAAGCAATTGAATATCCCGGCACAACGCAATACGACGGAGCATTACACTTGGGACTATGGCACCTTCGTTCCGTTGTCGCACCTCGACCCGGATGGCGAGCTTGCCGTGGTCGGCATTCCGGTTGTGCTGACAGCTGACCTGGATGAATGTCTGCGGGCGGGTGAAGCGATTCAGGCGGTTGCCCGGAAGTTGAACCGGCGCGCAGTCGTGGTTGCCAGCAGCGCGCTTACACATGCGCTCGTGCGCGGACGCGAACACTGGCCGGGCGATGAGCGCATCGAGGCGGACAAGCGCATGATCGCCCTGATAAAACGCGGTGACATCGATACCGTAATCGCCGGCTTTGGCGATTACGCCCGAAGCGGCGTCGTAGAAATGGGCGGACGTGCCATTGCCACCATGCTCGGAGCAACTCGCGCCATGTCTGGCGAAAAAGGCCAACTCGCCGCTGCCCAATTCGGGGAGTATGCCCAGTCGTCCGGCAGCGGTAACGCGAACCTTGTGATATCCGACCCGGAAACCCTGGCCGCATTGAGTTGAATCGCACGGCGCGTTCGGAATGCAAACGCAGGAACCGGAAACCACCACTCTTTTTTCAGCGCCACTAGGGGCATTGAGCGCAGCGTCGGCGCTGTTCGGCGGAGTGGTGCTGGTGGGGCTCGCGCTGATGGTGTGCGCAAGTGTCGCACTGCGCGCCACCGGTTTCACCCCGATACAGGGTGACTTCGAATTGTTGCAAGTGGGGCTCGCCGTCGCCATCGGCGGTTTCTTGCCATGGTGCCACCTGAAAGGCGGCAACATGTTCGTCGATTTCGTCACGGCACGTGCATCGACACGTACGCAACGATACCTCGACGCATTCGCCGGGTTGCTGGTCGCCATCATGATGGCATTGGTGGCCTGGCGCGCCGGCGTCGGGGCACTGGCTGCACAGGCCTCCGGCGAGGTCACCATGATCAGGGGCTTTCCGCTTTGGGTCAGTTACCTTCTGATGACGCCAGGTCTGGCGCTGACAGCGCTGGTCGCACTGGATCTGTCGTGGCGCCGCTGGAAAGAGGCAAGCGGTGAGTAGTCTGCAAACCGGCATTACCCTGTTCGTGTCGATGCTGGTGCTGATGTCGCTGCGCGTACCACTATCCGCCTCGATGTTCATTCCGGGCGCGATCGGCTACTGGTCCATGGCAGGTGACAGCGCGCTGCTCAATTACCTCAAGGGATTCGCGTTTGCGCGCTTCTCCGTTTACGACCTGTCGGTGATTCCCCTATTCATTCTGATGGGACAGTTTGCGACACAGGGCGGCCTGTCGCGCGCGCTGTTCAGGTTTGCCAACTCCGTGGTGGGGCATTTTCGTGGCGGCATGGCGATGGCTTCAATTTACGCCTGCGCCGCGTTCGGCGCCGTCTGCGGCTCCTCGGTCGCCACGGCTGCGACACTGTCGCAGGTCGCGCTTCCGGAAATGCGCCGTCATCAGTACTCGGGCCGCCTCGCCACCGCGACACTTGCGGTCGGCGGCACGCTCGGCATTCTGATACCGCCGTCGGTGCCATTGGTCGTATATGCCATTCTCACTGAGCAAAATATTGCGAAACTGTTTCTGGCGGCCTTTGTTCCGGGTCTGATTGCCACGCTAGGCTACTGCTTTGTGATCTGGCTGACGGTTCGACTGCGTCCCGATCTGGCGCCATCGCAACCGCGCCAAAACGCCGCGCAGCGCCTCAAGGCATTGATCGAGGTCTGGCCGGTTGCCGCGGTTTTTTCGATAGTGTTCGGCGGCATCTACACCGGTTTATTTACGCCGACGGAGGGCGCTGCTGTCGGCGCCGCCGGGACATTCTTTGCCGCGCTGCTGCGCAATGAGCTGAACTGGAAAACGTTCCGGAGCTGCCTGTTCGGCACAGCAGAAACCGCGGGCATGATCTTCCTCATCTTCCTCGGCGCTGACATGCTCAATGGTGCTCTGGCGTTGTCGCAGATGCCGTCGCATTTGTCGGACTGGGTGACCAGCCTCGAATGGTCGCCGCTAACCATCGTCGCGAGCATCATTGCGCTGTACATCGTGCTGGGGTTTTTCATGGACGAATTGTCAGCCGTGATTCTCACCATTCCGGTCGTTTTCCCGGCTGTGATGGGACTCGATTTGTGGGGGCTCGAGTACAGCGACAAAGCGATCTGGTTCGGCATTCTGGTGCTGATGGTGATGCAAATAGGTCTGGTGCATCCACCGGTTGGTCTGAACATTTACATCATCAACAGCCTCGCGCGCGATATTCCGGTCCTGGAGACCTTCAAAGGCGTCCTGCCGTTTCTTGCGTCTGATTTCCTGCGCGTGATTCTGCTTTTCCTGTTCCCGTCGATCAGCCTGTGGCTGGTGCATCTCATCGGTTGACCCACCAACGCCGCGCCCGCGACGCCGTTGGGCCGTTCCCGCGTTCAAAGGTGACCCATAACAGAAGCTGCACAGAGTACCGGGCTAGCCGCTACGACCAATATCAAGCACAAAGTTGAACCGCGCATTACGTTGCGCGTCCGCTTTCTTGATGTCCATCATCAGGGCTGGATCGAAAATCCAGTCACGTTCGTTCTGCTCTTCACCGGGAAAGTACAGCTGGGTGGTCAACTGCCTGCCGTTGGGCGCCTGAACGATAACGTGTATGTGGCGTGTGCGCCCGGGGTAGATCCCGGGCATCAGTGTTTCCAGAGAAAACATACCTTGTGCATCAGAGAATTGGTGTCCACGGAAACGGAAGCCACGGTTGTCGTAGTTGCCATCGGCGTCACAGTGCCAGAAGTCCATCACTGCACCGGCAACCGGTTGGCATGAGGTGGACAGAATCCGGCCAGTCAGCTTGAGCCTTGGTCCCTCCATACCGGGGTCGATGAGTGACAACCGCCGCGGCGACTGGGGTTTGTAAAACGGTCCGGCCGTTTGTCGTGGCGTTGCGCCGTCATCACAGGATGGCGTTGCCGCCAGAACCCTTGATGATTTCAGACCGCCAGTTGCGAGAATCAGCGGAGTGGCGGCCGCCGTCACAAGAAAGTTACGGCGGCGCAAACCGGTTATGCGATGACGTTTCATAACGCACCTGCTCAACAGATCGGATAGATCATTCTCCACCAATCGGCACCGCAATTCCACCCGCACATTACCTGGCACGCAATCAGGCGAGACCCGCCCGAAGTCAACGATTGCCTTGCTGCGCGGAACGGAAACGCAGGCGAGTACCGATAAACAAGCAGTAAATGCGGTTCGAAAAAGAAAGCGACCGTGACGTGTGCTGCTTCCTGCCGGCAAGGGTTTCCAGCGACGGCCGGTATGATTACCTGGCTTCTCGTTTACTTATCGGGCACGTCCAGTCCGGCCTCGCGCGCTGCGCGCTCCGCCACTTCTCTGCGACCGGCTGCGACCACGGCGCGGCGTGCTGCTTCCTGCGCCTGTTCCTGTGCCGCTTCAACGTCTTTACGCAATTTTTCCACACTTTCCTGATCCGCACCCCTGGTCGCGGTTTCGGTTAACAGGGAAACGGCACGGGAGGCTGCGGTGGCTGCCTCTTCAGCCTGTTGCTGCGCGCGTGCGGCGCGTTTGCGCGCATCTTCGACACGATCGAGCAGCGCGGCACTTTGCGCGGCGTTGCCCTGGTCCGGCTGCGCATCGAGGTCTACATCCTGCGCCGCCATTGACATCACCACCATCGGCAGATCCGGAAGAATTGCGTTCACGTCATTACCGAACGGGTCGACGATTCGCCCTTCGCGAATTCCGAACTGGAAAAACACGATGGAAGCAGCGGCCGAGTGCGTTACCACTGACTGACTGTCAGCATCAACGACTACCTCGGTCTCGGCCTCGATGCGTGCGGCGGAGAAAATCGCCTTGACTTCCTTCAGATGCAATTCCGCGCCCTCGTTACCGGTTGGCACCAGAACACGAATGGTCGCATTGCTCCACTCTTCGTTGCGCGTCATCAGGTAGGCAAGCAACACCATCATCTGACCGGTCTTGTCGGCCTGCCACCAGATATCGATGACCCGGTCAGCCCCTGGCAATTTGTCCAGCGCTTCCCACTCGGCTTGTTCAGAGTGGAGAATGAGCAGATTGCTGCCAAGCCGGAATGCGGTGCGCAGCCGCTGCCCGAAACGACTGCTGGCCCACTCGCTGATAATCCCCGATTTTCCATCAAACCAGTTGGCCAGCACCGTGTTGATGCTGATCGGCCCGGTACCCGCTGCCTGGACGACGACGGGCAGCGCTGCTTCGAAACTGGGTGCGGCGATGACCATCGGAAACGCGTTGGAACCGTATTCCTTGAGTTCCCTTGTCATTTCCTCGATCGCGGCTTCACGCAATTTGAGCATGCGCACACCTTCACCTTCGAGTACGCGCACCACGGTGGTCAGGCCGCTGCCGCCTTCGACCCAGGACGCAAAGCGCAGCAACCTGGCGCGGCGCTCCGGGCTATCTGAAAAAGCCAGGGTGTGCGGCCGCCAGTCGCGGGAGTGTTCTACTTCCCGAGAAGCTGCGAGAAGATTTTCGCGCACCTGCTTCAGGTAGAACGCGCGGCGACTGTCGGCCCACCGTGCCGCGCTGCCCTTGACCCGGAGATACTGAATGATGGCGAACAGGATAGCGATCGCAACAACGGCGGACCAGATGTCGATCGCCACCGCGACACCGACACAGGCGACCATCCCGATCAGGCTGAGGTGGCGGTTGTACCAGCGAAACGTCGGACGGAACGACGGGCTTGCCGCGGTTGCTTCAAAATAAGTGGCGTAATTCACCAGGCCGTAGGAAACCAGGAAGAACATCGACACTACGGGTGCGATCGCATTCAGGTTCCCCAGCGCCACGACCGAAAGTGCAATAACACAGGACAGCGCGACGCCGCGTTGCGGGTTGCGCCCCGGCCCGGCGCCACGAGCAAACCAGTTCAGGAACGGAAAAATGCGGTCACCGGCGAGCGACTGCAGTATCCGCGGCGCACCAAGAAATGACGCCAATGCCGACGACAGCGTTGCAACGATTACACCGACATCGATCAGCCAGCCGGCGGAAGCGATGTTGCGCATGGCGGCATAGTCACCCGCCAGGGTTGCGTTGGAGGCGCTGCCGGCGAACAGGATCGCGACCCCGATATAGACCACAATCGAGAGTGCGACGGCGAGGAAGGTGCCCATCGGAATACTCTTGCCGGGATCGCGAAGGTCGCCCGACATGGCAACGCCCTGGGTAAAACCGGTGACAGCGGGAAAGAAAATCGCAAACAGAATCCAGAATGGAGGCGACTGATCGGGTTGGCGCATGTTCTGAACCAGCACACCTCCGTCCCACTGGCCCACCGCGCCGGCAACAAAAGACAGGATCGATGCGATCAGCAGTGCCATCACGAAATACTGCACACGGGTTGCGACGTCAGCTCCTCGCCACGCCACCGCGAACAATGCGATAACGGCAACTGCAGCGACGATCTGCACCAGAAACTGATTGTCGATGTGGGCTATCGCAGCGAGCGCTTCAGCGAATCCAACGCAATAAAAACCAATCGACACCGACTGTGCAAGAAACAGCACGATCCCGATCGAGCCGCCGTACCGGAGTCCCAGCGTACGCGAGATCAGGTAGTAGACCCCACCGCCCTTGACCTTGAAGTTGGTGGCAATTGCCGAGACCGAAAACGTCGTCAACACAGAAATGACGTTGGCAAGCAGAATGATCGCAAGCGCCTTGATCAGGCCGCTGCTGCCAACAACGTAACCGAGGCGCAGAAAGAGAATAATTCCGAGGATGGTGAGAATGCTCGGCGTAAAAACGCCGGCAAAGGTCCCCAGGGCGTTACCGGTCTCGCTCGGGCCAGTATCCTTTGCGGCTCGAGCCGGTGACAGCACCCGTCGAATCATCTCGGCGAGGGTCATTTTCGCGCGTCAGCGATAACGGAAGAGAACAACGCGTGCGATCGATCAGGGTTGCCAGACGGATGGATGGCAGCGCTGATAGTTCGGCGGGTAAGGCGTTTCAGCACCCAGTTCACGCGCCGCATGCCACGCCCAGCGAGGATCGTCCATGGCGCCGCGCGCGAGGGCCACCATGTCGGCATCGCCGGCAGAGACGATGCGCTCGGCCTGCTGCGCACTGGTAATCATGCCGACCGACATGGCGGCAATGCCGGCCTCCTTCTTTGCGCGCCTTGCGAACTCGACGTTGTAGCCGGGTGAGAAAGGAATCTTCTGACGTGGATCTATCTGGCCGGAGGTCACGTCAACAAAGGCGCAACCACGTGATTTCAATTCTTTTGCAAACACCACCATTTCGTCCGGCGAGACACCGCCGTCAATCCAGTCCGAGCCGGTGATCCGCGCTCCGCACGCTATTCCTTTTGGCAATACTGCACGTACCGCCTCGAACACTTCCAGCGGAAAACGGATGCGATTGTCCAGAGAACCGCCGTACTGGTCAGCGCGCTGATTGGAGATCGGCGAGACAAACTCGTGCAAAAGATAACCGTGGCCAACGTGCAGTTCGACCACATCAAAGCCAATTCGCGCGGCACGCACGGCAGCATCGACAAACTGCTTCTTTACTGTCGCCAGACCTTCATCGGACAGGGCGGCTGGAACATGCCACCCGGGGGCAAACGGCAACGCTGACGGCCCCAGTGTGGGCCATGGGTTTTCCTCCGGGCCAAGCGGCTTGCCGCCCTCCATGGGCGTATGCACGGAGCCCTTGCGCCCGGCATGCGCGAGCTGAATACCCAGTTTGGCGACGCCATGCGACTTGCAAAAACCAACCACGCGCTGGATTGCAGCTTCGTTTTCATCGCTGTAAAGACCGAGACAGCGATGCGATATGCGCCCCTCCGGCGCCACGTGCGTGGCCTCGAATATCAGCAGCCCGGCGGCTCCCATCGAAAGCTGACCGTAGTGCATGAGATGCCAATCGTTTGCCGTTCCGTCCTCGGCCATGTACTGACACATAGGAGAGACGGCAATACGATTGGACAGTGTGACCGCGTCCAGCGAGATGGGGGTAAACAGGTTTGAGGTCATGATCTGCTCAAGGCGGAAACGCGTGATTCTAGCAAGAGCCTGCGTAACCAACACGATTAGTCACGGTGCGATTAGTCACGGTGCGATGGGAAACAGCACGATGGGACACGGTGCGATCAAACAAGGTGTGACTAAATCCGGCGAGGCGATCATTGCTACTTAGACCCTGCCAGCGCCTTCGACTGCCGACGCGCGACAACAGTGCTTTGCGATACTTTCCAACAACCCTGCGTACACTGGCAGATCACGCGCCGCCAGGTGCGGGTTCACGGTGGGTTCACACCGGATCACTCTACAGAGGCTTGATCAGGAGAAATGTGGCGTGCTCTCTCTGGGCCCCAGCCCCGGAGATCGTCCTTTCTGCAGCCCGGTCACCCGGCAGTTGCCGCAGCGCCCGCGACCTTTTTTCACCATCGACAGAGCACGGCCAGAAGCGGTCCGTCGTCACCGGCAAATAGCGTAAAATCCAAAAGGGTGTATGGCCGGTAACGCTGGGCCCGTCTGCACCCGATATTTTTTATGTCCCTATTGCACGATCAGGAAGCTGCCGATGAACAAGAAAGTTGATCAACCATTCGGGCGTATCGCGAGAGATTGCCGCGACGCCAACGTGCCATTCCCGACGCACCTGGTTGAACAATTCGAGCGCGTTGCCAAGCAACTCAACGAGGACTGGGGCAAGCCGGCCGCCGCCGAGTATCTCAACGACCTGCTGTTCCCGAGCCGTGCCGACCGGCAGGGTTTTCCGCCGGACGTGGCGGGAGAAATATTGGCAATCAAGAACCTGCACGAGGACCGCTACGCGCATTTGTTCAGCGGCGGTGCCTGGGACCCGACGCGGAGCCCGCACGGTGTCGGCGTTGGCTCACTCCAAACCAAAGCCGCGGTCAAGAGCGACGAGCAAAGCAGCGCACCGAAACCCAAAGCCCCTTCCATCTACAGCACACGACGGACCACTGAGCCAACGACGACAACCACGACAACCACGACAACCACATCTGCTTCGAAGAACAGTGCCGCCGTGGCTCGTTTGCTACCACCGGCCGTACGCGACCAGTTGCACGATATCCGCGGCACGTCAGCAGGTATCGCTGCCGGCGTCCCGGCACCAGCCTCGGAACTGGAAGAGCTTTTGATCGATGCCGAGCGCCACTTCGACGAAGAGCACATGAACTCGGGAACGGCCCTGCTGGAGCAGCTTACGACCCTGTTCCCCGAGGCATCACCATATGCCTACCTGCGCCTGATGGAGATGTATGTGCGGCTGCAGCGACGAGAGGATTACGAATGGGTGAGCAAGCGGTTGCATGAACAATTCGGTTCCCCGGAACTTGAATGGAGCGAGGCAAAAGATACTTCCCTTGCGAATCTGGATCGCCTCGCCGAGGCGATCTTCGTAAAAATCACCTGATCTCCATTGCTACGCTCAGGAATGGCCGGCGGCCTCGTCGCATCAGCGCGATCTGCCACCCCCCAATGAGCGTAACATTCCCTGCCAGAGAACAGCGTCAGGCCAAAACGTACGACGTTTTCACTGTTGTATAAAACTCCTGTGCGTAGCGCCCCTGCTCACGCGGGCCATAGCTCGACCCTTTTCGGCCTCCGAACGGAACGTGATAATCAACGCCCGCCGTGGGCAAATTGACCATCACCATGCCGGCCTGGCTGTTCTTGCGGAAGTGCGACGCATGCTTGAGCGACGTAGTGCAAATCCCCGACGAAAGCCCGAAAGGCGTATCGTTCGCAATCGCCAGTGCTTCATCATAGTCTTTCGCGGCAATGACGGTGGCGACCGGCCCGAACACTTCTTCACGATTTATGCGCATGCTGTTCGACGTTTCGGTGAACAGGGCGGGCTCGAGGTAAAAGCCTTCGGTTTCGCGCTTTAGCTGTAGCCCTCCATAAGCGAGTTTGGCGCCCTCTTTCTTGCCTTCTTCAATGTAGAACAGATCCTGGATGAGCTGGCTCTTGTCCACCACCGGACCGATGTCGGTGCCCTTCTTCAGCGCGTTGTCCACTTTCAGGGTTTTCATCCGCGCAATCATCGCCGCAACGAACTTGTCGTGAATGCCCTTGGTTACAACCAGCCGCTATGAAGCGGTACAGCGCTGACCGGTCGAAAAGAACGCGCCATTGATGGCACACTCGACGGCAATATTAAGATCCGCGTCATCAAGCACAACCATCGGATTCTTACCGCCCATCTCCAACTGGAACTTGGCCATGCGCGCCACCGCGCTTGCAGCAACTTTTTGCCCGGTATCAACCGAACCGGTAAAGGTGATGCCATCCACACGCGGATCGTTGACGATTGTTTCGCCAACAACGCTTCCCCGTCCCATCACGAAGTTAAACACGCCTTGCGGCATACCTGCATCGACAATGATCCGGGCCAGCTCATGCGCCATACCGGGAACAAGATCGGCGGGTTTGAATACAACGCAGTTTCCATAGGCCAGTGCAGGCGCGGCTTTCCACGCCGGAATCGCCGCCGGGAAATTCCATGGCGCGATAATGCCGACCACTCCGAGCGGTTCGCGCACGAGTTCGACATCGATACCCGGACGCACCGAGGGCAGCAACTCACCGGCACGGCGCAATACCTCGCCACCGAAGAATTTGAATACGTTGCCAGCGCGCACTACCTCACCAATCCCTTCAGGCAGGGTCTTGCCTTCCTCGCGTGAGAGCAGCTGACCGAGTTCCTGGCTCCGGGCAAGAATCTGGTTGCCGATCTTGTCGAGCAAATCGGCTCGCGCCTGAACACCGTAGTTGGCCCAGGCGGGCGCTGCCTGCCGTGCCGCTTCTATTGCGGTTTCAGTTTGTGCCTTGTCCGCCTGGGCGTACTCGGCGACAACGTCCGACGTGTCTGATGGATTGATATCACGCGAAGTCGTGGCGCCATTAACCCATTCCCCGGCGATATAGTTCTGGTATTGCTGCGTAGCCATGTTGTATTCCCTTCAGTTTGAGGCAGCGATGCTAGCCAACGGACACCCACCCAGTCAACTTGCGTCCATATATTGGCGTGACACTCGCCGAAAGTAACCACTTGCGTTTTGGCCACAGGCGGCAAACACGGCGCGGCCGGGTTTCAATCAGTGCGAAGGTTTGTGCTGATCGGCCAGGGGCTGGATGATACGGGCAGCGACACCGCAGCCATTACAGGCACTGCCGCAACCGACCCCGCAGCCGCTGGATCCCGCTTCGGATGGCCCGGTTGCAGGCAAATGCCTTTCTCCCTGCACAAGGTTTAACCGGGTTGCGATCGAGGTACGCAACCCTTGCGTTGTGCGCGGCATCAGGATCTTCATCACCTGCCAGGCACTGATCAACCCGATCACACCGACGATAACGGTTTCGAGCAGGGCGTAGCTACTCATGTCAGCATGCTCGTTACACGAAAGACAATAAAAGATGCGAGGTAGGCCAGTCCGAACAGGTAAATGACGGCGGCCGCGACCACACCCCAGGAATTGGTCTCGCGATGCATCACTGCAAGCGTGGCCAGGCATTGCGGCGCGAAGATATACCAGGCGAGTAATGACATGCCGGTCGCGAAGGACCACTGCGATGAAATGATCGGCAGCAACTGCGCCGTCGGGTCGTCGACTGCAGCGGATATGGCGTACACGGTTCCGAGCGCGCTCACTGCGACCTCTCGCGCGGCCAGTCCGGGAATCAGAGCTACGCAGATCTGCCAGTTGAACCCGATCGGCGCAAACAGCCACTCGATCGAATGGCCAATTCTGCCGGCAAAACTGTAATCAATCGCCGGGCCCGCCCAGTCAGCGGGTGGTGTCGGGTAAGTCGCCAGAATCCACAGAATGACGGTGATCGACAGTATGATTTTCCCGACCCTGACAATGAACAACCGGGCCCGCTCCCACAGCCCGATGGCAATGTCGCGCGGGTTCGGCAACCGGTAGGAAGGCAACTCCAGCATCAGCGCGTGCTCTTCGCGATCATGGCGCAGCCGCTTCATCACAAATGCGACACCCAGCGCGCCGACAATACCCGCTACATAGAGGCCAAACAGCACCACGCCGCCCAGATTGAACATGCCGAGAACCGTCGATTGCGGGATGAACGCGGCAATCAGCAGCGTGTAGACGGGCAGCCGGGCCGAGCAGGTCATCAGCGGCGCCACCAATATCGTCGCAATCCGGTCACGCGGGTCCTGAATAGTGCGCGCGGCCATGATTCCGGGGATCGCGCAGGCGAAACTCGACAGCAACGGAATGAATGAGCGCCCGGTGAGCCCCGCGCCAACCATCATACGATCGAGCAGAAAAGCAGCTCGCGGCAGATAGCCCGTTTCCTCGAGAACCAGAATAAACAGGAACAGAAAGAGAATCTGGGGCAGAAATATGATCACGCTGCCAACGCCGCCAATGATCCCTTCGACCAGCAAGCCGCGCAGCGGCCCCTCCGGCAGAGTAGTGCTGACAAACGCGCCTACCACTCCAATCAGGCCGTCGATGGCGTCCATGAACGGCGCTGCCCACGCAAACACCGCCTGAAACATGAAAAACATCACCGTCACGAGGATAGCGAGGCCCGCAACCGGGTGCAGCAGCACACGGTCAATCGCATCGTCAAAATGCGCGGTGCGACTGGGCATGGTGACGGCTTCGCCCAGAATGCGATTGACTTCCGCGTGCAGATCGGCATCGTCGGGCAAGGCTACCGGCACGGGGGGCAGGTCTTTTTCGATCTGCGCAATAAGTTCAGCCGCACCGCCCCGACGCACGGCCACGGTTTCCACGACGGGCACGCGCAGTTCTTTCTGCAGCCGGGCAGCGTCGATACGGATGCCGCGGCGTTGCGCGGCATCACTCATGTTCAGCGCCAGAATCATCGGCAACCCGAGCCGCTGCAACTCTAGAACGAAGCGCAGATGCAGCCGCAGGTTGGTCGCGTCGGCTACACACACGATTGCATCGGGTTGCTCTTCGCCGGAAAAACGGCCAAGACAGATGTCCCGGGTGATTTCTTCATCCGGACTGTTGGCCGAAAGGGTATAGGCGCCCGGCAAGTCGAGCACTTCCAGAGTTCGCCCGGAGGGTGTCTTCAGCCGGCCTGATTTGCGCTCAACCGTGACGCCCGCGTAGTTCCCCACCTTCTGCCGGCTTCCCGTCAGGAGATTGAACAACGCGGTCTTGCCGCAGTTCGGATTACCGACCAGTGCGATACGCATGGCTGCCATGGCGTTTCGTTCAGTCCTCTGCAGATTCGGCCAACGCCGGATCCACCATAATTCTGTTGGCTTCCCCGTGGCGCAGCGCAAAGCGCGTGAATCCCACCTGCACCAGCAATGGATCGCCCCCGATGGGTCCGATAGCAACGATTTGCACCGGCTCACCCTTCACGAAACCGAGGTCTCGCAGCCGGGTGGCAATCCTGTCGGCAGGCGCCCGGTCATCGACATGGCTGACCCGCGCCGGGGTGCCCAAAGGCAGGTCGGAAAGCCGCTTCGGACCCGTATTCATGGTTGCAGACACCTGGAGAGGAATATCACCGTATTGAGAATGATTTGCATTATACGCTCGGCCGTCAGCGCCGCAACTGCTTGAACGCCTCTGGCTCCCATGGCCGAATGGCGAGCAAAAGGCTGGCCGGACGGCGTTCTCCGAGTGGCAGATGCTTGTCGTCATCGTGCATCTCGGCGAATTCCCGGCCAATACGTTTCAGACGACTGATGATCTGCGCAGACGATGCCGGGGACAGCAGCGCATTGATCAAGGTGACGTGCTCACCGGGCCCATCAAAGCGCGACCGGAAATAGTCTTCAGCTCCGGTCTCCTTCACGTATTGCAGTATCGGGCCGTTGGTACGCCAGGAAAACGTTCTTGAAACCAGCAACTTGATCCGGTTGTTCGGCAGCAGTTGCAGGAAACGGATGCGGTCCAGCTCCAGCAACAACTGGATGCACTCGGTTTCCGATAGATCATAGATGGCAATAATCTGCTCAAGGGTGAGGTGGTTGAGAACGCAGACGGCGACAATAAACAGCTTGGTATTACCGACAACGCGTGTTTCCTGCTCTTCAGTGAGCTGGGTGATGTAGTTCTTCTCGCTATCCACCTCCCTCGCCAATTCGGCAACGCTGACATCACCCAACTGGCATACCTGCTCGAATCGCTGCAGCGAGAATTCATTCTTCGAAAACATGCGCTTGACCGTGGCCTCGCTCAAACCGAGCGCGTCCGCCACTTGCGCATAGTTGATTCGCCGCATTTTCAGAATGCGTTTCAATCCGCCCACCATGGCGACGGTTTCCGACATACCTCATCCCCCCCTGTAACAAGCCGAAGTGCCATTATTTGATACCAATAGCGTCCCGGGAATCAACCATTGGCAAAGCGATTTACTCGAACCGGTGCGCGATCCAGACTGGCTGCGTCAACACAATAATCAAACGCACAGCGGGGGAATACAAACATGCGACAACCTTCACAAGGCCCGGCATTCA
>Ga0307378_10006154_pt1 | contig 16533 bp, 10 predicted proteins | sample UN1MG_FD_202238 | JGI IMG/M metagenome (GOLD analysis project Ga0307378, IMG submission 202238) | Soil microbial communities from Risofladan, Vaasa, Finland - UN-1 | ecosystem: Environmental > Terrestrial > Soil > Coastal area > Acid sulfate soil | place: Finland: Risofladan, Vaasa | collected... | reverse complement strand
CCTCTCCTGGGCCAACAGGTCGCAGGTGGCCTGGAAGTGATCCCTGGTCTCCCCGGGAAAGCCCACGATGACGTCGGTGGCCACGGCCGCGCCGGGTATGCGTTCCCGTATGCGGCTGAGCAGACGCCGGTACTGGTCCACGGTGTACCCTCTGCCCATGCGTTTGAGAGTGAAGTCGTGGCCTGCCTGCACTGGAAGCTCGATATGCTCGCACACGTTCCCGAGCTCCGCCACCGCATCAATGATCCCCTCGCTCATGTCGTTGGGGTGAGAAGTGAGGAACCTAATGCGCCACAGGCCGTCGACCTCGTGGACAGTGCGAAGCAGATCCGCCAGGTCGGGCTGCCCCGGAAGGTCGTGACCGTAAGCATCCACGTTCTGGCCCAGGAGAGTGACCTCTCGCGCGCCGCGTTGGACCAGACAGTGCACCTCCTGGACGATGTCATCGATGGGCCGGCTCTGCTCGCGACCGCGTCGCAGCCTAACGATGCAGTAGGTGCAGTGGTTGTCACAGCCCTCCATCACCGGGACATAGGCGCATACCGGCGCATCCTGGGCAGCTTCCGGGCTGCTCGGCGGCCCGGTCACCCATCTCTCTGCCGCGAAACCGATGAGACCTTCCACGTCCGAGGGCCGCAGGAAGAGATCGACGAAGGGAAAGCTCCTCTCAAGAGCCCCGGTGTCCTCGCCGACCAGGCAACCCATGACCACGATGGCTGCCTGCGGATGGTGGCGCTTAAGGGGTTTGAGCGAGCCGAGACGCCCGTACGCCTTGTCCTCGGCGCTCTGCCTGACGACGCAGGTGTTGAGGAGCACCAGGTCGGCATCCTCGGGTCTCCCTGTGGATTCCCAGCCCAGGGAGTCGAGTTCCTCAGCGGTTCGCCGGGAATCGGCCTGGTTCATCTGACAGCCGATGGTCCAGATGTGGTACTTCATCACCATTGCCGATATGAGAAGAGCGTCGCGTCTTTCCGCTCCAGGTCGCGGTCGGTGCGGTAGTGGTTGTCCGTCTCGCAGATCTGCATGGGCTGGAGGCATAGCCGCTTGAGCATGCTAAGGGCGGACAGAGTCACCCACTTGCTGGGCTGGCCTGCTTCCTCGAAGGGGATGGGAAAGGTCTTTTTCACGGGAATCTGTCTCTCGGCAGGCCAGCGCCCGTTGCTGTCCTGCTTGCCCAGGACAAGCTGAAGTCCTTCCTGAATACGTTCGTCATCCGGAGAGACGAATGGCGCCACAAGCTCCAGCTCTTCCATGACGTCTGTGCTGGCGAAGAGGGGCCGTGCGAACTGAAACCAACTGGGACTGACCTTGCCGAACTCACTGTGGTGCCGGTAGAGGCTGTTGTCCTGGAAGAGATTGACGGCCCTCTGGCGGGACACCTGGACCTCCGTCGTTTGTTGATCGGCAGGTAGTGCCTCCAGGGCTCTCAGCGCCTTTGCCGTGGCCCAGAAACAGGTGTGAGTCTTCTCGACCCGCTCAGAGCAAAGCCAGCCGCCGTCATCACGCTGGGATTGGAGGAGGTAGTTCAGCGCTCTGTGCGTTCGCTCGTCTTCCCCGTAGCCGAACCAGTGCAGGAAGTGCACGGCATTGGCGGTGAAGCAGGGGATGACACCCCTCCTGCCCTGCTCGAGCTCGCCGGCGGTGAACACCCCGTCGTCCATTTGGGCGTTGGCGAAGAGGTACTCGATGGCCTTCTGGACTCGCGCATCGTCGCCGCAGTACCCCAGGTGCTCCAGGGCAATGAGGTGCTTGCTTACCCCGTGATACGGCCTCCTATCGCGATCCCAGTAGCCCGCTGGGCGCTGAGCGTTGAGCAGCCTGCTCACTGGCTCTGACTGGTTGATCGCCTGTCTGGTCGCCACGACGTCTGGATCGTCGTCAGCGCGCTCCAGCAATCTGGACAGAGCGAAGTACCGCACTGCCGGATTATCATCTTCAAGGAGCCAGGCAGTGGGGTCGTCACGCAGAAGGCTCTTCCATTCTTCCATAAGGTGTCGCCTCCGATCCTCCCCGGTCTATGAGGACGGGCGCCGGTCGAGCACCTTCCTGAGGAACTGGCCCGTATAGGACTGGCTCATCTTCACTACCTCTTCCGGCGTACCCTCGGCGATGACGTAGCCCCCTTCGTCGCCTCCCTCTGGTCCCAGGTCTATGATCCAGTCGGCGCACTTGATGACGTCCAGGTTATGCTCGATGACGATGACCGTGTTGCCAGCCTCCACCAGTCTGTTCAGCACCTCCAGCAGTCGCCCTATATCCTCAAAATGTAGTCCGGTGGTCGGCTCGTCGAGGATGTACATGGTTCGCCCCGTAGCTCTTCTGGACAACTCGCGAGCGAGCTTTATTCGCTGGGCCTCACCGCCAGAGAGCGTGGTGGACGACTGACCCAGCTTGATGTAGCCGAGCCCCACGTCCCACAAGGTATGGACCTTTCTCTTGATGCGAGGGATCTTGTCGAAGAAGGCCATCGCCTCCTCGATGGTCATGTCCAATACCTCGGCGATGCTCTTGCCCTTGTACTTGACCTGGAGCGTCTCGCGGTTGAAGCGCTTGCCCTTACATACCTCACAAGGCACATAGATGTCAGGCAGGAAGTGCATCTCGATCTTGATGATGCCATCTCCCTGGCACGCCTCGCACCGGCCACCTTTGACGTTGAAGGAGAACCGTCCCGGCTTGTAGCCTCTGAGCTTGGCTTCCGGCAAGCTGGCGAAGAGCTCCCGGATGTAAGTGAAGACGTTGGTGTAGGTGCCTGGGTTGGAACGAGGAGTCCGGCCGATGGGCGACTGGTCGATGTTGATCACCTTGTCCAGCTCCTCGGCACCAAGCACGTCTTCGTGCTGGCCTGGCTTGGCCTTGGCCCGATGAAGAATCTGGGCCAGCTTCCTGTACAGAACGTCCACGAGCAAAGTGCTCTTTCCGGACCCGGAGACACCTGTGATGCAGATGAATCTGCCCAGAGGCATGGTGACGTCTATCTCTTTGAGGTTGTGCTCTGCAGCCTTGGTGATGACCAGGCTCTTGCCGTTGCCGGCGCGGCGGTCCTGCGGGATCGGTATGCTTCGTTTGCCCGAGAGGTACTGACCGGTGATCGATTCTGGTGCGGAGATGATGTCCTCGATGGTGCCGGCAGCTACCACATGGCCGCCATGATCGCCAGCGCCTGGCCCCAGGTCGACGATGTAGTCGGCAGAGCGCATTGTCTCCTCGTCATGCTCTACCACCAGCAGGGTATTGCCCAGGTCGCGCATCCGCATCAGAGTATCGATGAGCCGTTTGTTGTCTCTCTGGTGGAGGCCGATGCTTGGTTCATCGAGGATGTAGAGCACTCCCATCAGCTGTGATCCGATCTGCGTGGCCAGCCGCAGCCTCTGCGCTTCACCACCAGCCAGGGTGGTCGCCGAACGGTCCAGCGTCAGGTAGTCGAGACCGACGTTGACCATGAACCCCAGCCGCTCTCTGATCTCCTTGAGGATCCGCTCCCCGATGGCCAGTTCTCGTTCGGACATCTGCGGCGGCGCCTCTTCGAAGAAACTGAGCGCCTGGCTCACGGACAAGGCGGTCACCTGGTCTATGCTTCTGCCCGCCACGGTGACGGCGAGACTCTCCGGCTTGAGCCGCTTGCCGCCGCAGGAGGGACAGGGATGCGTGGTCATGTATCGCTCGATTTCGCTCCGGATGTACTCGGAGTTGGTCTCCTTGTACCTCCTCTCAAGGTTGGGGATGACTCCCTCGTACGCCGTTGCCCAGCGCCTCGTCCTGCCGCGATGATTCTTGTAGCGAACGGTTATCTCCTGATCCCCACTGCCGTACAAGATCAGATTCATCTGTTCTGGCGTGAGCTCCCGCACGGGGACTTCGGTAGAGAAGCCGAAGTGGTCGGCAACGGCCTTCACCAGTTGCCAGAAGTACGACTCCGACGTGGTGCGGCGGCTCCAGGGGTCGATGGCTCCCCGTTTCAGCGACAGGCCCTTGTCGGGGATCACCAGGTCAGGATCGATTTCCATCTTGGTGCCGATACCCTGACACGTAGGGCAGGCACCGTGGGGCCTGTTGAAAGAGAAAGTGCGAGGCTCGATCTCGCCCAGGCTGATCCCACAGTGGGCGCAGGAGAACTGCTCAGAGAAGAGCAGGTCTTGAGGTGGGTCGCTGGAGAGGTCGTTGACGATGACCAGGCCGTCGCCCAACGGCAGGGCGGTCTCTATGGAATCGGTCAGGCGCGAGCGGAACGAGTCCAGCTCCTCCTCGTCCCCGGGTATGAGCAGGCGATCCACAACTACCTCGATGAAATGCTTCTGGTACCGCTCCAGCTCGATCTCTTCCTCCACGTCGCGCAGTTCGCCGTCGACCCGCACCCGCACGTACCCGGCCTTGCGCACGTCTTCGAAGATCCTTTGATGGTGGCCCTTGCGGTCCTTGATAAGGGGCGCGAGGATCATGACCCGAGTATCCGGAGCGAATTCCAGGATGGAGTCCACGATCTGCTCTGCCGACTGCTGTGAGATCACCCGCCCGCACTGCGGACAGTGGGGGATACCGACGCGCGCGTAGAGCAGACGCAGGTAGTCGTAGATCTCTGTTACCGTGCCTACGGTGCTCCTGGGGTTGTGGCTGACACCCCTCTGATCTATGCTTACTGCGGGTGAGAGACCCTCGATCTGGTCTACGCTGGGCTTCTCCATCTGGCCCAGAAACTGACGGGCGTAGGCGGATAGAGATTCCACGTAACGCCGTTGTCCTTCAGCGTAAATGGTGTCGAAGGCCAAACTGGACTTCCCAGAACCGGAGATGCCGGTGATAACCACGAACTTATCTCGCGGTATCTCTACGTCTATGTTCTTCAGGTTATGTTCTCTTGCGCCGTGAACGACGATTCTGTCTTGTGGCATGCACACCTCTTGAACTGACGGTGACAAGGGGTGGATCACCCGTGTTTAAGCCTTCTCTCTCTGTCTGCTAGCCGCATTCGCTCCCACTCGGGCACATCTTCGTCCTGTAGCGCCTGCCTCAGCTCGAAGACCTGATCGCGCAGTGCGGCTGCCTTCTCGAACTCCAGCTCCGCCGCTGCTGCTTTCATCTGCTTTTCCAGCTGCTCTATCACGTGGGCCAGTTCGTCCTTGGGCATGTCGGCGGCGATCACGTACTCGGCCTTCTCTTCCGCCACCGCGCGGATCTGGTCCGTGAGGTCTCTTATGGCCTTCACGATGCTGCGCGGCTCGATGCCGTGTTGTTCGTTGTACTCCGTCTGTGTCTTACGGCGGCGGTTGGTCTCGTCAATGGCCCGCTGCATGGACCCGGTGACCTTGTCGGCGTACATTATCGCCTGCCCATTGATGTGTCGCGCTGCCCGTCCGACGGTCTGGATCAGCGCCTGCTCGGAGCGCAGGAAGCCCTCTTTGTCGGCGTCCAGTATGGCCACCAGGGATACCTCCGGCAGGTCGAGGCCTTCGCGCAGCAGGTTGATGCCCACGACCACGTCGTACGTTCCCGCCCGCAGGGAGCGCAGTATCTCCACCCGTTCGATGGTCTGTATCTCCGAGTGGAGGTAGTGAACCTTCACTCCCATGTCGGCCAGGTAGTCTGAGAGATCCTCGGCCATGCGCTTGGTCAGTGTCGTCACCAGCACTCGTTCACCGCGGGACACGCGGGCCTGTATCTGCTGGTACAGGTCATCTATCTGACCGCGGGTCGGCTTCACGACGATCTCTGGATCCACCAAGCCAGTGGGTCGGATGATCTGGTCAACGATCTGTTCGCTGTGTTCCAGCTCGTATGGTCCTGGAGTTGCTGTGGTGTAGATGACTTGGTGGATGTACTTCTCGAACTCCTCGAACCTCAAGGGCCGATTGTCCAGCGCCGAGGGTAGGCGAAAGCCGTATTCCACCAGGGTCTCTTTTCTGGAGCGGTCCCCCTTGTACATGCCATGGAGTTGTGGGATGGTCATGTGAGACTCATCAATGATCAGCAGGAAGTCATCGGGGAAGTAGTCCAGCAATGTCCAAGGGGGGCTTCCCGGCTGGCGTTGCGCCAGAGGGCGCGAGTAGTTCTCTATGCCTGCACAGTACCCTATCTGTTGGAGCATCTCGAGATCGTAGTTGGTGCGGTGCTCCAGTCGCTGGGCCTCCAGTAGCTTGCCCTCGCCTCTGAGCATCTCGAGGTGTTGCTCCAGCTCTTGCCTGATGTCCTCCATGGCCACTACGAGCTTTTCCTCCGGGGTGATGAAGTGTTTCGCTGGAAAAATGTCTACGCTGTCCCTCTCGGCCACGATCTCCCCGGTGAGCGTATCCACTTCCACTATGCGCTCTATCTCGTCCCCCCAGAACTCGATACGATATGCAGACTCCTCGTAGGCAGGTTGTACCTCCAGTGTGTCGCCGCGAACGCGGAACTTGCCCCGGCTCAACTCGTAGTCGTTCCGCTCGTAGTGGGTGTCCACCAGATGGCGCAGCACCTTGTCACGCTTCCGCGCCTCCCCCTTGCGCAGTGAGATGACGACCCTGCCGTAGTCCTCGGGCGAGCCCAATCCGAAGATGCAGGATACGCTGGCTACGATGATCACGTCCCTGCGGCTGAGGAGAGCGGAGGTGGCGGCCAGACGAAGCCTGTCTATCTCGTCGTTGATGTCGGCATCTTTCTCGATGTAGGTATCGGTGGAGGGCAGGTAGGCCTCAGGCTGATAGTAATCATAGTAGCTGACGAAGTACTCCACAGCACTGCGGGGGAAGAAGTCCTTGAACTCGGCATACAGCTGGGCGGCAAGGGTCTTGTTGTGCGCGATGATAAGCGTGGGACACTGCATATGCTGGATCACGTTGGCCATACAGAAGGTCTTGCCTGTGCCGGTGGCTCCCAGCAGGGTTTGATGCTTGTGTCCCTTCTCCAGCCCCTCGATGAGTTTGGCGATGGCTTGAGGCTGATCACCGGTGGGCTGGAAATCCGCGTGCAGAACGAAATCGGGCATTCCTGCTTTCTCCGTCTGTAGTGGAGCTGACCCCCTGCTCGCTCGCGAATGTGAGAAGTAGAACTAAAGTTCGAAACTATATTATACGATACCTTCGGCCCAATGTCCAGCCCGTTGACAGCCGAGAACCCCTGAAGTAGAATTGGCTTGTTTGGCGAGAGGTCAAACAAAGCATCGAAAGATCAGAGGAGGCAGTATGCCACTGTCGCTGATTGTCCATGGCGGTGCGTGGGACATCCCAGAGGAGCTGGTTGAGGCGCACGAGTCAGGATGCAGGGCCGCTCTGCTGGAGGGCTGGTCGACGCTGCAGGCGGGTGGTCACGCGCTGGATGCGGTGGAAGTGGCCATCAGGAAGATGGAGGACAACCCGTTTCTCAACGCTGGGACGGGTTCGGTCCTCAACTGTGAGGGCAAGGCGCAGCTGGATGCCAGCATCATGGAAGGGGAGGAGCTGAAAGCGGGTGCGGTGGCCGCGGTGGAGACGATCAGGAACCCCATCTCTCTCGCCAGGCTGGTTCTGGAGAGTGAGAACGTGCTCCTGGTGGCTGGGGGGGCCGCTCAGTTCGCCAGGGCCGCGGGCATGGACGAATGCAGGAATGAGGAGCTCGTTGTAGAGCAAGAGGTAAGGCTCTGGGAAACCTGGCGGAGAGAGCATGGGTCCGACGGGCAGGGAGCCTCAGGTCTTACAGGCGGAGACACAGTGGGTGCCGTGGCGGTGGATGGCCGAGGCAATGTCGCGGCGGGCGATTCGACCGGCGGTAGGCCGTTCAAGCATCCGGGCCGCGTTGGTGATTCCCCCCTCATCGGGTGTGGGATCTACGCCGATAACAGCGTGGGGGGAGCGGCCTGCACTGGCTGGGGAGAGAGTATCACCAGGGTTGTACTGGCCAAGACCGCCCTCGATCTGCTGAAGGGGGGGATGCCGGTGCAGCAGGCGGCGGAGCTCGCTGTGCAGTCGCTTAAGGATCGAGTGGACGGCCGAGGCGGCGTGATCATGATAGATGCCACGGGCAACGTGGGATACGCCTTCAACACCGCTGCCCTGGCTTGTGCGTATTTGAGAGAGGGCATGAGCGAGCTGATCGCTGGCGTTATGAGGCTTGGCGGCCGCGCATCGCCCACCAGTTGAGGTGTCTGCTGAAGCATCAGGCCACCGATGCGGCAAGGTACTTGACCGGCGCTGGGATAGGAGGCGCTAATGAAGATCATCGACCTGAGGAGTGACACCGTGACGCTACCCACGCCCGCCATGCGTAAGGCCATGTACGAGGCGGAGCTGGGGGACGACGTGATGGGCGAGGATCCAACGGTCAACAGGCTGGAGGCGCTTGCCGCTGAGAAGGTGGGCAAGGAGGCTGCTCTCTATGTCCCCAGCGGGACGATGGGCAATCTGGTCTGCATTCTCAGCCACTGCCAGCGCGGCGACGAAGTGATCCTGGGCGACCAGGCGCACACGTTCATCTTCGAGGTTGGAGCCGCTTCAGTCCTGGGCGGCCTACAGGTTCATACTGTGCCCAACGAACCCAATGGGATGCTGGTACCCCAGAACGTGATCGACGCCATTCGCGGGGAGAATGTCCACTTCCCACCTACTGCGTTGGTTTGTCTGGAGAACACCCACAACAAGTGTGGGGGATGGGCGCTCACACTGGAGCAGATGGATTCCGTCTGCCTGCCGGTCAAGGAGCGGGGTATCCCCGTGCACCTGGACGGAGCGCGCATCTTCAACGCCGCTGTGGCCCTGGAGGTTGACGTCAAGGAACTGACCAGGAACGTGGATTCGGTGATGTTCTGTCTCTCCAAGGGGTTGTGCGCGCCAGTCGGCTCCATGGTGGCAGGTAGCGAGGAGTTCATCAGGCGGGCCCGCAAGAACCGCAAGATGGTGGGTGGTGGGATGCGGCAGGCGGGCGTCCTGGCCGCGGCTGGTATCGTTGCTCTGACAGAGATGGTCGACCGGTTGGTTGATGACCATTCGAACGCCCGGGTGCTGGCAGACGGCCTGGAGGGGATGGAGGGCCTGCGCCGGGAGCAGCACGGGGTTCGGACCAACATGGTGTTCTTCACTCTGGTGACCGATAGAATGACGCCACCGGAGTTTCGGTCTGCTCTGGAAGAGGAAGGCGTGAAGGTGGGCTACTATGGCAAAGGTGTCTTCCGGGCTGTGACCCACCACGGCATAGAGCAAGAGGATATACACCTGGCCCTCGGAGCTTTTCGGCGAGTGATGCAGGAAAGGGCATAGCCATGGCCCGCAAAGGCCGGGCGCGTCGTGGAAAGCTCAAGGTGAATGTGTACCTGGCCTTTGCCATCTTCGTAGCTGTGGGGGTGGCTACCTGGAGCCTGGACCAATCCGTGCGTCTGGCGCTGATGTGGCTGGTTTTCCTGTCCTTCGCGTTGAGCTACGCCTCGGCACAGAAGCTACAGTTCTCGTACACCCTCGCTGACCTGGCCCGCGGTGCCGTGGCGGGCCTTCTCGTTTCCGTGCCGGTGCTCCTGCTGGCCAGAGACTTCCTGATCATCACTTCCCAGCGTCTCTTCCCCGCGGACAACCTCCTGAGCCTGATGTGGATCGTGGTGCTGATCATGCCGGCGGTGGAGGCGGTCTACTTCCGCGGGCTTGTCCACAAGGAGAAGGGGCTTTGGCCCTCTGTTCTGCTGTATGCAGGGGCAGGGGTGGTCTACTTCCTGCCGGTCACCTGGAACGAACACCTGCCCATTCTGGCCGCCCTGGTCTGCGGTATGGGCTTGCTGGGCTTCGTGTACAGCTACGTGAGGGGCATGTACGGACTGGTGTCAAGCCTGGTCTGCCAGGCGCTGGCGCACCTGGTGCTGCTGGTGGCTCCTTCTGTGGTCCTGGGCCTCACGCGTGGTGTGGCGTGATCCGTTTCGTGTGCTTGGTGAGGACTCGGTTCAGCGCCGGACGCAAGTCCGGCGCTTGTGGTGTCCAACAAGGCTGCGGGCACCACTCGCAGGTTGTAGCGCCGGACTGAAGTCCCGGGCTACAGATGTCAAGCCGGCTGAAGCCGGTTCACAAGCACAGCGGGAGGTAGCTCTTGAGGGGTCCCCCCGATGCCCGGCCCAGGCTCACCTCATCCAGATAGACGGCGAAGTCCTGGGGGCCTTCCCCCTGGTAGCTGAAGGAGATCCAGGCCGTACCGGTGTACGGCGAGACGTCCAGCCAGGAGTGGGTCCATTCTTCGCTTGGGTCGACACTGGATAGGGAATGGTAGGTCCAGGGGTCACCGTGGTAGATACCCACCTCGAAGGAATCGTCGCCATCAGCGCCCGGGGTGCGGAACCAGAACGAGAGCGTGGGCATGTACATGGTGGGCGTGATGTACACCGTCTGGGTGACGGCGCAGGTCCCGGCAGCGGTTGAGTCCTCACCCAGCGCTAGCGAGTGGCCGCCGCTCCTCACCCCAACGCCTACCACTTGTGGGTCGACCATGCCGCCCGCCACCGTCTGCCAGTTGTTCAGCCCGTCCTCGAAGTCGCCGTTCTGCACCACGTCGTCCTTCGGCCGCAGGGTGAAGTCCAGGGCGACCACGTCCTCTTGCAGGTCAACGTCGCGCACCTCAGGAGGTGCGTTGTATCCCGGGCCACTGGCCGCGATATCGTAGGTCCCTGGGGTGGAGGGGACCAGTTGGTAGCGCCCACCGCCTCCGGTGTCGGTCGAGATTGGGGTGCCCACGAGCCGCACTGTGGCCCCGAGCAAGGAAATACCCCGATTGTCCCTCACGTAGCCGTGGACTCCTCCGGTGGTGGTGACTCTCGTCGTGGTATCGCCCTCGCTCCAGGCCCCGACGAGGCGAATGCTGTACCAGGCGGTGTATCTCTCATACGCCCTGGCCCGGAAAGTGTAGGTCCTCCCCACGATCCCCGTAAAAAGGGCTGAGGTATCCCTGGTCTTGTCCTGCCACAGGACCCACGTGTCGTTCACGTCGTCCTTGTACTGCACGTCGTACTTGACGATGTATCCTCCCGGAGCCGGCTGCCCGTTGTCCCAGGTCACGGTGAAGGTGGGGGAGTAGCTCACCGGCGGTGATGATGCGCTCACCGTGGGCGCCTGGGCCAGCATCACCGCATCGATGAAGACCTGGTTGTCGAGCGAGGGGTGGCTCACCGGCTGGAGGCAGTTGACCCTGACGAAGAGGGTGATGGTGGTGGACTTGGCCTCGGTCGCCACGGGTACGTCCACCCAGGGGGCCTCGTCGTGGTCGTCCACCGGGCTCCAGACGATGTTGGGTGAGTTGGGGTTGGTGCCGCCGTAAGGGTCTATGCCCACCAGCTTTTGTATGGTGCCGTCGTTGGTGGGAGGGGCGGAGCTCTCGAACAGGGTGAGCATGGCCGCCTTGGCGGCGTACGGCTTTCCGATCGTGACTCCGGTGATCTGCTGGTACAGACCGGCGCTGAAGGCGGTCTTGGAGATGATCAGTTGTGATGTCTCCCCCTCGGTGTGTTCGGCGCCGGCCCAGAAGTACTCGATGGTGTTGGCGAAGGTGACGCTGCCGTTGAGGACGAAGTGCTCCCAGCTCACACCGACGCCGTTGGACTTGAAGCCCTCCTCGAAGCCCCAGTTCTGGGTAAGGTTGACGCTCGCTCCAGAGGCAGAGGGTGACGCTGTGGCAACGAGGGCCAGCAGCAAGAGGAGCGCAAGCAGCGAATGGATGGCTTGTCGCATCGGTTGCACCTTGCCCTGGAGTGCCTCTGGATGCAGGGCTACTACTAGTCTAGTGGGACAGCGGGGGGCAAGTCAATAGTACTTTCGTGCCTCTGAGGTGGCGACCCGTGGAGCGCTGGCATTGAGGGGCTCATGGCGCGGCTCAGGATGCTTGACAGCTTCCACTTGTCGCCGAGGTATCACGCTCCGGGCGCGACGGCGGATGTGCGCCGTGGTTACCGGCGACCTACTCCCAGCTGAAGCGGCGCGTGAAGGGAGGGATGCTTCTCACCGCCTCGATGGTTTGCGTGTGGTCCCCGGCGAAGCTATCGAACCAGGCGCTGTCGTCCATCTTGGAGGCCAGGAGCCAGGGGCAGAAGGCGAAGAGGTAGTCGGGCAGGCGTTCGCCGTTGGAGAGCGTCCCTGTCCGGAACCAGTTGAAGAGCTCCAGGTGGTAGTCCCTGTGCAGTTGGTCATCGACGCGAGGAAAGCGATCGTCGTCGGTGGCGCCGTACATCCAACCGCCCTCACCGGCGATCATGGGAGGCACGAAGCCGATCTCCTCCTGGAACACCTGGGCGAAGGTGAGGAAACCCAGCACAGCGTTGAGGTCCTCCTGGTATGACGGCGGGTGGTTGAGGCCATAGGGATGGGGCACGAAGAACATCCGCTGCAAGATCGGTTCTCCTCCGTGGAGCCTGATCTCGTAGAGGGCCTCGCGGAGCCACTGGGGATCGATGAACTGGAGACCCACGTACCCGCCAGCGTTGTACACGTCCCGCGCCGCCTTTAGCAGATCGCTCATGAAGCGTTCCTTGGGCACGGGCGGGTCTTCCCACCCAGCTTCCAGGCTGGGCTCGTTGTAGATCTGAAAGTACGGGGGCACTCCAAGAGCCTGCAGCACCTGGGCGTCACGGCCCCAGTCGTAGTACTTCTCGCCGGGGTACAGTATCCTGCGCCAGACCACGGTGATGCCCGCGTCTCTGAACCTGGGGGCGGCCATCTCCAGTTGTATCTCATCCGCGTAGATGACCAGCGCCCACTTCATCTTCATGTCCACCATCCGCGATATGTGGAGGTCCAGGTGCTCGGGGGTGTGGTACTCCTCGGGGATGAAGTGGATACCCAGACCGTTGTCCTGCGCGGGCCGAGGCCAGTCCTGGAGCGGCATGGGTGGCAGGTCTTCCAGCTCCATCTGCCAGATCTCCGTGGGCGTGGGCGCGGCGGGGATAGGTGTGGCGGTGGCGCGGCGGCGAGGTTTCGGGGTTTCGGTGGATTGGGGTGTGGCGGTAGCGGTCCTCGGCGCGACCGTTGGCAGCTGAGACGGTGTGGCTGCTGCGGCAGTGGCCGGCGCTGGGCTGGCCGGGGATTCTTGTGGCAGGATGGAAGGTAGACTGCAGGCCAGCAGGAGAATGAGCAGGCCAGCGGACAAAAGAATGGTGCGCAAGGATCTTGTCATGCAAATCTCCAAAAGGGGTGCGCGTCGGGTGCGGAGAGAGCGGTACGGCTATTCTACCAGCTACGTTTGACATAAGCAAGTGTTGGCTGCGCTGTGTGGGCGAGGGCCATTCTGATGGAAAAGTTCTGGCTCGAGGTGCGCTAGCTGGGTCAGTTCCACGTCGAAGACCAGCCCTGCGGGGCAGCAGCACCACAGTCAGCACTGACTGTAAGGGGCGCGTGAACATCATCTTGATAGCACCAGAATGTCGGAGGTGTTCGCAACCTTGGTGACTGCGGCATCGCTGCCATTCTGCCACCCGCCCTTGATCTCGACGACGGGCCGACACGCGGGGCGTACGGCCGTCCCCGTCAGTCTTCTGTTTCCTCACTTTCCGCATCTGTGGCCGCCGCCTGGTCTCGTTCGTCTTCCGGTGCTGCTTGCGATGCCGAATCCAAACGAGAGTCGTGCCCGGCCTGGGGTGCGTCGGCCATCCGCCGAGGGATATGGATGCTCGGGTCCGACAGCCCAAGTGAGTATCGAGTTTGCTCGTCCAGCCTGCGTTTGAACTCCTCGAAGTCCACCCCGAGGTCAATCCATGGACTGGTAGTTCTCCTCCGAAACTCCTCCCACTGATCCGGCGTGTATTCGCTCCGCATTTGCTGCACGATACCCCCGTAGAAGTCGGTCAGAACGGGCCAACGATAATCTGTCGGAAGCTGCGCTTCTCGCATCCGTCGCTCGTACACTCGGGACAGCTCATCATCTGCCTCTGCAAGTCTACGACGAGCGTCCTGGGAGACGCGGCGAACGATTTCGGCGTGCCGGGCCCTGAGTTCCTCCTCATCGCGCTCCCTGAGATCTCGAACCTCGTCAATCGCCTTTGACTCCACTCGTCGTTCGAGCTGCTTGCCCGCGTGTTCCATGAAGGGATCGGCCGGATACATGTAGAAAGAAACGCCCGCCTCAGTCGTCATCTCTTCGACTAGTTCGGGTCGCGGGGAGATCGTTCGTCCCTTGAATCGCAGCCACCAGTCCTCTTTCCTGTCGTCGGTCACCATAACAATGGGCTTCTCTGTCTCCCTGGCCTGGTCGATGACCTGCAGCCACAGAACGAGGTCGCCGTACTGTCTCGTGCCTCCCTTGCCGGCATCGAGGTATCCAGGAGGAATCTGTTGGTCATATCGCAGCTTGCCCTCTTTGTAGATCTCTTCGAGCCGGTCCCCGCAGTACTTCGTGCCGACCTTCCCATCGAGCAACTCCGTGATGGCTTCTCTAATGGGGTCTTCAGCGAGCAGGTCGGGGTGTGCTGAGTCGAGATCATCCAATTCCCCCTGGATCTCCGCAAAGGCGTCGCGCACCTTCTCCAGCAATTCTTCAGCCCTGATGAATGGGTGTCTACCTGGTCTGGCAGCGGAGTGCACGCCCTCAGTAAGGCTGTTCTGAGTGCTGACCAGCAAGTCCCTGATCTTCTCGTATGCGGCCTTTTGTCCTTCGATCACGTCGAGGCGGCTGCGCTGGTACTCCCACGCTGCCTGATGCGGAACCCACAGACGATCCGAGACTTCTTCAAGGATACCGAACAGCTCATTTCTTGTCCCTTCCGAGTAGCGATACAAGTTGAGTAGCACGTTGGCATCAAGGACGAACCAGCAGTCTGCCCACAACCGGGAGAACTCAGCTTCGCTAGGGCGATAGTAGCCAGGGAAGCTCTTCCTCATCGACCGATTCCTTCCTCCGACCTGCAGAACAGGGGTGAGTGGAAATCATGGGTCTCACCCTTGCGTCGGAACGCGTAGTTTGAGAATCTCATCAAGCTGGGTACCCGTACAAATCCCTTGGGCGACAGGAGCCGCTTCCCCCCTGTCGGAGTTCTTGGCAGAGGTGTTGGCACTAACGGATCAGCGCCCTCTTGGATACTCTCTCAATGTCTCTTCGGACACGACCTCCCAGTCGGACTTCTGGTGCCGTCCCCACTCGAAGAGATCATCCATTCCAACCCAGTATCTCTTGCCATTCAGCAACACGAATATGTGATGGCCCGACTTCAGGAGTCTAGCCTCGAGCACGCTGTCCATTTCCATCGGGAAGGACAGTGGGTGCGGTTCCAGGTCCTCTTGTGTCACCGGTACGACGCCTTCGTTGCCTGCAAGGAAGTGTGCGGTGTGGTCACCTCCATCCTTTATCAAGCGGCGTTTTCCGGCGTCGTCAATGTAGAATCGCCTGCCTTGTTCGTCCTGCACGACCTTGCCACGGAGGAGGATTCTCTTGGCTTCCCTGACGCTAGCCTGCCTGGCTTCCTTGACCAAACGTTGTTCCATTTCGAGTAGGCCGCCTATCTTGAGCCGCGAGAGACATGGAAACAGGAGGAGACCGCTAGCCCCGAGGAGCAGCAGGATGCTGTAGTGGTCAAGGGTGAATCCGGCGCGGACATGGGCCCATAGGAATGCAAGCCACAACATGGTCAGGAGCATGCTCACGGCGTACAAATAGATCGTCGGGCCGATTGCCGCTTCTCTTGGTTCATTCTGACGCGCTGTCATACTGGCGTTCTCCTTGCTCCTGATGAGACTCGACGATCCGCGGGGGGTGAGGCGCTCAGTTTCGCCCGCGTACTTGACGCGAGCATGGGGCGAGCCAAATCGCGCGCTCGATGGGTCGGTGGCCGTGGCTAGTGATGGGTCGTGCGCCTCGCCCCTCCTATCATACTATAGGCACCCTGTTCCTGCAAGCGCTGGTCCGCGCTGTGTGAGACATCAGCAGGGGAAAGAGGAGCCATACGGTACTTCTTCACCTCTCGCTGCTCAGGGAGCTGCCCGTCTTCCACGCCCGTCGCTGATGCCGATTTGGTCCGTGGCAGCAATCTGCGCTCTGCGTCTTGCGCCGCCACCGCTTTGCTTCTATAATCCCCTCGTGTCCACCGCGAGGGCGGCGCGTCGACGAAGAGCTTTGCGCCGCCGTCAACGTTGTGCTCGGTAACTTCTAGCAGCCTCCGGGGTTCAATCTTGCGGGAGGTGGTTGGCGTTGATTGTTTTGCAGTACGCGGCAGTGGTCCTTGTCGGATATCTGCTGGGATCGATCCCCTTCGGCTATGTCGTTTGCCGGGCCAGAGGCGTGGATGTAACGCAGTACGGCAGCGGCCGTACCGGGGGGACCAACGTCCTGCGCACGGCAGGAAAGAAGGCTGCCGCGGTGAGCATCGGCCTCGACGTCCTCAAAGGTGCGGTGGCCGTGCTGCTGGGCAGGTGGCTGGTGGGCACGGAACTGGCAGTCGCCCTGGCCGGCTTCGCGGCAGTGCTGGGGCACAACTACTCCCTGTTCATCCGCTTCCGCGGCGGGGCGGGGACCGGCACCTCCATGGGCGCCTACTTCTTCATGGCCCCCTGGCCCTCTCTGGTCGTAGGGCTCTCTAGCGTCTTCATAGGTTTTGCCCTGCTGCGTTACGCCTCGGTGACCTCACTGCTCATCGTTTTC
>Ga0307378_10006153_pt1 | contig 16533 bp, 10 predicted proteins | sample UN1MG_FD_202238 | JGI IMG/M metagenome (GOLD analysis project Ga0307378, IMG submission 202238) | Soil microbial communities from Risofladan, Vaasa, Finland - UN-1 | ecosystem: Environmental > Terrestrial > Soil > Coastal area > Acid sulfate soil | place: Finland: Risofladan, Vaasa | collected... | reverse complement strand
CGATGAGCATTTATCTAATTCCTATGGTTTTGTTTCAGATTATTTCGCTGAGATTTTACATCAATTTAGAGAATATGATTATAGCTCTTATATAATTAATAAAGTAAAACTCTTAGATTTTGATATACGTGATGAAAAGAGTATTAAAAAAATAGGTAGTGGTTTGATAAAAATTCTTTTTCCACATGGGAGAATAAATAACGAGGAATTAGTTATTTGTTTAAATTTAGCAATAAAATATAGACAAATAGTGATAGATCAATTACATATTATGGATCCTGAATTTAGGAAAAAGAAATTAGCCTATGAATTAATTTAACAAATTTTAAAAATTCTGGATTAATATAGATAATAGCATTAATCTAACTTTAAAATGATAGAAATTAAAAATATTTTAATATAACAAATTAGTTATACTATTTATTAAAAAAAAAGTCATTTAAAAAATTAATATTGTGGTGAAATGAGAAATTAAAAAGAATATTATCTCTATATGAGAGGACCTACTTAAGTTTCATTTTTTAAATTTAATTTTTTTAGGGAGAAAATGGTTTGTAATAAGTTCTCGTAGAAGTAATTCCTCCTCCTTTTTCAAAGATTCTTCGGGGATAACTATACCTACTTGTTTATTTTCCTATTCACAATACGGGTATATTGGATTATATTGCAACCAAGCTTTTTCCTATTATATTAAATACTGCAATTTATCTATCCTTGTTCTTTAAATAACTAACTTTATTATAGCAGGGAGTATTTTGTTATTGTTTTGCTGCATTTAAAAAAAACTTCAGAATTCGTTTAGCTATTAAACTATGTTTTTATTTACGGTTTACAAGTATATTTAATGAAATCGTTGGGAATTGGTTGGAAAAAATTAAAGTAATTAAACCATTTTATTTGATCGGTTAAAAGTAAAGGTGGATTATGAGTGAGTAACAATAGCAACAAGAGATTGGTTCTTTTTCTTCTTGTTTTTTCTTTTATTAGCATCCTCCCATTAACTTCTCTTTCACTGAACAACATTTTCTGTTCTGCAACCAGCTACGAAGCGGCATTACACTACGACTTTTTTACCACTGTCCAATTTAGTGATCCTTTTCAAACTGATTATGTTCTCAATTGGTCCTATACAATCTCAGCTTCTTATCGTCATATGGTCTTACTCTTTACGCAAGAAAATTTTGCTATAGTTAATAGTATTTTAACCTTGGACTTCCATGATAAAACTGCCGAGTATTTCGTTTTATCTGATTCTTCTATTTTGCAAGCTGAAGGGTCCTTCCAAATTCCCGCTATTGGTCTTTATGTCTTTGTTATTTACAACAATGATAGTTTCTGTGATATTTTACACGCAATTCAGGTCAATTATTCTGTTGATGTTTACGACACTATCCCTGATCCCCCCATTGCTATGATCATCTCTCTTTCTATTTTTGGTTTAATGTTACTCATTGTTGCCAGCTTAGTGACTTGGTTAAGGGAAAAAGCCAAACGCCTAGAGCTTGCTGATGAAAAAGTGCCTAAGGCTCCCCACAAACCAAAAGCTCCGAAACGCAAGATGAAACCCACGAAAAGCAGCTCGTTTCGTTGTGCCAGCTGTGGTGGGAAGATACAAGCTCTTATAGATAATTGCCCCCATTGCCATGAACCTATCTCTTGCAGTATTTGTAAACTGGTCATTAAAACCACTGATACCCTTTACAAATGCCCTTATTGTGGTTGTATTGGTCATTCTGAGCATTTCTTGGAATGGTTGCAGGTTAATGCTAAATGCCCGAAATGTCAAGTAAAACTTGAAGCTACTGGCTTGAAAATTTTACAATTAAAGAAATTACCTGATAAGGAATAGTGCTACTATTAAAATCAGGAAATATGGTATTAGAAATAATATTATTATCCAGAAATTATTCTCTTGTATCACCTATAAGCACTCTAGCAATTAGACCTGGATTTTTCATATCTATAATAAACACAAAATTTACAGATTTTTTTATTTAATAAAAGGAAAAAAAGAAACACCGTTATCTAAGATAACTGGTGTAGTGTCATTTTTATCAGTTATTTGTTGTTTTCATACTGCTTACCAATAGAGGAACCAAGTATAAGGTAATTGATCATTATACATTGGATCTTGAAGTCCCAAACTTAGCAGGTCTGCAAAAATTGCTGCTGATATATAGGCACCAATATCACTATTGCCCCAGGAAACTTCATAAAAGAATTTACCAGAGAAATGTCCTCCGTTTATTCTGTTGCCAACAGATATACTATCTTGATCTGTACTTGATATAACAAATCTATTTGGTGCGCTTAGGTCATCCACAAAACCACCACTATAACATGATTCAACGATAATGAAGATATTTGTTGATTCAAACAAATCCACATAATAGGCTAATACACTTGAAGCAAGAGTTTCAACACTTGAAAGTTCCACATGTGAGTCATCATTTTGATAGTAGCCATGACCATAAAAGTATAGAAAAACATAGTCTGATGGTCCTTCCATTATGTCTATTTCACGCAGGTAAGTTGATGTAAGACTTGGATTCTCATATAAATGAGTTGTAAATCCTTCATTAGCCATAACACTAGCATAGGTTTGTACACAATTGCCAAAATTCAATTCTGAATTGTAGAAGAAGAAAGCCAATTTATCTGATGTGCTATCAATAGGCATTATATGAGCTTCAATATTTGTGTTGTAGCCTTCACCGTAATATAACGAAGTGGTCTGATATCCAGTCTTTGATATTTGCAATCTGAAATCTCCTGTAGCTGATGTAGAACCTGATAGTGTGAACCAACCACTTGCTGATGAGGTTGTCGTTGCTAATAATGATCCTCCGGATGAATATAATTTTACCGTTGCTCCTGCCAATATAGTAAAAGTATCATCAATATACACCGTTCCACTACAATAACAGTATCGATTTTTTAATAGGCTAAAATCAATTCCATTGCTTCCACTTGAATAAACAGTCTTTGTTTGTGAATTATATCCTGATTTCGAAGCTGTTATTTGACAAGTAACATATAATGATGTTTGAATAGTTATCGTATAATAACCATTTCCATCTGTTGATGTAGTAACGTAAATCCCAACATCAGGATCACCTCCTCTTACAGCAACAGTTGCACCACTTAGAGCTACTCCAGTTGTACTTTTTACAGACCCATAACATGAAAAGGTATGTGTACCAGGAGCTGCACCATTTACTGATTGAGTGATAAATACAACATTTATTGGAATAATAAATATTAAAATCAATGAAATTATAATAGTTCTTTTTTTCATTATTTTCTCTCCTTTGTAGCGAAAATTAATAATTATATAAAAATATTATTTTTATTATATAAAAATTTACTGTTTGAAATGTCCTCTCCTTAAAGAAAAATTAGAAATAGAATGATTAATAATTTACTTAAAAAAAGTTATTAGCCATTTTTTATGATTAATTGTTACGATATAGCGATTTTCGAAAAGCATAAACTAGAAGCTTTTGATTTGTTGTAAGTTCAATTCAAATACTCATAGTAAGTAAGTATAGGGGGTTTGAGAATTTACTTTCTAATGAAATCATTGGTGATTATAAAAAATATTCAATGCTCTTTTTTCATTATTTATTAATTGTGTATGTTTTGCATTCAAAGAATGCTTTTTAGTTCAAAATATAATATGACTTAATTTGAGATTATCATGTTCTATACCCCAAACCAACAAAAAGTCATTGATTTCTGGGAAGGAAATTTACAGATCATTGCTTGTGCTGGTTCGGGAAAAACCGATGTTATTACTAGAAGAATGGCTAATCTTGTTGTTTCTGGTGTTCCCACTCGAGCCATTGTTGCTTTCACTTTTACTGAGAATGCTGCTGAGGAAATGAAATTCCGAGTACGTAAACATCTTCAGGAGCTCCGCCCTGAGGACCCCGAGATTGGTGAGATGTATATCGGCACTGTCCACTCTTTTTGTTTGAAATTGCTACAAGATTTCAAGCCCATCTACAAAGGGTATGATGTTCTTGATGAACACAAACGAGTGATATTAATTTCCACGTATAATAATTTTGAACAGATTGGTCTGAACACTCTTTTCGATCGTTCTTTTGAGAATATCCAAGATTTCTGTTTTAATATCGATATCCTTCGCGAAGAGATTATCCCTCTTGAAAAAATACCCGATAATTTCTGCAAATGTTTTGAAAATTATCAAGAATTACTCCAGCAAGAACGCTTCCTTGATTTCTCTGGTATGATGTATGAGGTTTACCAATTATTACTAACCGATCAACGATTCGCTTCTCGAGTTAATGATCGTTTCAAGTATATCATTGTTGATGAATACCAAGATATTAACCCTTTACAAGAACGTATTATCGAACTCTTAGCTAGACACTCTGGTAATCTCTGTGTTGTTGGTGATGATGACCAATGTATCTATCAATGGCGTGGTTCATTTGTTGAAAATCTCCTAACTTTCAAAGAACGCTATAATGATGTCTCTTCTGTTGAGATTACCACCAATTTTCGTAGTAGTAAGATCATTGTTGATTCTGCTCGAGAGTTCATCGAACACAACCTTTTCCGGTTACCTAAAAGCATTGCTGCTTGGGATGAGGCAAAGATCACTTACGATCCAGGTGATGTTTATGCTGTCCAATTCCATTCCGACCAAGAGGAACTACAATTCATTCTTGACCGTATCGAATCCCTTCGTGGCACCAAATACCTCAACAACAAAGGCGAAGAGTATGCTCTTGACTATCGTGATATAGCAGTCTTCTTCCGCTCGGTCAAACTCTCCGCTGATGACTATATTCGTGCTTTCAAAGACAGAGGAATCCCTTTTGTTGTTAAAGGAGGTGGTAAACTCTTCGAACAAGAGGAAGTCGTTTTAATGACCAAGGCTTTCTCCTTTGTTGCTGATTGCCAGTATGAGAACGAAATTGTTACGGTAGATGATTTGCAACAACTCTACTCACAAACTTTTCGTGATGTAGGTAATGCCAATAAATTCGTTGACTTACTGGTCAATTTCAAACAAACAACTGAGATGAATGAATATATTAGTCTCCAAGGAGTCTTTCAGCAATTCCTAGGCTTCATGGGTGGCATGAACTTTGAATTCTCTGAAACGCAATTGTATAATCTTGGTATGTTCAGTCAAGCAATAACTGATTTTGAGGCCATCTACAAAAGGATCAAACTTTTTCAAGTGAAATATTTCCTCGGTTTCGTGCATGCCTACGCTAAATGGAATTATGAAGAAGGTGGTTCTGATGATCCTACGAAAATCAATGCTGTCAAGATCATGACCGTCCATCGTTCCAAGGGACTGCAATTCCCTATCGTTTTTATCCCCCACCTGCAAGAAGGTCTCTTTCCTTCACGTTCTAGACCGAGAGTTTGGCTCATTCCTGACCATCTTTTCAATAAGGACCGCTACGAAGGTAAACTGGAAGATGAGCGCCGATTGTTTTACGTAGCCATCACCCGTAGTGAGAAATTTCTCTTCATCACTTGCCATCAATTGGAAAGTTGCTCTGGTAATAAGGTCAATCCCTCAAGATTCTTTTCCGAATATCCAAGACATTATGCTCTTACCCAACCGATCGTTGACCCGACCACTCGAGAACGATTAGACCTAAAGGCTGCTGCTCCTTTAAGGCGATTTGCTACCTCGTATAGTGATCTCCGCTATTATGATCACTGCCCGTATGATTACAAATTACGGTTCATTTTCGGATTTAATCCTGAAATAAACATTGCATTAGGTTATGGGAAATCCATTCATAATATCTTGAATGTCATCCATACTGATCATCGCAAAGACCTTCCAGATGAGACGACTGTTCAAAAGATCATTAATAACCACTTCTTCCTACGATATTGTTCACCCGAATTTAACACTAGGTTTAGGGAAAGTGCCAGAAGGATCATTCAGAACTATGTTAACAATTATTCCGGAGAATTCAATCTCATACTGGAAACAGAGAAAAACTTCGAATTCGCCCTTGATCAAACACTTATCTCCGGACAGATAGATTTGATCAAGAAACTCAATGAACAAGGTGAGTTAGAAGCCATCGAGATCGTTGATTTCAAAGAGCACGAATCTTCCGAGCTTTCAACAGATTATATCAAACAATTACGACTCTATGCTATAGCGTCTATTCGCTCCCTTGGGTTCCATCCTCAACAAGCTTCAGTTCACCATCTCGACGAAGGAACTAGGTCAATGGTTGATATCAGTGATGAAGCACTGACCAAAATGGAAGAGACCGTGAAAGGAACAGTAGATTCAATCATTTCTCGAGAGTTTCCCAAATATCCCTCCAAAAGGAAATGTAAAACGTGTGATTGGCGATATTTCTGCACAAAAAAGGAATAATCAACCTGGTTTTCTATAGCCTATTAGTAGGAAAATCCCCAAACGAAAAGATAAAAAGGTCGAATAATTACTACTAATTGATTCAAATTCAAAGTAATTTTTGATTGGGTTGTAAGAGGTAGCAGCATGAGTAGAAAAATTGGTGATGTACTAGCAAGGACGTTTAGGGAAGTTTGTGAGAAAAGTAATTCTAAAGCTAAAGCAGATTTTGGTAAAATTTCCGCTGAAGAAATAGATTTGATTGAAAAAATTCCTACGAAAATAGAAAACGAGTGATTCATTTTCAATATGAATTGAGTAAATATCTCAGATTAGAGGAAAGTAGTGATTAATATTGATAAACGATAAAGAAATTTGTATTATAACTATTGACCCAGCTAGAGAGCTTATATTACTAAAGAATGATCAAAGGTTGATTGTTTGGATGGGTTATGATATTCGTTCATTAGTACCTAGGATGAATATAATTATATCTTAAAATCTTTTAGGGGCAAGAATTAGTAATACATTGAGTTTTAATTCAATTGGGTTACACTTAGAATGATTGACTGAAATCATTGGGTGGCTAGATATCAAGGGGAATTACCAGTTAGATTTAGATAAAGCTAAAAAAATCTTTCATTTAGCAGAAATTCTTGTTTATAAGAATCCAATGCCAAAAGAGGATATACTTATCAGCAAAGAATCATATTTGATGAATAGCTTGTTTTTGTAAAAAATGAGAAGAGAGTAATAGCAATATGGTAAAAATAAATTAAAAAAATGATTTCTAATATATGAATAAATCTTATCATCAATAATTAATTCAATTTTATAGAGGCAAATTTACTTAGCTTAATATTACAGATTGTAAATTGTTTATTCCGAAATTTTATTATGCCATTAACAAATTTCATTATATAATTAAGAAAGGGATTTTTGATTGAATTGGATATAATAAAGGAAATTTTAAATGTAAAGGAAAAAAATAATTTAGTTATAGCTGCAGCTGGATCCGGCAAAACGGAATTATTGACTAATATTCTTGTTGAGAAAATTGAAAAAAGTATAATTGATCCCTTAATACAAAAAATTGTCATTTTCACATTTACTAATAATGCAGCTGATGAATTAATTGTTAGATTATCAAAGAAATTAGGTAAAAAAACCAATTTGCTAAATGCAATGTATATTGGAACAATTCATGGTTGGTGCAATCTTTATTTAAAGGAAAATGGTTTTTTATCAAATACAAAGGTTATTGATGAATTAGAGAGATATCAGCTTCTAATAAGGATTTATCCATTTCTAAATTTAGCAAGCTTGTATGAGGAAAAAAATAAATTTGCAAAAATTAAAAGGTTTGTTAAAGACCTAGAATTATTTTATCATGAAAATCTCTCTATAGATGACCAAATCATCAATAGCGATTTACGCAGAGCTATTGTTAGCTACTTAGATTTTCTCAAAGAACAACGTTTAATAGATTTTGGGAGTTTAATAAGAGATTCAATTTTTCTTTTAAATAATAAGAAGAAAGATTTGAAAGATCTAGTAGTTCATCTATTTATTGATGAATATCAAGATGTTAATCCAGCACAAGTAAAACTTTTTCAAACGCTTATTGAAGCAAACAAACATTCTTCGATTTTTGCAGTTGGAGATCCTAGACAAGCTATCTACCAGTGGCGAGGAGGGGATATTGGTCGAATCTTGAATTTCCATAAAGATTTCCAAGATACAAATCATACTGAATTAACAATAAACTATAGATCCAGAACCGGGATAATTAATTTTTCAAATGTTATTGCTAATGATATTGAATTTGTATATGATTTAAAAATAAATGATACAGAAATATCAGAAAAAAGAAAGGATAACCAAATATCTGTAATAAACATCCAAGATAATAATTTTAATCAAGAACAGATTATTATCAATTTAATAAGAGAAATGAAATCAGAAGGGATTGATTATTCTGATATAGCAATTTTAATGAGATCAGTAGTAAATCACAGTTCGGATTTGATGAATCATCTTAATACATTAGAAATACCTTATTTTTCACCTAATAGAAATTCAGGAACGATTTTCATTGAAGAGTTCATGGGTTCAATATTTAATTTAATTGAATTGGTAAGTAAAGGAGAACCTGCGAATAAGGAAGAAGAGGATGAAATTAGTATAAAAATTAATAAGTCTTTAGAAAATATTAATCGATATTGTAATATCAGCAAAAAAAGCAAAATTCATGTAGCAATTATTGAATGGTATAATGAAATGGTAAAAAACCATAGAACTCAGGGAAAAAAGATAGTATTTTACAAAAATGAAGCCTATAATTTTAGAAGACAGTTCTTTGATTTTTGTGATAAGATTGAATTTACTTTAAACTTTCAAAATAAAGAAATACAAATGGGTTTTGCAGCAATAACCCAAATTATGAGAGCTATTGAAGAAATTTATAGAAGGAGATTTCATTCGTTTTATTCGGTTAGAGATGAACCAATATCGATATTCTTAAAAAATTTGAAATGGCATATTGAATATGAGCTTGAAAGATGGGCTGAAGAAGGAGCTGATATAAGTGACAATAGTAAACTAACCATTGCAACTGTTCATGCAGCAAAAGGATTAGAATGGCCTGTTATTATTGTTCCATTTATGTGGGATAAAAGGTTTCCTATTAAAAACGTCGGACATGGCACTTCGTTTTCAGATGAAATTGCATCAAGATATGGTACAAATATTGATGATGAGAAACGATTGTGGTATGTAGCTACTACCAGAGCTAGAGACAGATTATTCTTTCTTACAGGAGATATAAACAAGAATAGAAAACAAAGTCCTTTTGCATATCATGAACATATCGAAAGATTACCATGTATGATAAATGTTAACTCTCTAAATGAGATAGAAAATTTATCAGAAGTTAATTCAAGAGAGGTAATATCTAATTATTATCTTAGTGTTTCAGATCTATTATTACTAGTTGAATGCCCTTTCCAATTCTATTTAAGAAGAATTAGTGGAATAAGTGTACCTATTGGTGAGGAATTTGGCGCAGGGAATATAATACATAGAGTAATAGAGAGAATTAGTAATGAAGATTCAAGCAATTTTAAGGAAATTATTGATGAAGAAGTTTATCTTCCATTAGCTGAATTATATTTTGAAATTAACGTTAAAAAATCAATTGTAGAAAGAATAGAATTATTGTTGGAAGCTAATGAACTTAGTAATGTTGATTTAACAGAGATTCCATTTAGGATGTCGATTTCCAATGTTTTAGTTTCTGGCATAATTGATGCTACAAGAAAAGTACAAGATAAAATTGAGATTATTGATTGGAAAAATACTATCCACAAAGAATTCATACAGAGATATCAAAATCAAATTTTAATTTATGCTTTAGGATTAAAATCACTTGGAGTTGATGTAAGCCAAGGAATAATATATGATCTTAATAAGATTGAAACTGAAGATAATAAATTAATTGTCAATATTTCAGAAAAAGAAATTGAAAATATAAGCAAACTACTCAGAGAGCGATTAGATGAATTTCAAAAAGGGAAAATTGAAGCATACCCCAATAAAAAATCTTGTAGATTATGCGATGTATATAAAATATGCTCAAAAAGGGAAAAAACATTGAGTGATTAAATTGAAAAAAGTATCAGAAACTATTGATATATGGGAACCAATTAAGGTAATTCAAGAAGATATAGATGAGGCGATCAATTATGCAACTATAAGTTTACCTTGGACATTTGATCGAATGGGTTATGGACCTAGAACACAAAAAGCTGTTAATGCAAGACTAATGCACATTCTAATGGGAGTTTTAAATCAAACAATTCTAGAGAGAATTCTGACCAAAAAAGGTTATAAATGCAAAAAGGATTGGACAAATTATCGTGAGAGTGATATATTTGATTTTATAATTTCAGATAAAAAATATGATGTTAAAACAATTCATATTTATTCGAAATACAATGATAGTGCACAACGTGAGAAATTTTCAAAAGAACTTCTAATTGAGAATAAAAACTATCCTGGACCAGAATGGCGCCATTTTTTCCCTTTAATGATTCCTCTTACTCAGCTTTCAATTAGCAAACTAAAGGATTCTTATATATTTGGTATAGCTGAAACAAATGAAGATCTAAGAAAAAGAGAACCTCAAAAAAACGACAATGGTTTTTGGTGTGCTGTTCCATTTAAATTTGCATATATTTTCTTCCATAGCACTATAGTAATAAAACAAAGAGAAAAAGTTAGAAATGGTTTTCAGTTAAATGTCAAGTGGATAAGTAAACAAAATCATTTATTTCCTGATAATGTAAAAAATCTAGTTTTAACTATTTTTGGGGAATGGGATGGAAAAAAACAAACTGAAAATATTATAATTAAAAGGAATGAATTTTCAAAATCTAAGAAGACTTATTCATCGTTATCATGTATAAAGCTTGAACATCCAGCTTATTTATATGATGATGATGATTTAGTGATAACAGTTGACAACCATTATAATGAATTTATAGCAAAGACAACAAATCCATTAATCAATCTGAATAGTAGCGATTTTGAATGGCATTTAAATGAAATAAGTTTTGTTAATCTTCAAGTGCCAGATGATTATGTAATATATTGGTTAGGATATATTCCCTATCAAGAATTTGCAGAATCATTTCAAAAATATAATGCGTATTTTATACCTCACCCAAAGGATTATGATAGAAACACAATTGGGATTATTACACCTAAATTGAGATCAAAATTAGCAGGAATTGATAGAAGAAGACTAAAAGCTATTGATGAAGGTATAGATATACCTTGGCCTGAATTCCTATCACTTATTAATAAAAGAAATGAAATTGAGGTAGGGATGATGGTTGTTGCAATGCGTGGACCACAACCACTTGGAGGAGCATGTTACTTTTATCCACCATACGCAATTCTAGAAAGTGCAATTTATGTTTTAACAAGTGACTTATTTATTATGGATTCATTACCAAAAAAATGATCAGATTTCACATTTATATTGTTTGAAAAATCAAACAATAGTGATGATGTACATTAGAAACATACGTTGTTGGGTATCCCCAAATTCCTAGTTTCTTATCAGTTTGACACCAAATTTGCTCTTGTTTAAGAGCATAGTGTTTTTCCATTTCTTTAGCAAAATCCCATGCTAAAGGTAAATACTCATTATCATCATTTCTTATATTCTGGAGTACAACAACCAAGTATGAACCTTTAAGCATAAACTTCTTGAGTTTTCTAAAAATATCAGCTAATTTTAAAATAAAAGTGTTATAGTCATCAATATTACCCAGATTATCTTTACTATTATCTCTATAATCCAAAGGTAAACCCATTTCTTTGCGGTCTTTATGCTGAGAATCAGATCCGCCCCTATGCTTCTTGAGCATATTCCAATATGGAGGTGAGGTCATACAAAAATTAAATTTTGTTTTATCGAATGAACTTAGTAATTCATCAATTTCATTGGAATCTCCACAAATAACATTTTGTACTGATGTTTTAGTTAGAGTTTGCTGGGAGAAATTTCTATGAGCTGCAGCAGCATATTTTTGATCAATTTCTATACCAACGCCATTTCTCTCCAATTTTTCGCATGCAAGTAAAGTGCTTCCAATACCCAAAAAAGGATCAATTACCCAATGATTTTTTTGTGTAAAAAATTCAATAAACCTTTCAGCTAGTTCAATTGGATATTTTGCAGGATGATCAATTTCTGTTTTTGTTCGAGGTTTTACTGCAAGAGTAAACCAGCTTTTTGTAGATTTTACCCATTCTTTCCCTGTGAGATCATTTAATCTATTTTCATTGTCTGACATTTTAGTTGATAGATCATCGGGTAAAATATCTTGATCAAGTTGTAATTTTCTTTGACTAGAGTCTGTTGATGGGATTAGAGCTTGAATTTTTTTATTGAAATGCTTGCGTAAATCAACAAATTGTTTATTTGTATCTAGTTTATATTCCTTAATTAATTTGGTTAAAGATAAAATTTCTCTCCTAATTTCGTCGAGTTCTATGGACATTTTTCTCAACAAAATAATACTATACTAACTTATAAACACTTGTAATCAAACATCTATTGAAAAATCTTTACCCAAAATTAGAACCTTTAAATCAATAGTAAATTATATAGGGGTTTTTAATCTACAAAAATAATTGTCATTAAATGAAAGATGAATTTACTTGGATAAAGCAATTTGATTATACCATATGGTATAACCCACAAGAATTACCTAGTGAAGACCAAATACATGGAATCAAGAAATATCCTGGTAGGTTTCCACCCTTTATTCCTAAAGAATTGATTAAGAAATATACCGAAATCGGTGATTTGATTTTGGATCCTTTTGTTGGTAGTGGTACAACATTAATTGAAGCAATAAAGCAAGATAGAATGTCGATTGGAATTGATATAAATGAGGATGCCGTTAAAATATGCAATGAAAAAATATCATTATTGAACAATAGGAGAGATAAAATAACTAGAGCTTATGTAGGAGATGCCAGAAGGTTATTCTTAAAGGATGAAACAGTAGACCTTATTATCACATCACCTCCATATTGGAATATGCTTGAATATAGCAATAAAATGGATTGCCTAGCTAATCAAAATAATTTCAATGATTATTTATGTGGTATAGAAAAAGCTATAATCGAAATGTATAGAGTATTGAAACCAAATAAGTATTGTTGCTTTGTAATAAGTGATTATAATGAAGGTTGGAAATTTCATCCTTTAGGTTATCACATGCAACATTTATTAATTAAAAATAAATTCATATTACAACGGATTATAATTCATATTCAATGTAGAACAAAAAGCATTATCATGAGCAATAATCGAGTTAAAGATAGGGTTCTTGACAAAGGGTTGTTTCTAATTGCTCATGAGTATATTATCATAGCAAAGAAGATAAGTGAATGATTAATCATAAGGATTTTGGGTTTAACTTTATTCCGGAAAATTTTTTATCTTATTCAATGCATAAAATTTGGATTTAGATATAGAGTTTTTAGTTTTTAAAACAAGATGACTTTATATTTATAAAATTCAACCATTATGTTCCATTAAGGATTTTTCAGCTAATAGTAATGTATCATGAACATCCCCATCATTATAATCTCTTAATTTTACTTTATCTTCTTTCCAAAGTTAAAATATCTCTTTTGATTTGTTAAACCTATCATCCTTAACTAAGATATTTGATTTTCTATATTCTAATGGTAGGGAAATCCCCAAACGAAAAGATAAAAAGGTCGAATAATTACTACTAATTGATTCAACTTCAAAGTAATTTTTGATTGGGTTGTAAGAGGTAGCAATATGAGTAGAAAAATTGGCGATGTGTTAGCAAGGACTTTTAGAGAAATTTGTGAGGAGAGTAATGCTAAAGTTAAAACAGATTTTAGCAGGATTTCTGCTGAAGAAATAGACTTGATCGAGAAAATTCTTACAAAGGCAGATAGTGAAAGATTCGATTTGCAGCAAGAATTGAAGAAATATCTCAAACTAGAGGGGGAACAGTGAGCACCAATGATCATCGATAAAGTCTCTGTTATCAATTGGATGGGACATAAGAGTAAAGAGCTTGACCTTTCAGCTGGGAGGAATCTTATTTTCGGACGAAATGCTTCGGGAAAAAGCAGTTTGGCCAAAGCTATTGCGTTCAATCTTACTGGTTACCCTCCTAAAAATGTTGATCCTCGAAGGCTCTCCAAGAGTGAAGCAATTGTCTCTCTCAATATTACTGCTAATGATAATAAAAAATACTTGATACGAAGGCAAGTTAATACTGCTAAAAAGATCAGTAATTCCTTATTCATTTATGATGGTAAAAATCCCTCTGAAGCACTTTACACCGGTGACCGAGCAGAAGAATTCTTGAAAGAATTAACTGGTTTATCGAGCGATATTTTTGAACGGGTGATCTATATGAAGGAAGAAGATGTCTATGAATTCCTTTCTAAACCTGATAGTGGTGTTATGCGTGAAATCGATAGCTTGATTGGTCTTGAAAAAGCTCGCAAATTGTCTCAAGAAATTAATGATATGAGCCATGACCTTAAAATCATTCAAAAACAGATTGAAAAGGATCGCAAGGAAATAACAACAGCTGTTAATAGAGAGTTAGGTCTTTCTGAATCAAAAGCTGATATTAAGTTGGCTAAGAAACGAAAAGAAGCTATACCCATTGAAACTGGAGAATTGCTGGAGTTAAAAGAACATTATGAGAACCAAGAGAAATTAATGAGTCAAATTACTGATATGAAGAAATCAGTTGAAGTAAGTAATCCAAAAGAAATCGAAGCAAAATTAATCAGCTTACAACTTTCTGTTGAACAAGGAAAAAAGACAACCGAGAAAATCATCAGAGACAATAATGAAAAACTAGAAAAAATGCGATTAGAACAAAGCACTATTGTTGCGAAAAGTGATCTAAAGGATAAGATTGTCGAAGAGCTTGAAAAGAGCGATGTTACTGAATGTCCAACTTGTGGCAGACCAATGGACAAGAAAACAGTTAATGATGTTTTAAAGAAATTAAAATCAGAACTAAATGAACTAGATAAAGCTCTCAAGAAACAAATTGATGTAATTACTAACTTAAAAGATGAAACCAAAAAGAAAGAAGGAGAAGTGAATGAGCTCGAAAGAAGGGTTGATGGGGTAAAGGTGTTAAAAGAATCTATTGGAGGAATATTAGCCAATCTAAGCACCACCGAAGAAGGAATTAAACAATTACAGAAAAAAGGTTATCCAAAATCAATTGCTGAAATAACGAAAAAATTAGATGAATTGGATGCTGAAGAACAAGAAATGATTGAAACAATAGGTAAAGCTAAAGGCGCAGAAGAAGTAACCACCATAATGGTTCAAAAAAGAGCTCAAGAAGAAGAAGATGTTAAACATAAAACGAAAATACTAGAATTGATTGTAAAAGCAATAGAACAGACTACTAATAAATTGAGAGAGTCATATTCCGCGGAAGTGAAGAACCAAGCTGAAGCTATCTGGAGCGCTTACAAAGGTGAGAAGTGGTTGATCGAATGGGATGATAATTTTGTCCCCAAAGCGAAACCAGCAAATGGTGAAAGAGAATTGTCTGCTTATGAAATGAGTGGTTCGGAACGATTTCTAATATTATTAGCTATAAGGATTGCTATTCAGAAATCACTCGAACAATTCAATTTGTTAATTATTGACGAACCCTGTCAGCATTTAGACGAAGCAAATGGTCGTGCTTTTAGAGATATACTCACCAACATTGCTGAAGATAAGATCAAACAGAGTATCATCTTTACTTACAATGAGGATTTCTTGGAAGGGGATTGGTCGAAGATACATAAATTATCGTGATAGGAGGAACAAGGAAAAGTGGTTGCTAATAAGATCTGTGTGTTCGATACTTCAGCATTAGTCTATATCTATCAGCATTCGGATAAAAGTGATGCCCATACATTGCTCATGAAATACCGCAATGAATTGAATCAGAAATTTTTGTTAGCGAAAAATGACCTTCATAAAGATCTCCCAGGACCATTACAGCAAAAGTATGGTGTTAGGATGAGCACCTTGTTTTCCTTTGAAGAAAGTCCTCGAGATGAATTATTTAATGAGATAAAACAAACTGCTCTCCAAAAGGGATGCATTTCCAAAGAAGACGTTCAAAACGATAAATTGACCGATCTAGATATTGTTCGATTAGCAAAAGAGTATGCTGACAAAGGAGAAAAAGTGCTGCTAATCTCTGACGATGAGGGAGTGCACAAAACGGTCAAAGAAATGGGCTGGGAACAAGAGATTGATGTGCTGTATACCCACTTGTATTTTATGAAATTCATTGGCTATGCGAAAGATACTAGTGATCAGCAAGCAGTTTACAATAATATTCAAGATAGTTACTATTATACGAAAACTCACTTGGCAAAAAGCGACCGGGTATTACCATACGATAAGATATTGAATACTTCCTTAGAGATTGTAACCAAGAATTATCTGCAGGGACAAGACAAAAGGCACGAACAACTAATTGGACAGATAGGGAACTATCTGGAAAAAGGAGAAGAAAAATCGGATATAGCTGATTTCATGCCCGTCTTAGAGATCATGC
>Ga0307378_10006149_pt1 | contig 16539 bp, 12 predicted proteins | sample UN1MG_FD_202238 | JGI IMG/M metagenome (GOLD analysis project Ga0307378, IMG submission 202238) | Soil microbial communities from Risofladan, Vaasa, Finland - UN-1 | ecosystem: Environmental > Terrestrial > Soil > Coastal area > Acid sulfate soil | place: Finland: Risofladan, Vaasa | collected... | reverse complement strand
AGCAGTGACAACATCATCCACGCGCGATGCCTTTGTCATACTGACCGGTGACGGCGGCAATTGGCGAATTCAGATTCCTGTCCAACTTGGGCAGAAGTTCTCAGTCGCTGCAGAATCTGGCACTGATCGACTGCAGCTATCCGGAGTTGTAAGTGCAGGCCAACCGGACAGCAGCACCTACACCTACGAACTGACACTCAGAGTCACGACGGCAAAGGGCATCTTTTCGGCTGATCCAGCAACTGAAACCGTCTGGCCCGACCTGAGCATTCCGCTATTATGGGGAATCGAGATCCCAGCGTATTCAGTGACGATACAACGGCGATAGCTGGCGCAACGACCATGGACAGGACGCCGACCCGGAGTATCCGTATGTCACGGGACGTACCACAATGGCCGGAAGCCCCTGCTTCTGTGAAGCAGTAGGTAGGGCGTCCAACTTGTTGCACGCGGAGGATGAGGGGCAGTCACCTATGTCGATAGGCCATTGTCGGCTTCTCGGCCGGGCGATATAATGAGTTGCGAAGGGCCTGCGCATGCCCACGCGACGAGACAGATCGGAAATAGGTGACTGTCCCGAATGGCACCGAATGGCACTTCCTTAATGGCACTTCCTTGGCACTTCCTTAGGGAAGCAAAGCCGCGTCAGTCGCGTTTGCACACATCAGTAAGCCTTTGTACGGAGATGGCTTATGGCATGGCCCCGCTACGCCGGTTGGCCGAAACCGCGTTAAGGAAGTGCCATTCGTGACTGTCCCCCATTTTGTCTGTCCCCCATTTTGTCGTCCATTTTGTCCAGGCCTTTGGGCACTCATTGGGGGGCGTGGTGTATGGCGCGCAGCAGATTCTCTTTCGGCGTCAGGTGCTTCATTTTATCCCGCCACTCACCAACTCCGGTTCGCGGCAGCAATCCTGATACGCCTGCAACATCGCCTTCAGGTGTCCCTCCGGCATGTCGGGCGGCAGGTTGTGGACGCCTGCAAAAAGATAGCCGCCGCCCCGGCTGAACGTCCGGATATTCGCTTTCACCGCCTCATAGACGGCCTCGTCGGAGCTCTCCTGGCCGAGCAACACGGCATCGTACACGCCGCCGTAGAAAATGATCTTGTTTCCGAACTTCTCCTTGAGGGCTTTCGGATTCATATCGTTGGCGGAGATCTGCACCGGATTGCACAAGTCCACGCCGCATTCAATCAGGTCGCCCAGAATCTCCGAAATGGAGCCGCAACAATGCAGGTTCACCTTCATGCGCGAAATCTTGTGCCATTCGCCGAACAGCCGCTGGTAGTGCGGCTTGTAGATCTTCCGCCACAACTCCGGCCCAATGGTCACGCCGCGCGTGTCCCCCATGTCGTCGGCGATGAGCAAGGTTTCGCAGTATTTGCCCACGGCCTGGTCCAGTTGCCGCAGTTGGGCCAAGCTGGTCTCCACAGCCTGGCCCAGAAAGTCGTGGCAGGCGGCCGGTTCCTCGACCATCCGCATCCACCACGACTGCAGGCCGCCGGGATAAAGTTGGAGATCCTGAATCGTCTCCCCGCAGAAAACCGCGTAGTCGGTGTTCTCGTACAACCATTTCGCGTCCTCTTCCAGCCGCCGCAACAGCGTCTCCGAGATTTCGTGTGTGGGCTGGAAATGCAGCGACGGGAACTCCTGCTGCTCAAGATAACTCTCTACGGCCGGAGGCGCCGGCGGATCAAAGAAGAAGCCGCCGGCCGGACAGAGGAACCGTTCGTCCCACCAGCAGGCCCCATCGGCCTCCTGGCGAAATCGCCATTGTTTCGGCACCTGCAACTCAGTGCCCCACAACGACAGCGGCTTCCATTCGCTAGCGGCATTCGGTCCCCAGAAGCGCGACGGACACATCCGCGGCGACCCCAGCAAGATCACGTCGCCGCCCAGCGCCTTCAGCACCGGCGGCTCGAAAATCGTGTTGTACATGAACGTGCAGATGCGGTTCGCCGGATCGTTCACGCCCAGAATCCGCTTCAGCTTGTGATAGGCCACGCTGTGCAAGCCCGCGGTTTCACAACCGCCCAGGCCATTGGGAAGGCGATCCACCGGCTGACGCGCCAGAAGTTTCCGCACTCGTTCACGCGAGGTCAAGGTGCGATCCTTCCTTTCGTGATCGCCCGGATGAAGGCTGTTTCGGCCCGATCGTACGGTGTTCCCTCCGGCCGGAAAATGTCGTGCAGCCACGGCCCCTGTTTCGGCTCCGGAATCGGCTCGCCGGGCTGGAGAAACGCGCCCGCGTCCTGCAATTCCGCCAGCTTTTCCGCAGTCTTCCCTTCAAAACAGGTTTGGGTCTTCCCCAGGACCAAGCCCCAGTTGTAGCAGCCGATGCCGTGTTTCTTGAACACCGGCAGGCAGTTCTGGAAGGTGGCGCCGTTGGATCTTGCCAGGTATTCCGTGCAGATGATCGGCCGGGCGGCAAACCGTTCCTGGAGCCCAAGGATGAGAGGCTCCAACACCTTGGCGTTGCCGTACTCGTGAAAGGCGATCACGTCCGACTGCTCGCCGTTCAGTTCATGAACCCGCTTGCCGCAGGTGGCCAGCCAGAGGCCGGAACTGAGCGGTTGCGTCACGGGAACCTCGCGCGCCCATTGCCAGGTTGCGGCCAACAATTCCAGACTCTTGTCGTCATTACCGCTATTGCCCGGCTCGTTGTAAATATCCCAGAGCAGCACCCGCTCGTCGTCGGCGAACCGGGTCAGCACGCCGGTCACATATTCCCGCAGCCGGACCTTCTCCTGCTCCGACACCGTGCCGTCGTGGAATTGCAGGACAAGTTTCTGGCCCGGGCTGTGTTTCCAACCGGAGTTGTGGACGCCGCGCACCGGCAGCGGTTGCGGCCCCAGAACCGGGTCAGGCCGGTGGCAATCGTCAAACAAGACGAGCATCACCTTCATGCCGTGGCGTGTGGCGATGGCCAGAAAACCCTCGATTCTCCGGGAAAATCTCTGGGCATCTTGACTCCACAACAGATCATGCAGGAACACCCGGAGGGTGTTGAAGCCGATCTGTTCCGCCCAGCCCAACTCCCGATCGATCGTGACCGGATCGTACGTCTCCGCCTGCCACATCTCCAACTGGTTGATCGCCGTGCTCGGAATGAAGTTGCAGCCGACCAGCCACGGTTGCGCCTGATACCACCGCTGCGCCTGTTCCACGCTCCAGTGTTTCATTTTGTCTTCCTTGTCAAAGGCGAGGCCGACCCGGGGAATAGAGGACAGGCTACTTTTCCGGGTCCTCTGGAAGGATGGAGTCCGGCCCGCGTCTTGACGGTTGTCCCAACATCCGCCCGATTCTGGCACGTGCTACCCTCTTCTGGGGACAGCATACGCACCGGCGGCGCGGCAGGCAACGCGTTTGCCGCTCCGCAAACCCGCGTGCGGCACAGCCCCACCGGGGCAGGCCGTCGGTCAGGGGAAAGAGTAGCCAAAAAAGCAGCCTCTCCCCTATACCCCCCTATACGCCCCTATACCGCCGGTCCCCTATACCGCTGGCGGAAGCGCACGGTAGCGGGCCCGTTGGGAGGGGAGCCCCGTAGGTCCCGGAGCGACGCCTTGGGCGGGCGATCAAGATTCGAGCATGAGCTTACCGACATGGAGCGGCTCGATCGCCCCTCTGGGGCTCCAATCGTAACTGCTTGCCCACCGGCTTCCGCCCCCGGCTATCGTCGGGCCGGCCCTTCGGGCCTCAAAGCGGTCAGTTTGAGTAACGAGCACGCGTGCGTTCCGCGCGGCGGGGGCTTACAGTGGCGACCGGCTTGGAGCCTACCCGAATAACCAGAGGCCCTTGGGTACGACAGGCGTCTCGCCTGTCGGCGCCGGCCGTCTGCTGAAATTTCGGCAGGCGGGACGCCTGCCGTACCCGTTATTCGGATAGGGTCTAAGGAGAAACACCATGTCCGGCATGCAGAGTGGTGCGTGGTTGAGTTGTGCGGCTGTGGGGGTTTTGGTCGGTTGCCTTTCGTCGCCCGCCTGGGGCGCCGACTGGACGGAGGTGCAGCAGCTCAAGCGCAAGTACCTCCAGATGGCCGCCAAGAACGCCATGGCCCAGCAGAAGACCGATCAGGCCCCGCCGGTGGCGATTCCCCTGGCCTCCACCCGGGTGGAGCTGGGGGGAGGCGTCAAGCACGTCGCCGGGCCGGCCGACAGCGTCCCCGTTGAGGTGACGGCTGCCCCGAAGGCCTACCGGCGCGACGCGACCGAGTTCATCCGCGTCAAGCTCGCCAAGCCGATGGACATGGTGTCGGCGCACAGCGGGCTGGCGATGACCGTCAAGACGGAACAGGGCGCCGCGCCGGAGGTCCGCCTGGGCTGTCGGCTGATCGCCTCGGACGGCAATCGCGCGATCATCCTGCCGATCGTCCCGATCGTGAGCCCCTGGGGCGACGCGACGCACGAGGTCTATCTGGACTGGGCGTTCCTGAACTACCGCAGCGCGGAGCAGGCCGTGAAGCTCCTGAAGAACGTCGAGACCATCGAGATTACCTTCGCGTCGGCTCTCCGCGCCCCGAAGCGCGGAGCCACCAAGGAGCCCAGGCCCGCCAAGCTCACGATTTCCAACCTGCGGGTGGTGGACTACCTGAAGGGATCCTACGACCCCAGCCGGCGGTGGCTGAAGTTCGACGACGGGGCCGGCAAGTGGACCCCCGGGGAGAGGAAGGACCTGACCCTCCAGCACCGCTGCCAGGAGGTCACGGGCATCGTGGCGGGCTTCGGCGGCCAGGCCGGCCTGCGGTCGGCGATCGACGCGCTGGACATGGCCGTCCGCACGCAATGCTGGGACGGCTCGTTCCTGGACGGGCGCCGCGGGGCCGTCACCGTCGCCAGCGGCGAGTACACTTTCGGCTTCACGATCTACGGCCTGCTGTGCGGCTACCAGACGCTGGAGGACAAGAAGGCCCCCGCGCTGGACGAGAAGATGACGGTGGGCCCCGCCACGATGATGCGGCGGGAGTTCTACCAGCGGATGTTCTACCGCGGCGCGATGTCGCGGACGGCCGCCACCCCCAAGGACTACCGCGACGACATAATCGGCGGCAACACGCTGATCACCGGCGCAAACCGCGTGCTCGGCTACGCCATCGCCATGCGCATGGTCGCCGAGGTGCTCACCGATCCGGCCCGCAAGAAGGCGGTGATGACCAAGTACCAGCCGTACATGCAGGGGATCGCCGACGCACAGGGTAAGTTCTCCGGCGGCTTCCCCGTGCTGGGTGAGGGCAACAAGTTCAAGGGCAAGGGCATCCACTACGACGCCGGCTACACCCGCACGCACATGGACTGGCTGGTGCTGGGCGTGAGGCGGACGGACGACCCGCTGCTGGTCCAGATGCTCAAGCGATACCAGACCGTCTTCGTGGCGGCCATGGACTCCGGAGGCGACGGCATCCTGCCGATGATCTCCGAGCGACACCAGGGCACGCGCTCCGTCCAACTGATCCTGCCCGACGCTACCTATCAGGTCGGCGTCAAGCACAAGCTGCCGATCGTCGCCCAGTGGGGCTACAACGTCGGAATGCCCGTCTGGCGCAACTGGGAAAAGCGCCCCGGCAACCACTTCACCTTCGCCAGCCACACGAGAGGCTACAGCCTCGGCGCGCACACCAGCATCCTCGTTGACGACATGGCCGCCGAGCCCGTGCCCGAGGACCTGGGGTACCTGTTCCCGCGGCAGTTCCCGATCTGGTCCACGCGGCTGTACACCAAGGCCGGCAAGCTCGTGCGGACCAGCCGGATGTACATCCACCCCGACGGCACACAGGTCAGCGACTACCAGATCGAGGTCGGCGAGGTGCCGGCCACCGTCGGCGTGCCGGTGAAGATCGTCAGCCCCAAGGGCAAGGTGATCGCGACGGCCGACAAGCTCACCGGCTGGCCGAAGCTGCTGCCGGCCGGCGCCGAGGTGAAGCTGTCCGGCGACGTGTCGGCCAAGGGCAAGCTCGGCGAGCCGATCGCGCTGACGCTGAAGGGCAAGACGCGCGTGGTGATCACCGGGCCGGAGGTTCAGCTCCCGCCGGCGGCCGGCGGAGGCAAAGAGCCCTTCCGCGCGGAGCTCACGCTCGAGCCGGAGAAGCCCGGGCAAGCCATCGAGCTGACGGTGCTGCGCGGCACCGTGCCGTACAAGTACAAGACCATACCGCCGCACGTGCTGGCGGGCCTGCCGGCTGGCGCTAACGTCGCGCTGGCCCGCAACGGCGCCAAGCCCGCGGACGTCTCCAACCGCACGCCGGTGGGAATCCTGACGGCCATGGACGGTGACCTGAAGAACTTCTGCGTGATCGACTCGCTTGCGACGGCGTCGTTCCGCATCGAGCTGGCGATGGCCTTCCCGCTGGCCAAGGCCGTGATCTACAGCGGCCAGTACGGCAAGATCGACGACCGCAGCTTCCCCCGCCCCAAGGACGTGAGCATATCCGTGCCCGGCCGGCAGCCGATCAAGGCCACGCTGACCGACGCCCCCTTCGAGCCGCAGGAGTTCGACCTGGGCGGCGCGACGGCCGACAGCGTCAAGATCGAGGTGCACTCGGTCTATCCGGCGTCCAAGGCCAGTGTGGACTGGGGCGGATTCGCCGAGATCGAGCTGATCAGGAAATAACGAGCGGGTGCGCGCGGGATGTGAAACGAATACTCCCTCCTTCGCGCGCACCCTTCGGTCATGTCGGTTCGAAGCCCTGGGCGGACAAGTCCGTGCCGGGCCAAGCGAAATCTAGGATTCATCCGGGCGGCGGGGGAAACGCTGTGGAAGAAATACTTCTGAGCCTGCGGCAGGCCCGTCAGTGATTGCGGCTTTTTTCTTTCGAACCGGCCTAACCCGGTCGGCCCCGGCGTGTCTTAGCGGACAAGAGGTGGCCGACAGGCCCCGCGTGTACGCGGGCCAGGCCGCCCGGAAAGGGGACGAGACAATGAGACGGCGAGTTCTGATCGCATGCGTTACGATGTGTGTGCTCTGGGCGGCGGACGGCGGCCTTGCGGACACGCTGTATCGCAACGACGGCACGGTCCTTCGAGGCCGCGTTCGCTCGCAGGACGAGACGGCGGTTGCGTTCCAGGTTGACCTGCCCGGCGGCGCGCTGGTCGTGACCGTCCCCCGGGAGGACATCCGCCTGTTGACCCGCCAGGATGCTGACAAGCCCGAGGCGGCGGCGCCGGCCCGCCCCGCCGCCACGCGGCCCAGGCTGGTCGCGCGCCCTGCCGGGCCGGGCTACTATATGCTCCCCATCCGCGGCGAGATCGGCGTGGAGGTGACGGCCGAGGCCCTGGAGCACGCGCTGCTCGACGCGGGCCGCAAGGCGCCGGACTTCCTGATTCTGGACATCGACTGCCCAGGCGGGTCGGTGCAGGAGGCGGGGAAGATCCTGGCCGTGTTGGCCAACGTCAGGGGCCCGTGGCTGGTGGCGTACGTGCGGCGGGCCGAGTGGGCCGGGGCGGCGGTGGCGCTTGGGTGCCGATACGTCGTGATGGCCCCGGGGGCTACGATCGGCTCGCCCCCGCCCGTCAGGGCGGACGGCGTCGCCCAGCCGATCGACAGGCGGCTCGAGGGGGCGATGCTTGCGCTTCTGCGAACGGGCGCCCGCATCGGCAGCCACTCCACGCTGATCGCCCTGGGCATGCTGGACACGGACCTGGAGCTGTCCGTTCAGATGGTTGCAGGTCGGCCGACCATTGTGGAGGGCCGACAGGGACGGGTGCTCAAGACCCGCGGAACCGCGCTGACCCTCAGCGCCACTCAGGCCGTCGCAGCCGGGCTGGCTGTCGGCACGGCCCGTCGGGTGGATGACATCCGCGCCGCGCTTGCCCTTCAGGACTGGCACTGTGTCACGGGCGACGGCTGGATGTACATGATCCGCAAGGGCGCCGACGCCAGAGGCAAGTGGGGCAAACAGCAGCGCCTGACCGTTCAGCAGGCGTACCTGGATCGCAGCGCCCCGCGGCTGAAGGAGATCGAGGACGAGCTGGCCCTGGTCCGCGCCGCCGGCAAGGCCGCCGAGGCGACCATCGACGACCTGAAGGCCCAGTACGAGGCCGAGGTCTGCGACGTCAACCGGGAATACCGCCGGAGCCTCCAGGACGCCCGGCGCCTGCGCCTGGGCGTCGGCCAGGACAGGTCGTATCCGTACTACCGCCGCGGCCTGGGCGCCCTCACGACGTATCTGGACTACCGGCGCGGCCTGGATACCCGTGGTGGCGTGTACCGCGTCCGCCAGGACGCCAACGTCGTCGCCGACGCGACCGAGCGGGCCACCGAGCTGCGCGACATCAAGATGCTCGAGGTGCGCAGCCGCTATCAGCCGCAGGCCCTGTCGCTGAAGGAACGAATCAACGAGCTGTACCAGCAGCAGCAGCGCCTGCTGGACGAGCGGCAGAGCCTGCTCGACGCAACGCCGAAATAGTTCGCGCGGCTGCTGCGTCGGTCATAGCCTGGGGCGGTTCGCCGGCCTGCGGCCGCGAGGCCGACGCCGGCAGCCACAGCACCAGGCCGTTGGCGTAGCGGCGGGGGGCATCTCGGGGATAGGGATCCCGGCAGTGCGAGCAGCCACCGGCACGCGGTCCGGCCGCGGGCTTGCAGGCGGGACCGTGCCGGCCTTTGGAGTACGCGGCGATGATGAGACCCAACATCCTTCTGATCACGTCCGACCAGCAGTATTACGGCACGATAGGGGCCGTCAACCAGCACATCCGCACGCCGGCAAGGTCCCGACGCTAGGCCGCGTCGTCCCGGCTGCCCTTGCGCCTTGGCGCATGGGAGTGAGCGTCCACCGGCGGAGACGCGTCAAGCGCGCGGCGGCTCATTCCGGCCTTGCCAGGATCACCAGGCTGGCGGAGACGATATTGTGCCCGGTGCCTCCCATGGCAAACGAATGCTTCACGCGCCACCCGTCGGCCAGGTGTGCGTTGAGCTCCGCGAGTGCCTCCGTGGCGGCGTCATCCCTGCGCTTGAGGGCCTTCGCCACGTCCAGCACCACGATGATCGCCTTCTCCATCGCCTCTGAACTCCTGCGCTCGGGCGCCGCGCTAGTCCTTCGTTTCGGTCTTCGGGACGATCTTAATCGTGAAGCTGTGGTAGACCTCCTGTCCGGCCGCGTCGTTGATCAGCAGGATCACGGCGGTCTGATCGGCCGCCAGGTCAGCGGGAACCCGCCAGGTGATCGTGCCGTCCGCGGAGATCTTCATTCCATCCGGGGCGCTCTCGAGCTTGTACTTCACCCCGCCCTTACGGGCGTATACCTTCACTGGGTACGTGTAGGTCTGGCCCGCGCGGGCGGCGGTGACGGGGCTGGAGTCCACGAAGAAGTAGTCGATCTTGCTCGACTTGAGCTCCTCCAGGACGTTCAGCCGCCGCAGGTGGACCTTGTCGTTGGACGCGGGGATCACGATCAACAGCTCCGCGGCGGGGATGAAGATGATTCTCTTGTCGAGGGACAGTCCGGCGCTTTCGTCCCGCCTCATGCCGCGCATGCGGTCCTCGATGAGGCGCCGAAGGTCGATCGCCTTCATTTCGCCCAGCTCCACCAGCGGGCGCGGGCTGCGGTTTACGTGGACGGACAGCTTCAGGCCGCCGTCGCGCTCCACCCCGCCGTCATCCCGGCGGAGACTGGGGCGGGCACCCAGGAAATACGACCCCTGGAGCGCGGGCAGGTACGCCCCCATCATCTCCGAGGGTTCCTGCTCGACATCCCTCTTATCCAGAGGCTTCATCTCCCGGTCGAAGAGGCTCGGGCCGGCGTAGAAGGTCCGCCCTTGCGGGCCGGGAAGAAGCGGCGAGGTGTACCAGGCCATGCGATCACCGCGCATCGGGGTCCGCTTCGCCTTCTTTCCGCTGATCTCGATCATCTCCGCGCCTTCCTCGCTGGTTACGGTGAAGACCGACCCGTCGGCGGAGGCGCGGGTCTCCATGCGCCCGTAGTGATCACGGTAGGAGTTCCTCTCCCGGTCGGCGAACTCCACGTCGATGGCCTTGAACCGGCGGACGTCCACGAAATGGATCTCGCTGTCCCCGTCTTCCCCGCGGACGGCGAGAATGGCCGGCCCGGCCGACGCACAGCCCATGGCGATGCTGACGGCCTGGCCCCGGACCGGAATCGTGTTGGTCAGCTCCGCCTTCATGGTCTTGAGGCTGTAGCGGATGAGCGTGTTCTTGCTGCGATCGACGACCAGCGCAACCTCCGCCCCCGCAGCGTAGAGGATGTCGTCCGAAGGCAGCGAGATGTACTTGGCGATCTTGCCCGTGTTGACGTCGAAGGCTGCCAGTTTGCGCAGCTTCTTGAGGTGAAGCAGGAGGTATCGCCCGCCGGCGGCCGGCACCACGTCGGCGACGGCCGACGGGAGGGCCCGCACCTCCTCCTTCTTTATACCCGTCGGGCGTATTGTCAGCTCTTCGTCCTCGGCCGGCTTGGTGACGGGCGCCTGGGCCGCGCACGCCGGAACCATCGCCAGGCCCCCCGCCAGCACCGCCGCCGTGATCAATCGACGCGTGATGTCCATTCTGTTCCCTTTCGTGCTGAACGAAACCCGAAGACTCGACGAAACCATCCCTCACGCCCCCGTGCCCGAGGGAATCCTCCCCGAGCGACGGGGCGAATGGGGTCGACGGCTACCCTTGGCGCGGCCTCTTGCTGAAGGAAAGACACACTCCCAAACCTGCGGCCCCAATGCTGCCGCGCCGGCTGAATCCTACCCCCGTCGCATACCGGTGTCAACACGCGTTCCCGCTCGCCCGTCCCCGGTTTCGAGTGGGGCGAAGCGCGGGGCGCCTCCTTCGCGAGGGATCCGGGGCGGCACAGTGATGATCTGAATCACCGTGCGCGATTCGGCGCCACCTGGAGGGCCACGCTCTGTCGTGGCCCAGCCTGGGACGCGACGGAGCGCGTCCCTCCAAGTCGCGCCCGGGCAGTGCGGATGCCGCGAATCGCCGGGGCGTAGGGCCGGCGGCGCGGTCAGCCGGCGGTGGGCTGGGAGGCGGGCGGTGTCGTGAGGAGTATCGCGCCGCGCCCGGGCGAAAGCGCGAGCGATGTGACGCGCCGGCGCGTGATCGCTTCGGTCATCGCCTGCGGCACCTCGACGGTCTGGGGCCCGGAGGCCGACGCCGGCAGCCACAGCAGCAGGCCGTTGGCGTAGCGCCGGCGGGCGAGCCGGCCCGGCCTTGGCGTCGCCGGGCGGTCGCGCGCGGCCCCCAGCGGGGCGCCCCACTCGTCGTACCAGCGATGCCTGTGGCCATGGGTGGAGTCGGCGTAGAGGAAGGCCGCGTTGGTATAGACCAGCGTGCGAATGAGCTCGCGCCGCATCCGCTCGATGTCCGTCCGCTTGCCATAGACCTCGTTGACTGAAATCCGCGGGCGGCGCGTGAGCGTGTCGAACTCTGCTACGCGGGCGTAGAAGGCCTCGGTGTCGTTGCCGTCGGCGTGGTGGACCGCGTCCTCGTATTGGATGCCGTTGACCAGCGGCGCCACCCACGCCAAGTCGTTGCTGTCCCAGCCGGCGTTGACGAGGACCGGCATGTTCGGCCCGCAGTCGGCTCGCACCTGCTTGAGCAGCGACAGCCACCCGGCCTTGGCGACGGCGTCGAAGCGCAGGTTGTCGAGAAAGATGCCGACCGAATCGCCCATCGCGTCGTGGACGGCCTTGATCCGCCGGGCCACGTGCGCGACGTACTGGCCGTTGGACAGGTCCATCCGGTACGCGCCCGGCCAGAACTGCACGCGGTTGCCGTCGGCGCCCCTCTGCCACCACGGGTGATCCGCCGGGTAGCCCCGGGCGTCCTCCTCGAAGAAGTACACCTCCAGCAGCACGGCGGCCCGTGGGTTGACCTGGCGAATCCGGAAAAGCCTCCTCCTGGCCGCGGGGACGGTCTTGGGGTCGATCCGCTCGCGCATGGCGAACCACTTGTGGGGCACGCGGTCCAGCCCGATCTTGTCCAGCGCCGTGACGATGACGTCGTGGCGGGCGGTGTTGAGCAGCGGCTCGCCCCTCGTCTCGGCCGGCGACCAGAACATGGCGATCCGAGGCGGCGCGAAGCCGCTCGGCGCCGAGGCGCTCGTGGTGGCTGGGGTGCCGTTGTCTGCGGCGCCGCCGGCCGCAACCACCAGCACGCCGACGAGGATGACAGCGCAAGCCGCTCTCATCAGTTCACCTTGGGAGAGTATCGGCCTGCCGAGGGGCTTCCGTGCAACAGATCAACGGGCCGCGGCCCGCTGGAAGTCCTCCTCGAGCTGCTGGAGGGCCGTCCGGTGGCCCATCCGGGCAATCGTGCCCATGCGGTCCACCAGCAGCTTGCCGTCGAGGTGGTCGATCTCGTGCTGGAATATCCGCGCGAGCAGGTCACGGGCGGTCTCCTGGAACGGCCTGCCGCCGAGGTCGAGGGCCTCGATCGTCACCTCGGCGCGCCGCTTGATCTTGCAGGATATGCCCGGAAAGCTCAGGCACCCCTCGTCGCCGTCCTGCCAGCCGTCGGCCGAGATGATCCGCGGGTTTACGTACACGTGCCGGTCGTCGTTCTTCATCGTCGGTGAGGCGACAAACAGGCGCGCGGCGATCCCCACCTGCGGGGCCGCAAGCCCCACCCCCCGGGCCGGGATCATCAACTCGAACATCCGCTCGACCAGCGCGCAAAGGGAGTCGTTGATCTCCTCCCGCGCCAGCGAGGTGCAGGCCTCCATCAGCCGCGGGTCCGGGTAGCGGACGATCTCAAGGGCGGCCAAGTCCGCCTGTGCTATTCTCCGACTGTCACTCATCCATCCGATCATATGCCACGCCCAGGCCGGGAATCAACATCGCCGGCGCCGGCGGCATCTGCTTGTCAGCCGGGCGGCATTGGTCTATCATGGACGGTTGCCGTGCTAGGCGGGGCGCTAGCGGTGCCCTGAATCCCGAGCGATCGGGACGACCCGCAATCCGCTATAGCGGGGCTGAATGCTCCGTCAAGGGTTGGCGTGGCAGGTAAACCCGTCCTGGAAGGCGGTGTTGAAGGCCGGATCCTCTGCAACGTTGCGCCGTGAACCTGGTCAGGTCCGGAAGGAAGCAGCCATAAGCGAGCCTGCGACGTGTGCCGGAGGGCCACCCGGCTGGAGCCGTTTTGCTCGACGGGCCCGGTTACATCGATTCGAGGCGGAGCGCACGGCATTCTTATTTCGGATTGCGGATTTCGGATTGTGGATTCGCCTTCGCCGAGGCTTCGGCGGGCAAGTTGCGGACTGCTCGCCCTGAGCGAAGTCGAAGGGCATGCCCTCCGTAGCCTTGGCGAAGGAGGGAGCTTGTCGAAGGGTCGATCTCCGGTCGGCCGCTTCGGCCAATCCGCAATCGGGACATCTGAAAACCCCAACGACGGCCGCAGAGGCGCTGAGAACGCGGAGAGAAACTTGGTAAACACTAGAAAAACAAACATTCTCTGCGGTCGTTCTCTGCGACCTCTGTGTCTCTGCGGCGGTTTTTCAGAGGTCTCAATCTGCAATCCGCAATCTTCAATCCGCAACCTGTCTGCTGGCAGGCAGGTCGGGAGGCGTTGATGGCCGGCTATCTGGTACTCGCACGCAAGTATCGCAGCGCGACGTTCGACGAGGTGGTCGGGCAGGAGCCCATCGCGCGGACGCTGGTCAACGCCATCGCCACGAAGCGCATCGCCCAGGCGTATCTGTTCACGGGCACTCGCGGCGTGGGCAAGACGACGATGGCCCGCATCCTCGCCAAGGCGCTGAACTGCCTGGGCGCGGACGAGCCCACGCCGACGCCCTGCAACAAGTGCGACGCGTGCGTCTCGACGGCCCGCGGCGACGACCTGGACGTGATCGAGATCGACGGGGCCTCCAACCGTGGCATCGACGAAATCCGCGAGCTCCGCGCCAACGTCAGCCTGCACCCCGCCCGGTGCCGCTACAAGATCTACTACATCGACGAGGTCCACCAGATCACCCGCGACGCCTTCAACGCGCTGCTCAAGACGCTGGAGGAGCCGCCGGCCCACGTGAAGTTCATCTTCGCCACGACCCAGCCGGAGAAGATTCCCGCGACGATCCTCTCTCGCTGCCAGCGGTTCGACTTCCGCAACATCCCGACGCGGCTGATCGCGGCGCACCTCGCCAAGGTCTGCGAGGCGGAGAAGGCCGAGGCCGACGAGGATGCGCTGTTCCGCCTGGCGCGGGCGGCGGCGGGGTCGATGCGCGACGGGCTGAGCCTGCTGGATCAGATGCTGGCCGCCGGCGAGAAGGTCACCGACGAGCAGGTGGTGCGGATCCTGGGCGTCACGCCGGATGAGCGCGTAACATCGATCGTGCGGGCGGTGGCGGACGGCGACGCGGCGACCGCATTGCAGGAGCTTGCCGGGGTCATGGACGGCGGGGTGGCCCTGTTGCCCCTGGTGGCGGCGCTGGGCGATTTCTTCCGCAACATGATGCTGGCGGCCACCTGCGGGGCCGAAAGCGAGCTGATCGAGCTGCCGGACGTGCAGCGGCAGGTCGTCGCCGAGCTGGCAGGGCGTTTCTCCACGCCCGCCGTGGTCCAGGCGGTGGGCATCATCCAGAGGCTGGCCTACGGCGTGCGGACCTCCAGCCTGGCCCGCGCGCTGGTGGAGGCGGCGCTGGTGCGGCTGGCCGAGGCGGAGAAGTTCGTGGACCCCCAGAGCCTGATCGAGCGGCTGGAGGCGCTGTCGTCGGGCGAGCCCCGGCGGCCGGCTGCTGGCAGGCCCGCGCCGCAGGCCGCTCGACCGCAGGCGGCTCGGCCGCCGGCGACGTCTTACAAGAAGCCCGCCGCGGCGCCCCCTGCGCCCGCCGCGGCCACGCCCGCGCCCACCGCAGCGCCCCCCGCGCCCGCTGGCGACGCCGGCACCACCCAGACGCCGACGAACAGCAACAACCACCTTCGCGAACTGAGCACCGAGGAGAAGAACGAGGTCCGGAACGACCCGGCCGTCAAGGAGGCCGTGTCGCTGTTCGGCGGCGAGGTGGTGGACATGAAGAGGCAGCCCCCGCCGCCACCCGAGAAGCAGGAGCAGGCCTGAATGCGTCGGGCGGCGGCAGCGCCGCTGGAACCGGCCGGCCGGGGTGATATAATGGGTGACATGAAAGCCAGGGTGTCCGTCTCCGATGTTCTCAGTCTGAGCGTGCCGGAGCGCATCCAACTGGTGGCGGACATCTGGGACAGCATAGCGGCCGTCCCGGAAGCGGTTGAGCTCACCGAGGCACAGAAGCAGGAGTTGGATCGCCGCCTTGAGGCCCTGAAGGACAATCCCCAGTCCGGCAGTCCCTGGGACGTGGTCAAGACCAGGATCGCCCGCGCGTCATGAGTTGCCGGCTCACCGTACAACCGGAGGCTGAGGCTGAGCTGGCCGACGCCTTTCGATGGTATGAGCGGCAGCGGGAGGGGCTCGGTCGGGAGTTCCTGACCTCCATCGAAGCGTGCCTGGCGTCGATCCTACGAGCACCCGAGTCCTATTCGGCTGTGCACAAGCACGTTCGACGGGCTGTGATCCGGCGGTTTCCCTACAGCGTGCTCTACGTCATTGAGGAGCGGGCCGTGGTCATTGTGGCTGTGTTCCACGCCAGCCGCGACCCGAAGCGGCGGCGCGAGCGGGTCTGATCGCGATAGGAGCGGCGATGCCATGTTCGGCGATCTCGGAAAGCTCATGAAGCTGGCGGGGGAGATGAAGAGGAAGATGCCGGCGTTGCAGGCCCGGCTGGCCTCGGCCGAGCACACGGCGCGTGCCGGAGGCGGGGCGGTGACGGCCACCGTCAACGGCAAGGGGGCACTGGTGGACCTGCGGATCGACCCGGCCGCATTGGCCGACCCGGACATGACGGCAGAGATGCTGGCGGACATCGTCAAGGCCGCCGTCGCCTCCGCGCAGGACGCCGCCGCCAAGGCCGCCGCCGAGGCCATGAGCGAACTCACCGGCGGCATGGAATTGCCGCCAGGCATGGGCGGCATGATGCCGTAAGAACGTCTATGAAAACGTAGCATGGGCGTCCCGCCCATGAGTAGCACGGCCGTCTCGGCCGTGTTCTGCATTGCATCGCCAGGGGCGAGACGCCCCTGCTACTCACGGGCAAGCCCGAAGGGCCCCTGCGGAGATGCCCGTGCTACTTGCCTACGCTGGTTTCCATACACATTCTAAGCCCTGGGACTGACCGAGATGGCCAAATACAGCGAAACGATCGAGAGGCTGATTGAGGAGTTCGGCAAGCTGCCGGGCATCGGCGCGCGGACGGCCGAGCGGCTGGCGTTTCACGTCCTCAAGAGCACCGAGGACGAGGCGATGGGCCTGGCCCGCGCGATCCGCGACGTCAAGACGAGGATCCGCCCGTGCAAGCAGTGCCACAACCTCTCCGAGGGCGAGCTGTGCGCGGTCTGCTCCGACCCGCGGCGCGACCGCAGCCTGATCTGCGTCGTCGAGCAGCCGAAGGACCTGCTGGCCGTCGAGTCCACCGGGGCGTACCGCGGCCTCTACCACGTGCTGATGGGGCAGATCGCTCCCCTCGAGGGCGTCGGGCCGGAGGACCTTACCATCGACGCGCTGGTGGCGCGCGTCAAGGCCGGCGGCGTGCGC